>JAABUV010000731.1_pt1 | contig 49887 bp, 86 predicted proteins | sample 5559971 | NCBI WGS metagenome assembly JAABUV01 (sample SAMN10711881, study PRJNA513362) | rock metagenome | isolation source: Antarctica rocks | place: Antarctica: Victoria Land, Knobhead nord | collected 2015-12-19 | reverse complement strand
CGTTCAGGCCGAGCGGCAGGAACTCCTTGCACGTGTCATCCACGAACCGTTCGTTGGCGATGCGTATAAACCCAGAGTAGCTGCTTGCGCCGGGTGCTGCTGCCCCGGCGCTACACAGCGCCGCCGCCAGCAGCGCAGCAAACAGCGCTGTCGCTGCCATTGCGGGTCCTCACCCTCAGGGGCCCTTGCACAAGCAACCCTTTGACGGAATGCTACAATGACGCTCTCGGCCGTTTAATGCTCATGGGCTCCCAACGCGCATGCGCTCAGTGCTTGCTGCGCTTTGTTTGCTTGAAGTGGCACAGGCGCAGAACAGACCCGAGTGCCTACCCGAGCAGCCCTCGCCTAGCGAAGGTGCGCGTGACAAGCAGGTTCACAGAGAGAGGACAGGTGCGGTTCTGGTTCCACTTATCTGCGCATTGTATAGCGCCTTGCACAGGGCAAGATGCCGCGCTTTCTCCCGACACGGCGAGCACACTGTAATGCAGGGTTTCAAGGACTGGGCTTGGCAGCCGCTGCTTTTGATGTTATTTAGGACACTGGGCGTGGAACACAGCACATGCCCGACATCTGTCCCTTCCTGCAGGTGCGTGCATGCACACTATGAGATGAGACGACGGCTTGACCCCAGGTCTCGACTCTTTGACTGAGCTTCGGCGCCCTGGCTTGCGAGTGTATCGCACACCGCTCTTTTACAGACTCACCTACCTACCCTCACAGCGACATTGTCACAGGCTGGGCTCATTGGCCCGATAAAAAATACTTGCCTCCAGGCAGCAATAGCGCCAGGGGCCGGTAGGTGGGTCAAGCATAAACCAGCGTCCTGAATAGCAGTGCTGTGCCGACGGGTCGCTGTCATGAGGGCCTCCACGCCCAAAACGGTGCGCATGCATGGAGGCTTGTCTCTTACTTCCAAGCCTCCAACCTCACCTTTATTGCACCACTCCCCACCGTGGCACAGCAGCTGCACTGCACCAATCCCTCACTCACTGAAAACCAAACGGCACATTCGCCAGCAACACACGCTGCCGGCACACAGCAAACGCGCGGGACGTTGCGGCACAGCTGCGCGCCCGCGCGCTTGACACTTGGTTCGGCCCACAAGCAGACCAGAACACAGGCGGGCTGCGCCATCGCTTGCGGCGCACGCCGCAGCACGAGGGCGCGCCATAGGCATCTATAAACGAGGCGGCGCCCGGACCGCTGCCGCACCTCTCGCGGCCAGCCCATCAGGGCTCCCGACCGGTGAGCACGAGCGCAGCGCGCGGCCCGCGCGCATCGCCCCTCTGACTGTCGTTTGACAAAGGCATCTGCCACAGGCGCGGTGCTACAGAGCGCCGTGATCATGCGCGGCTGGATGCAACCAGGGGACGCGGGGCGGCCCGCGCGCGCCGCGCGCGCTGCGGCAAGCAGCCAGGTGCTTGCCGCAGGCGCGCGCGGGCACTTGCGCGGGACCCGGCGCGGGATCACCGGTGCGTGCGGCAACCAGGTTGCCGCGGGACCCCAAAATACCCTCTTTACGCATGCGACTCCCTTGGTCCAGCGCCGGCCAGCATGGCCCGCGTTGGCAGCCTAGGCAGCCTAGGAGGCCTACTGGCAGCCTACTGGCAGCCTACTGGCAGCCTGCTGGCTAGAGCCGTAGGCTGACCGAAATGCGCCGCCACGGCTCGGCTCTCCTGGCTCCGCAGGCCATATGCCATTATTTTACCCAGGCCAGCTCTGCAGAGACTCCCGATCCGGCTGCATCCCCGCCAAGCACGGCCCCTTTCACGCGGCACTGCCAGCCGGCGCCCGGACTTGCGCACCGGCGGCAGCGCGTTGGCGCGCGCCGCGGCGCTCAGCGCTCATTGGAGAACGCCTTCATGTCGAGGACCTCGGCGAGCGTGCGGTGCGCATTGCCGCCGCCGCCGCCGCCGCCGCCGCCGCCGCCGCCGCCGCCGCCGCCGCCGCCGCCGCTGCCGCCGCCGCCGCCGCCGCTGCCGCCGCCGCCGGGTTGCGGCGCCGGCAGCGCCCCGTCCTGCAGGGACGCCATCTCCGGCATCAGCAGGAAGTTGAATGGCATGAAGCCGCCGCCGGCCTTCGCTGCCTGCGCGGCGGCCTGCGCCGCGGCATGCGCCTGGTGCTGCTGCGCCGCGTGCTGCGGCGGCTGCGGCTGCGGCGGCCCCATCGGCGCGCCCGGCGCGTGCGCGCCGGCCTGCGCATGCGCCTGCTGCTGCTCCGCCTGCGCGCCGCGGCCGGCGGGCGGTGAGCAAACACTTCCAGGTTTTGGGCACCAGAGCTCGGGGGCACTTGTCCTCTCTGCCCGCGCAGATAGCTACAACTGCTAGCACGGCTGCTGCACCAGGGGTGCGGATAGGGCTATTTAAACCATACTCTATACCCTACATAAAACTCATATCGCGCCCCGCCGCACCTGCTGCGCCGCCTGCTCGCAGCTGCTGGCGCCGCCGCGCGGGTGGCTGGCGCCGGCGCTGCCGCTCGCGCCGCCGCTGCGCTCGGAGCGCGCGGACTCGGCGGCCGCGGCCAGCAGGTTGCACATGGCCAGCACGTCGGGCGTCCACGGGAAGGCCAGCAGCTCGCAGCGCGCCTGCTGCAGCGGCGTCGCCACCTGCGCGCGCGGCGTGGTCGGCTGAGGGGAGCTGGATAGGGTTAGAGTAGCGGGGTACGTCTGCTGCAGCGGCCCTGCGCGCTTTGCTCCGGGCCTGGGGGCTTGGCGCGAAGTCCGCGAGGAGCGCGCGGGCGGGCGGGCGAAGCGCGCGCGCGGCGCGGGCCGCGCCTGCCAGAAGGCAAGCAGGGAGTAGGGTGCAGGGCAGAGCACGGCACGGTAGGCTGGGGTAGTCTCAGGGTCGCGCCTGCCAGAAGGCCAGCAGGAAGTCGGTGCAGAGCGAGTGCTCGCGCTGCACGTTGCGCTGCAGCCGCTCGGCCGCCGCGCTGGCGCTCAGGTAGCCCGCGTTCTGCTGGCGGCCCTCCTCCATGGACGGCACCGCGCCCTGGCCGGCCGGCGCGCGCGTCAGGCCGCCGCCCTCCGCGCGCGCTCGACGCATACATGACCGCAGCCTGGACATGACCAATGCACGGTTGCCGGGAGTGAGGGCCGCGCGGGCCAAGCCGCACGGGGCAAGCATTAAAAGTTTAAGCAGGGGTGCCGCGCGACCGGCCGAGCTACACACCCAGAGCGGCAGCGCGAGCAAGACGCAGGCGGCGTGTCCCGGGGCAGGCCGGCGGGCGGCCGTAGCAAGCCTCACAGACACAGCCGGGCGGCCACGCGAGCCGAGCGGCGCTGCACACTTTCTACTCCCCAGAGTGTGAAGTGTTTGTTCCCTGCCAGTCAACCCACCCTACTCTAGCCCTAGCGCGGGCGCGCCTGCAGCATGCTGATGATGAGCGTGCGCTCCTGGATGATCTCCACCATCTGCGCGAGCAGGTACGTGCGCGCCGCCAGCAGCCGCTGCCGTTGGTCCTCTGCCAGGTCCAGCGCCGCCTGCCGCGCCCGCCCCCGGCGCCCTCAGCGCTGCGCTGCCGGGCGGCGCGTGCCGCAGGGGCAGCCGCTCCGCCGGCGCAGCCAGGGGCGTTGCCCTTGTCAGAGCCGACCATGTCTTGTAACAGGCGTGACCGGCGGGGCCACAGCGCCCTGCCAAGCAGGTCCTGCGCGCACCGCTCCGCCTCCTCGAAGCAGCAACAGGGGGCGCGGGCCGCAGGACACATGCGCCCAGTCTGTCACGCGCCGCGCGGCGCTGCAGGCAGCCTAATACGCACGCGCCGCGCGGCGGCGCACCAGGATGCTCTGCTACTTGGCCAGGCGCGGCGTGTCCATGTTGCCGGTGGCCTCGTTCAGCATCGCGTACTGCATGTGGATCAGCTGCGGGCGGCTCTTCCACGTCTGGAACTCGCTCGCGTTCTGCGGCGCGGCGCGCGCGCCCGGGTCAGCGCCCCGCGCCGCTGCCGCCAGGCCCCCGCCGCAGCCTCGGAGCGCCGGCCTGGCGCCCTCGCCGGGCGGGGCGCGGCGCGCGCGCACGCTCGCCGCGCCAGCGGCTTCCGCGCGCGCCAGCCCGGTCGCTCAGCGCATGCGCGCGCGTGCGCAGGCAGGGTCAGGGATGGGAGACACAGCACCCCCGCAGGCAGCGCGCGGCGCGGAGGCAGGGCTAGCGTCCGCGCCCGGCGCACTTTCAGCGCGCCGCCTGCGACATCCTGTGTGTCCCGACCCTAACCCTACCAGCGGGGGGGCGCGCGCGCGCGCGCCGCACCTTGAGCGCGAGCAGGTCCACCAGCTGCGCGTGCGCCCCGCTGTCCGGGTTCTCGGCGCCCTCCTCAAACAGCTGCACCAGCTTGGTGTGGTACATCTGCGGCGCGCCCGCGGCGCTCGGCGGGGTTGCTTGTAGAGGTATTCCGACCCAGCAGCGAGGGCTAAGCGCGGCGCCGCGGCAATGGCGCGCGCGGCGGCGGCGCGCCCGCGCCACGGCGCGCTGCCAGCGCGGCAGCCGCGGACGCGTGCGGCCGCCGGGCACGCGCCGCCCCTTTCCTGCACCAGCGTGCTCCGCGCATGCCGGCCCGCCGCACAGGCCCGCGCAGCCTTGATTGGCCGACAAGGCAGTGCAGGGCAGTGCCAGCCCTCATCACGCGCAGCCCGGCCCACACCCTTTCTGGCGCTGCGCGGCCGCACCCCGTCGGCAACCCCGACCCTGGCAGCGGGCCCTTTTAGGCGCCGCGGCCGCGCACCTCCACATTACGCGCGACGTCCTTGAACGTCATGTTGTGCGCCGCCTCGCGCGGGAACGGCTCCCCGCGCACCTTGCCCACGAACGCGGACAGGCTGTCGAAGTAGGCCGCGTCCTCGTCCTCGCCGCTGCCCGCCTGCTGCGCGCCGCGCGCCCCCGCGCTCAGGCCCCCCACCTTGCCCCAGCCGCGCACGCTGCGCTGCTGACAGCGCGCCGCGCCCGCACTGCAGGCCGCCCGCGCACGGCGCCGAACGCGAAGCACGGGCGCTTGCCGGGCGCGCGCTGCGCCGCGACGGCAGCCGGGCACACGCGCCGCCGACGCCTGGCACCCCGGGCACGGCAGCCCGCACCAGCGCCCCGACAGCCAGGCAAAGCATGCAGCACGCCAAGGCCCCGTCCCCCGCGGCCGCGCCCGCCCGGCGCGCACCAGCAGGCCGGCCGAGCCCGCGCCGCCGGCGCCGGCCGCGAGCGCGGACGAGCGCATCTCCAGCTCCAGCTTCTCGCGCTGCAGCAGCTCCAGGCGCTCGGTGAGCTCGCGCACCTGCGCCTCGCTGCTCTCCAGCTTCTCCTGCGCGGCGCGACGCGGCGCGCAGCGGTCGGCGGCTGTGCGCGCGCGCTCCACCAGGCAGGTGCGAAGCGTGGGGACATCGCGCAAGCCATACCCTACACTTGCCGGAAACACCAGCCACCGCTGTTGGTTTGAGAGCAAGCTTCCTGTGCGGAACGCCTCCACACTGGCCTCCCGCATGGCAGGACGGCTGCGCTGCCGCCGGCCGCACTCACGGCGCCGCTGCTGGCGTGGGCGCGCCGCTCGCCGGCGCCTGGGCAGGCCTGACTCCGCGCCGGGCGGTCCGCGCGAGGGCGCGCACCTTCTGCCGCGCGCGGAACTTGCGCTGGTTGCGCCGGTTCTTGTCCTGCACCTTCTTCAGGCGCAGCGCCTCCGCCTCCGCCTCGCTCAGCTTGCAGTCCTCGTGCAGCGGCGGCAGCGGCGGGTGCGGCCCGGGCGCGCCGCCGCCCGCCGCGCTGCCCGCGCCGCCGGGCGCGCCGCCGGCCGAGCCGCCCGCCGCGGGCTCCTCGGCCGTCTCCTGGTGGCTGTCATAGCTCTCGCCGGACGGGCACGCGCGCGCGTCGCCGCCGCTGCCGGCGCCCCCTGAACCTGCCGCTGCCGCCGCCGCCGCCCCTGCGCCAGGCATGCCGCCGCCCGCCGCGCTGCCGCCCGCCGGCGGTGACGCCGGGCCCGTACACGCACCCGCAGCGCCGGGCGGCGGCCGCGCCGGCCCCGGCTTGCGCCCGCGCTTCACGCCCGCGGCAGCGGCCGGGCCGGCGGGCGTGGGCGAGCTGCGCTTGGCGCCGCGCGCGGGCGGCGGCGGCGGCGGCGGCGGCGCAGCCGCGCGGCCAGCGCCGGGCAGCGCGGCGGGGACCTGCGCCGGCGTGGGCGGCATCGGCGGCGGCATGGGCGGCGGCGGCGGCATGCGGCCGGCGCTGCCAGAGCTGGTGCTGAGCGCAGCGCCGCTGGCGCCGCCGGAGGCGGCGTTCCCGCTGGCGCCGGCGCCGCGCGGGTGGCTGGCAAAGGGCGACTGCAGAATGGAGCCAGGCGCGCCGCCATTTGAGCCCGCCGCGCCGGCAGAGTGCGAGCCCGGCGCGAGCACGGTAAACGCGCTGGGCGCGCCGGCGCTGCCGCGCTGGAGCGCGCTGGCGGTCGGCGCGCCCGGGACCTGCTGCTGCAACTTCTGATCCCGCAATGCCACCAGCATCGCGTTGGCCCACTCGCGGCGCACGTCCAGGCCGGCGCCGCCGGCCTGCTGCGAGTGCAGCGCGAGCAGGTGGTGCATCGCGGCCGCGTTGGCCGCCTGCAGCAGCGGCGCGCCGGGCTCGCCGGGCCGCGCGCCCGCGGCCGCCAGCGCCGCGTTGGGCAGCAGCGAGCCGAGCATGTTGAACGTGGACTCGTCCTCGTGCAGCAGCGCGGCCACGGCGCGCTCGTCCAGCGACAGCGACATGTTCGGGTTCAGCGCCATGCCCGCGCTCGGCGGCGCGCGCTGCGCGTTGGCCACGTGCGCCAGCGTGGCTGGTGGAGCGGCACGCCTGCGCGCGCACACCGCGCGGCTGTTGGCGCGCTGCGCGCCGGAGCATGCACACCTCCTGGCGGCGGCCCTCAGAGCCGCGGCCAGCCAGATGTTGCCAGTGCCAGAGGCGCGCCTTCGCAGAGCCACATGGCCCATGCAGGCATGGCAAGTGGCAGAGGCGAGGTGTCGCTGGCGAATGCCTGAGGCACGGAAACCCGGCACCAGGGGCGTTGCACAGCCGCAGCCAAGCACAGTGCAGCAACACGGAGCGCCGGCGTGGCGCCTGTAGGACGAGCGAGGCCGTTTGGTAACGTGCCAGCAAGTTGCCGCGGTGCCAGCTTTCCCGATCACCTCATCGGACAGGCTGCATCGCCGAGCAGATGCGCAGATGACGCACCCAGTCAGACTGTTGGGCTCCCCGAGCTCCTCCACCACCTGTTTGAAGGAGGCGAGTGGCTCAAAAGCCCCAGGTGTGGCACTGCCCAGGAAAAGCGTGCCAACTTGGCCGCCACTCCACACGCTATCGTTACCCACCTAAGCCACCGTTGGTAAGCATCGCTTTCAGGCGAAGGCAACGTTCTGCGCAGCAGCCTTGCCCTGCCATGGGACCCTTGTTAGGTTCTCGACCTGGCATTGAACACTGCGGCAGATTCCTGGCACAGATGCAATCTGTGCATGCGATCCGTAGGACGATACTCGGTCTCGTTCCTTCTCCCGGCAGTCACATGCTATTTGTGCGGGGACGACATGCCAGATGCTCGGAGTGCAAGCTGAAATTGCATCTAACGCGTGGCCAGGGTTTTTACCAGATCTGGGCCAGTGGCTATTTGGCAAGTGGCCAACTAGTCCCTGGGTCCAAGATAGTCCGCCTGCGTGCTGCCAGAGCACTGTGACCTACCGTCTAGTGGACGTCAGTCAGTGGGGCATGCTGGCAGGGCCCAGCAAGCTCAAGAGCGCAAGCAGGGGCAGGTCGGTAGCTTTGCAAGCTCTGGCATCAGCTGCTGAGCGTGCTGCTCCAGGTGCAACCTGCGTGTCCTGGCTTACGTTCGCGAACAGGGGCAGGTCGATAGCTTTGCTGCTCTGGCACCAGCGGGAAAGTATAGCTGTCCCAGAGGCGAGCGGCGTGCTCTGCTCAAGGGCGCGCATAGGGGCAGGTCGGTAGCTTTGCAGCTCTGGCACCAGCGGGTGAGCGTGCTGTTGAAGAGGCCAGCGGCGTGTTCTGGCACGTAGGTCAAGCACATTTGGTATGGCAGACAGCAGCCTCCCTGCGAGGTGCTTCCTTGCCTGTGGGTTATTTGGCACAGCAGAGTTGGTGGCCAGTGCTGCCACTGCAGGCAGGCGTGGTGGGTCCACAGTGTGTCACACTACACTGCAGTGCGGGGCTATTAAGAAGTCCCACACGCTGCAAAACACCAGGCGCTCGTTGCTGTGAAGCCAGCGCGTGCTCCCTTTCGCAAGGCTCTATGCTATAGCAGGAGCTTGCGTGCCTGCGCAAGCTTACCACTTCCAAGAACTTAAGCGAGCACTGTTGGGTAACGCAAGCACTCAGGTTCTCGTGCCGCCAGCATACCCTCGAGCTCGCTTCTGGCTTGATGTTTGGTTGGGCACTCGTGCGCGCCGTTAATGAAAGGCAAGAAGGAGAAGGCAGCCAAGCAAGCTGAGAAGGTGCGCTTTGGAATATTGCTGTGGGGAAACTCGCTAGCTTTGTGCTTTTCTGCCCTCCCACGGCAGGCTTTGCTGCTAAACAGCTGCGTGGCTGCAGGACAGCAGCTTTGAGGGCAAGCTCCGCCGCAAGGTCCTGCTGCTGTCCCGCCAGTTGCAGGTATGCACCCGTCCAGCGTGGTCTCCTTCAACATCCTCTACAGCGCGCATGGCTCCCGCTCAAAGGTTCGCGTGCGCATGCAGGAACCTGGCCTTGCCAGCGCAGAGCGGCAGCGGCTCATCCGCAAGCTCGAGAAGGCCTTGGCGGTTGTTGAGGTGGGCCGCTCGCAAGCTGCCGCTCACTTGGCTCTCAGCGCGTGGGCAGTAGACACGCTACGAACGTTCTGCATACGCTGGGCGCACAGGGCGCCACCGCTGCCTTGCCGCCACCCGGTCCGGCAGCCGCCTCCGCCTTGCCGCAGCGGCCCGCCCGCAGCGGCGCGGCAGGCATCGCAGGCGCGGAGTGCTTACCCAGGTCTGCTCGGGGCCCGCAACTGCGTAATGGTGGTGTTTAACACAGCCTGGCCGCGCGTCCGGCAGGCAAAGACGCAGTCAGCGCTGGCACCCCGCAGGAGCACGCCAGGCGCGCCGAGCGGCAGGCGCGCTTCGATGCGGGCGCCCCGGCAGCGCCCGGCGGGCCGAGCCAGGTGCGGCGCGGCGCCCGTCCCCGCTCGCCTGCACACCGCGAGCGGCGTGCCGGGCCTTCCCCGCACGCGTCTTGCTGCTGGCATGACACGGCTGACGGGCGGGCGCGTGGGCGGCCAGGCCGGGCGCACGCTGCGCGACGCGCGCGCGGACGGCCGCGCGGAGGTGTTTGGCAGCAGCACCGCGCTGGAAAAGGAATACCTGCGTCTCACCGCGCTGCCAACGCTGGGCGCTGTGCGGCCGCCCGCGGTGCTCGAGCAGGTGGGCCGGGCTTTGAAGCTGTGTTGCGCTTTGTACATCTGCACGCCTGTAAGTGCGGGCGCCGCCTGGCTGACGGCGGCGCCGCGCCAGCGAACGCAGTGCGGGCGCGCTGTGGGCAGACTGCACACTTCTTAGCAGTGAGTCAGCAGCTGTCGGGGCGGCCGGAACGGCCAGTGCTGCGAGCGCTGTACGAGAGAGAGTGCACGGAAGAGTATGCACGATCTGGATGTGTGCTGTGCGGCAGCACTTGAGTTGGTGCTTGCAGGCCGCAGGCGGTGCAAGCTTGTACGCCACCCTGGGAGCCGGGTGCCACTGGCGGGCTGCGCAAAATCAGTACGGCAAGATAGGGTTAGGGTAAGGCTACGCTAAGGCGGACTGCGCCGCGCACAGGCCCTGGCGCTGGTGAAGCGGCGGTGGCTGGCGGAGGCGGACTATGCGGCCGCATGCGAGCAGCTCAAGTCTATACGGCAGGACCTCACGGTGCAGCACGCGCGCGGCCCGCTCGCGGCCGCCGTGTACGAGACGCATGCACGCATCGGTGCGCGCCGCCCGCGCAGGGCGGACGCAGGCAGCGCCCCAGGTGCTTGCTTGTATTACGAGTGCCTTGGGCCTCGCGTGCGCCCTGGGCCCAAGGTGCGCCCTGGGCCTAAGGCGCATGCAAGGCCCAGGGCGCAGGGATAGGGTAGGGGTGTGCCTCAACCCCAACCCCCGAGTTAAACCAAACGCATGAGCGCCCTTACCAGGGGATGGGTCCATGCGAGCAGCGGCTGCCAGCTGATGAGAGACAGACAATCTTAGGACACCTACTGAAGCCTCCCGCATGGGCGGCTAATGAGTTCGACCTGTCGTTTCTGACCTCTGATGGCAAGCCACATGGCAAAATATGTAGAGGTATATGCAGTCAATACAGCGGTCACCTATTTGTGACATTTCAGGTCCCAATTTGCCTGGCTGAGGAGTTAGTGTGATTGAGAGCCTGCTCACAGTTCAGAAGCATAGCAGCACGCACGTAACCATGCGTATGCACAGCTGGTCAACGCGCAGCTCCCGCAGACCAACCTGCATCCCGGGCTGTATGCAAACCCCCACGCACACGCGCCTGGCGCGGCAGCGCTGGAGGCGGGCGACCTGGCGGAGTTCAACGGCTGCCAGGCCATGCTGAAGGAGCTGTACGCCTCCCAGGCGCGCGCCTTTTGTCGCAATATCGATTATGTCTGATGGCCGTGCGGCTGGCACACTGCAAGAAGAGCGCTCATGTGTCACAGCCGAGGGCTTTTGTGCTTCTTTCCTGTGCTGGCGAATGTCCGGGAGTACAGTATTTAGGTGACAGCATTCAGGTGACATGTAATATTCAGGCGACAAGTCACCCAAACGTCATCCGCGCTCCCGGCAGCCGCGCAGGACAGCGAGTGCAAAGCCGAGTTTGCCGCGTACGGGCTGCTGTACGCGGCGCTGCTGCCGCGGCAGCTGGCGGCCGAGCTGCGCGGCCTGCCGCCGGCCGCGCTGCGCGAGCCTGCCGTGCAGCACGCGCTCAGAGTGCGCTGCCCGTGCGTGCTCTCGTGTCGGGGCTGGCGCGCTTTGCCCTGGGCCTGCAGAGGTCGGACTGTGTCTGGTGTGCCTGACGCTGCTCCTCTCTGCTGCAACGGCGTGCAGTGCAGCGGGTATGCGCGCAGCCGGCGCGCCTGCTGTGACACGCCTGGAGCGCGCACGGTTGTAACGCCTGCACGCGAGCCCGAGCAGCAGTGACCGTTGGGCCATCGCGCCGGCGCCAGGCGTGCAACGCGGCGCGCGCGTGCGACGCGGCCGCGCTGCTGCGGCTCTACGTCGGCGCGCCGCGCATGGCGCCCTACCTCATGGTGCGCTCTCGAGGCCTTGGAGCTGCGCGCGCCCCCGCGGGGCGGGGGCCATGCGTTGGGCGTGACCGTCCTAGGCCGGTGCCGAGGCCGTCTGGCAGGGGCCTGGCGGAGGCTGACAGGCCGTGTGCTGTGCGGCGCCTCGCCTGTCATGCAAGCACGCATGCGAGCGTGCCCGGCGCGCGTCGCTGCACACGGCAGCACGCCCCACTCGCGCGCTGTGGGGTGGGGGTGGCCGCCTAGCGCGTTCGCAGGCTGCTTGGGACCCAACGGGCGGCGCCCAGGCTCGCGCGCCTGCGGGGCTGGGCTGACGCCGGCGCGCGCCGCGGCAGGACCACCTGCTGGAGCGCACGCGCGTGCGCTGGCTGGCGGCCGCGCGCGGCGCATATGCGCGGGGCGTGCCGCTCGGCGTCGTGGCCCTGCAGCTGGGGTTTGAGGGCGGCGCAGAGGCGCGGGCCGCCTCGGGGCACGCCTTTGGTTCAAAATGCGGTGCACGTGCTGGGGCGGGGTCCGGCCGGGATCTCTTTGCGCTGCAGTAGCCTGGTGCACACTGCTTGCGTGGTCTCGCTTTGTGCCAACAAATGCTTGGGCTGCCCTGTGCTCATCAACAATGTCAGTGCGAGTGCTGCGGGGTGTATGCCGGAGGCATATCCTGACAGTGATGCCGAAGAAGGGGCGAGCCAATGACAGGGGCGTGCACCCGCAGGCTGCGGACTGGTGCGAGGCCAAGGGCGCGGATGTCGACCGGAGCACAGGCGAGCTCGTCACGCAGCCGGGCAGCAAGCAGCCTCTGCGCAAGTGACTGCCCTGGTCTTTGGCAAGTTGGTGCATCGTGTCACACCCTTCTGCTGCCGCAGCACTAGCCTCCAGTCTTGTAACACTGGAGGCTTGGCCGGCATGCACTCCGCAAGAAGAAATGCATGTAACACAGAACGGATGCGGCATTGGCCAACAGTTGTAACCTGAGGATTGCTCAGCATGCACACACTTTCCAACACACATGTCACAGAATGGCCACATCCATGAAGTCGCCAGTCTGCGCGCGCAGCGGTGCGCCACAGTCAGCGTGTTTCCAGTCAGCTGCGGGCCAGGGTGCAACACTCATTACGCGCAGCAACCACACCCGAACGACATGCAGCGCACATGAAGCTTGCCAGAAGTCGTCGCATGCGAGGGCGACGGGCATCACCTGGAAGTTCAGGTCCTTGAGCGTCTTGTTGTCGTCCGGCCCTTGCCGAGTCGCGCTCGTCTGCCCAATCTGCCGCGCGCGCGACGCAGCCTTCAGCACAGGCTCACGAGCTCGCCAACACAGGGTGCCTAATTTTGTAATAATTTATAATTTTGAAGCAGTGCAGCTTTGCGCGGTCTCTGTCTAGGACGTGCAACGCAAGGCGGGAGCGGCTGACTGACTGTCTGCAGCTGGCCCCTCCGTCGCTCAGCGGCGCCTGCCAGAGGCGCGCGCCTCGCGCAGCACGTTGCGCCCGCGCCGGTCCGGGTAGACGAGCGCAAACTCCAGCCGCGCCTGGGCGCGCCGCGCGGCCGGCTGCACCTCCTGAATCAGCTCGGTGAGCTCGCGCAGCGTCGCGTCCATCCACGTGTACACCTGCACCTCCTCCCGCGGCTCCTTCCCGCGCTCCACGAACTCCTCCAGGTGGTGGTGCGCGCCATGCTGCGCGCCGGCGGCAGCCGCGTGTCAAAACCAGCGGTCGCAGCAAGGGCGGCGCACGAGCTCCTGGAGAGGATGCAGACTGGGGACCAAGTGCAAAGGGGGCAGCGTGCAGCAGACGCCGCACCTTTGGGAACACGCGCAGCAGCAGCGGGCAGGTCTGCACGCGCCACACAGAGGTCAGAGACCAGGAGCGCCCATGGAAATCATGCCGTTTGCCAAGCTAGATGAAACAACTCACCTTCTCGCGGTCGACCACCAGGCGCGCAAAGCCTTCCTGGCGGGCCTGTCCATGTGCATCCCTTGTAAGTACGCTTTGTCTGGGGCCCGCACAGCACTTGGGTACCGACGAGGAACAGCAGGTGCCCCAAGCAGTGCCTCTTGGGGGGATGTGGGGACGATGTGACCCCAGAATTTACTCCGGAGGCCCAGAATTAACTTAACTAATGTGAGGCCTTAGCACATTTCCCATGCATCTGGGTAGGTTGTTGCTGAGGACGAGTTGACGACCCGGCTGACGTGGCCGGTTTACATTGGCCAGGATACTTCAATTACCCCCACCGTGTGCGGGGCCCGCCTGCCCCCGATGTCTTTTTATCCCCCGAGAAACGAATAAAAATTCCCACGTGAGATACTGCCAAGCACCAAAGAGCACTGCCGCACATATGCTAGACCTCCAGTGCTGGCACGCGCCTGTGCCATTTGCATGGGTACGTTACAGTGGCATCTTGAGCTGGAGGATTCAATTTTGCTAACAACAACATTCAGAATGTGTTGAAACAGCTCTTGATAGGTTAGGCCCGGGGAGGGGGGGGGCTACATTTCCGAGTTCCGTTCCGCGACCATTCCATGGCTTCAGGCGTCTGTCCGAAGCCTAGCCAAACGTCACTCTGAGCGCAGCCGTACTTTCCTGGAAGTGCACACTGACCCTTGCAGCAGGGAGCTCCTTTGTGCCTTTTGCAATCGTAAGGACGCTTGCAGGTAAGCTATCTGCTCTCCTAGGCCTGTGTCGCCTGTGGATGGGGCTGGCGGTTGGGGGAAGTTGAAAGAGTTCAGGTTCTGCGGCGGCGCCGTGGCCCGCGGCGGCTGCTCTCACCTGCTTCCCATGTTGGCAGCTTTGCGTACATAGCAAGGCTCTGTCGCTGCTTGGGCGCCTTGCATGCTCCTCCTGTGGACTCTGTGGTGGGCCGCACCTCACCCACAATCGTGCTGCGCAGGCGCCAGGCGGGCGGGCACGCAGCACAGGCGTGTAGGCTCCTCTCGCGCTCTCTGAAGCCTACCCCGCAGCACCATGAAGTACGCGCAGTACTTGCATGCGCTCGAGCGGGTGCGCCTTCCCCTGGGCTGCTGATGTGTCTCCTGCCGTTTGCGCACCAGCACTGCGAGCGACCAGGTGGCAGGTGGAAAGGCGCCCGGTGTTGGGCTGCATGAGCGCCGTGTGCTTGCCGGGCGCCTGACTGTCACTTGCCCTCCAGGGGAGGCCACAGCGGCGTGCAGCCCAGGGCAGGTTCTGCCAGGCGCAGGGCTGCGGCTGCGGCGAGTCACGCGCGCCTGCCCAGCACCTGACCGGCGCTTGACGGGCGGGCCTGCACGCGGGGGCGGCGCCGCCGCTGAGCCCCGCCGGCGCGCGCAGGACGCGCCCAAGCAGTGGCGCGGCAAGTTCCTCAAGTACAAGGAGCACAAGAAGCAGATCAAGGCGTACAAGGACGAGTGCGCCCGCCCCGCCCGCCGCCTCGCGCCGCGCTGCGCGCCCGGCGAGCTGTTCCGCCGCTTCAGTGTGCTGACCGGGCGGCTGCCGGGGGTGCAGCCTGGTGGCCATCGAGCAGGCCGGCGGGAAGGCCGGCGACAGCACGGCGCACAACACGCGCCTGGCAAACGCGTTCTTCAACAAGCTGCTCGTCGACGTGATTGATGTCAACTGGGAGTTTGAGCGCGCGGCGCGCGCGCTGCTGCGCCTGCAGCACCAGCGCCGCGGGCCGCCCGGGTGCATGGGGCGGCTCGCGCTGGGGCTGCGGCGCGTGGCGCGCCTGGAGGGCCCCAGCCTGAAGGTCTCGACCAAGGTGCGCTGCTGGGGGTGCGACTCAAGGGGTGTACAGCTTCCAGGCCTGTGCCATAGGTCGGCGACCCCGCTGATGGCCTGGTGGAAGCCGCATGCAGTTGTTGCAGCCTGCAGAGTCCTTGTTGCTGAAAGGCTGGCGAACAGGATTATGCAGTTGTTGCAGCTTGCAGAGCGCTTGCCGCCCGTTGCCAGAAGGCGTGCGTGCGAGACGCTTACCGCGAAAAGCGCGCTTGCTGAGCATGTGGGAGCGCTTGAGCGTGGGCCAGGGTGGGTCTGGGGTCTGCGCCCACAGCCTGGCCGCGTCTGGCACGACGACTCCAGTGACTGGGCCTGGCTGAGCGCCGCGCGCGCCCGCGCAGGACATGGGGCTGGAGCAGCAGGCGGGCTGGTGCCGGCGCTTTGCGCAGGTCAACGCCGTGGGCCTGCGCAAGGCGCGCCCCTGTGCCAGGCACCACAGGCCTGCCCCAGCAGTGGGACGCAGACGGACTGTGTGGCGCCCTGCCCTTGGGGCCTCAACCCTGACACTGTCTCTGGATCCAGCAAGATCCTGATTCGGGCGTGTCTGGCTGCCCCATGGGGCAGTGCAGTGCATGAGCATGTCGGGTCGCGTGCGGGCCGCAGATCCTGAAGAAGCATGACAAGCTGTGCGCGAGCAAGCATGGGCAGGACTTCCTGCAGTCGCTGTGGAACGGCATGCGGCGTACGCACGGTGCGCCGCCCCGCTCGGGTGGCCGAGCCGCCAGGCTGCTGCAGCCGGCCGGCCTCAGTGGGGCTGGCCACTCCTTCTGACGTCATGTGTGTGTCATGCTTTGGGCCTCTGCATGTGACGCCGGCCGCGCCGTGCGCGCGTGCACAGGGGTGCGCCGCGGCAGTCGCACCACGCATACAGCGTTGTTGCCTCGCGGGCGCGGCAAAGAAAGCTCGAGGAGATCACTCTCATGGTCTGTCAGGCCAACCGGTTGCGCATCCCAGCGTTGGCGCGCCCCAATCATAGTCTGTCTGCCCGCCTTGCAGGCTCCTTCCTGCACTCGCCGCTCCTGGACGAGCTCAAGGCGATGGAGGCGATCCTGGCGCGCGACAACACGGCCGCCGCGCAGGCCGCGCTGATCGCGGCCGCCGCTGGCGCGGTCCACCCCGCATTCGGGGACTCACTTCCGGATGATCCGGTCCCAGCCGTAGACGAGCGCGAGCCGGGTGAGAAGGCCCGCGGCGGCGCGGGGGCCGGTAGCGGCGCTGCGGAGGGGCCGGCGGGCGCCGCGGGCGCGCCCCTGGACGCGCGCCTGACGCTGCCGCTGCTGGCGTCGCTGGCGGAGGAGGCGCCCGCGGTCGTCATCGAGGAGGGCAGCGGCAGCGGTGCCGGTGCGCCCAGAAAGCCCCTAAAGCCCTTTGACAGGCACGGGACGCCGCCTGTTGGCGTGCGATGGCTGTCCTGTCAAGCACGGCGGCCGTTCGCCTGAGCCGTGCAGGGCTGTTTTCGTGCACAGGGCGCATGAGCGCGTGGTGCGTTGTGCCGCCCGCTGCACGCTTGGGGCTGTGCAGCGCCGGCGCCCGGCCGTGCTCCCCTCCCCGCTTGCTGCACGCCCTGGCTCAGGTCTGAAGGTGAGGCTGCGGCGCAGGCGGGGCGCCGTCGCCGGGCGCGCCGCAGGACGCGGGTGCCGCAGCGCCGGACACGCCGCCGGCGCCGCCGCCGCCGCAGTGCGCGCCCAGCCGGCCCATCCCGATATCGCGCAGCTCGGGCCGCGGCGTCGGCCCGCCCACGTGGCGCGCCAGCCCGGCGCGCGGCGCCTCGCCAGGCACGCCCGCAGCTGCGGGCGCCGAGCCCGGCTGCGGCGGCTCATTCGGGCCCGAGGCCGAGGTGACAAGCGTGTCCATCGCCTCGTCCGGCCTGGGCCCGGCGGAGGAGGTCGACGAGGACTACCTGTGCCCCATCTGCCTGGCGCGCGCCTCCCGTGCCCCCACAGGGTCATGTACATGGATTCACTACCCTAGATATTACCCTGTTGTGACCAGGTGCAGTGAAATCCGCACCTTGCAGGGCGGCAGGCTCTGCAACGCTTGCGCGCGCCGCCTCTGTCATTGCAAGGGGAGGGTAGGGTGCTGTGTGGCTAAGGCCTGTGCGCTGCCGCATGTGTTCAGCAGAGGCAACGCCCGTCTGAGGCTGACGCTGCCGCCGCCGCGCAGGACGTCATGTACAAGCCCATCGGGCTCGAGTGCGGCCACAAGTTCTGCGCCGATTGCGCCTTCACGTGCGGCACCCCTGCCTCCAGACCTCGCCCTTGCCCTGCATGCCAGTAATCCGGATGCGAGCTTGAGTCGCCCTGCACCGCTTCCATGCTAGCCCCCTGTAGCCGTGTTGCTGCGAGGGTATCCTCGACGTCATGCCCGCCTCGCATTTTTAAATGTGGGCAGAAGCGCCGCGCCATAAGCGGTCTCTCAGGCGGGCCGCGCGGTGCGCGACGCGCTCGGAGGCTGCGCGCTGAGGAGCGGAGCGCGCACGCGCGCGCAGCGCGGTGGGCAAGGGCAACGCGCTGGGCACGGTGCGCGCAATCCTGTTCCACGTGCGCCACGACGCCGCCTGCCCGGAGTGCCGCACGCCGGGCGTCTTCGTGCTCGCGCACGAGCTGCACCAGACCGACCAGCTCGTGCGCCGGCGGTGCGCGCCCTGGCCCCGTGCAAGCTGCGTGGCCAGCGCAGGTTGTGTGATCAGAACGGGCAGGCTGGTACTCCACAGCCGGCCTGCTGATGCCCGGCGTGGTAGCGCTAGCAGCGGGTCGTTCAGTTATCGGGCGCAGTCGCTGCTGGTGCTGTGTCATACTGCATGTAGCGCCCCGTCGTGGGTCCTTTGCATGGGATGCTTGGGCAGCGGGGACGTGCAAGCGCGGAAGCGCAACACCGCTGCAGGTGCAGGAGTGTCAGTGCTTGTGAGTGCTGCAGGGCTGCGACGCAGCGCACAGCCCCACCGGTGCGCATCGTTGTCGAGCCGCTCATGCGCGCCCAGCATGCGAGTCCGGGCCGGGGCGCCACGAGGCGCCGCGCCGCCGCGCAGGTGGCCGGAGGAGCACGCCAAGCGCGCCAAGGAGATGCAGGCCAAGGAGGCGCGCCTGCGCGCGATCCTGGCGCAGCAGCGGGCGGAGCGCGTGCAGGAGAATAGCTTCCGGCCGTCCTTCTAGGCGCTCCGCGCGCGGGCCGTCGCGGGACCGGCCGCGGGCGGTCAACCGCCGCCGCTGCGGGCTGGGGGCCGCGTGACCTGGAAGCAGGCCCATCCCCAGAACTTGCGTCTTGAGCGCTCATTTAGAATGCGTGTGCGTCAGAGTCCTATGGTTGGCAGGCCAGAAGCTGCCCAGGGCTCCGTGCGCCGTCCTGTGTTGGTGGCTGCCCCTGTGAGGTTGCATGTTGCACGATAGGGTGGATGCGTCTGTTGCAAGAGTGTGTCCGGTTGGTCGCCGTCGTGTGGGCACGTGACTGCGTTGCAGCTCGCGGCTGTTCATCGGCTAGGCAGCCGGCGGCAAGCAGCCTGGATGTGCCCTTGTGGCGCAGCTGCGCGGCCTGCAGCTGCGTATCCCGGCGCGCGCCGCCGGTCCCAGGCACATCAGGTGCCCGTGCGCTGGTGCGTGCGATGCACGTGATCTCATCAGTGAGTGTAGTGTGCTTCAGCGCACCTGGGCAAGCATGGGCCACATCATACTGCGTGCATTTGCATGCATGGCATGAGGCTCTGCGTGCTCCTGGGTACAGAGCGTGTGCATACTCCGCTACATCTCAGCGTGACTGGTGGCAGCGCAAGTTGTATTCGTGCGCGGGACCAGTTGCAAGTGCGCACATGCCCTGCGCCTCCCTCTGGCCAGCAGTGAGCGCCTAGCTTTCTCTCCCTATGTACAAAACACACGAACTTGTAGTGGGAGATGGGCAGGGGTAATGTGTATCTGAACTCTGGCTGGACGCGCGGCTCGGCATGCGGCCAGGCTCATGCTGGGCCTGGCCTGCACTTTTTCCTCCCCCAGAGGCCCGGATTGGCCTGAAACCAATATCCATCCGGCCTATATGCCGTCTCCTGCCAGTGTCTGCGTCTGCAATGCAGGCTCTGCGTGGGTCTGTCTGAGAGATGCGCCGCTCAGCGGGATGGGTCGGGTAGTGCGTGATGCAGCCCTGCGATAGGGGCGAGTTTTGTGCGGGCGCCAGTGAATCTGCCAACCCTTTTCTGCCTGCCAACCCTCCTCATCCCGCTGTGTGTGGCGCCGCCTGTCCCGGGCCTCGCCGCGCAGGCAGCGACCTGCTGTAGGTCGTGATCAGTTTCCGTGCGTGACTCTGAGCCTCAGAGTCTGAGGGCGCAGGGCTGTGCTGGCGCTTTGCAGATCCATCGCGTTGCCTCATGGCTGAGCCCTATGCTGCAGGGTGCCGAGCGGGCGGCGGGTCTGCAAAACAATACGGTTCTGATGATAAGTAGTATGGGTGGGGGCGTTGACGCTGGACCAAGTCGCATGTGGAGTCTTTTGCTCCCAGGCCGCTCTTATTTGCAGGCGAGGAAATGTTACCCGTGCGGGTGCTGCAGGATGCATGGTGCGAAGCTGGTGATGCGAGGCAGTTGCCAAGTGACCTTGGCAATGCGTGTGCTCTGGGCAAATCTACAATACGTAACATGAGCTCATGCTGCATGGGCTTGCTTAGCAGCGCGGTGTGAAAGCGACCGCGCAGGTCAGGAGCACTCTCCTGCAACTATGCATGCAGCTCACGACCACGCCAGTGCTGCTGAGCCCCGCATGGGTGAGACTCGCACAGCTCACTGCACAGACGGCTTGATGAGCGTGCCTTTGGTTCCGTGCAAAATCTCAAGCGCATCGCCGAGCGCCCCAATCCCGGCCACGCCGCCTGTTTTGCGAACGAAGGTGCAAGCCGCCATGACCTGCGCATACGGCCCTACGTGACGCACGCAATGTCACAGGTCTAGTAGAAACGGAAACCCTCGCAATCTTAGCATTATTTCAGCATGCCAGCTTCGCGTGGCCGCATGGCGAAAGGGACGCATGTTGCTGATGTGTGCAGGGCCGAGTGGCACCTGGCCCCTCAAGAGCACCTTCTGGCCAGTTTGGCTGCAGCCAGTGAAACAGTAACTGCGGAACAGATGCACATCTGGAGCATGCAAGGTGAGCAGGGCAGCAGCCGGGCGCCCAGCCCGGCGCGCGGCGCGCCTTGGGCCCCATGGAGCCTGCAGAGAAGTCGCCCAGCTCAAGCAGCGCCTCCGGGGACACGGGCGAGGGCACAGGCGCGCGCTCGGCGGGCCAGCGGCGCGGATCGAAGACGGCGGGCGCGTCCGTCAGCAGCAGCAGCGCCTCGGCGCCCACCTCCGCCGCCAGCAGCGCGGACGCCGCATCCTGGCACGGCCCGCCCGGTCAGGCACGCCACGACGCGCAAGCGGTGACCGCGGCAACATGACTGGTCTGTGGAATATTGCTGCCGCGCGCCCAGGTCACTGTGGGCGCGTCTGTGGGTGGCGGCAGCGTCTCTGCCCGAGCCCAGCGATTATTTGGGCTGCACCTTTGGCCAGATCACCACCCTCGCGCAAGCTTGAAAGCACTTGCCCTCTTGACCAGTCCTTGAAAGGCAGCATTATTGACCTGCAATCTCATGCATTGACTGCATCCTGTGAGGAAATAGGCGCAGCCCCCCATGACCTCGCTCTTGCAAGGAGCGGTCGAGCGGGCACACCGCGCTTGAAGCACCGCAGGTGCAAACATGGCAAACAGGTCCTGGAAGTGGGCGCGCCTTGTCGATGACGGCCTCGATGCCGTGGCGGCGGCGCTGCACCCGGCCATCCGCCACCTCTTCCACGGCCACCGGCACGCCCCCGCCGCCGGCGCACACCGTCACGAAGCCCGCGTCAAGGAGCACCTGCGCGCCTGGAGGCGTGAGCACACTGCACTTCCAGACACTGGGAAGCGGTTCTAGCTAAGTCATCTGGGAAGGAGGACAAGAGGAATGAGGCACATCAGACGCTCAAGAAAGGCTGTACGAGGGCGGCGCGGAACCGCCTTGCCAGTGTCGTAACTGGGCGGGCATGGGCTGAGCCTGGACCATACTGAGGACGGGGTCCAGCGTGCAGCGTCTCACTTCGACGCGCAACAATTGTGCCTGTGTTGTGCTGGGTGGTGCCACAGGCGCTCCAGCAGCAAGCCACCTAGGCGCGCCTTGATGGCGCGCGCCTCCAGCACCTGCAGCGGCGCGGGCGACGCGACCACGCGCCGGAAGCCCTTGTCGCCGTCCGCCCTGACGACCCAGCCCTTCTCCCGCGCGAGGCTGCGCGCGCGCGCGGCAGCGCGCATCACAGGGTGTGCGGGCTCGGATGAGCATCAGCTTGGCAGGATGCTAGGGCGTCCGGCACCGCACGCGAGTCCAGCCGCCGGGGCGCCTGCGGCCCTGCCCTGGTCACCGGGCAGGCCGCCCGCAGTCTGGAAGGCACCGGAAGCGCACCGGTCTGCGTCTTCTTTGCTGTACATGGGCCCTATGAACTTCTGCGGGTCTTCAAACGCCGGGTCGTCAGGCGAGACCGTCGTCTGCGTGAGCAGCGACACCACCTGCATGGCCCTGCACAGATGTATTGAGAGGGGCTTCCAGCACACGGGGCCCGTCACCATGCATGACAGGCACAGCTTGCATAGAACACCACCCTCTCAAAAGGGAGCAAGTCTGTGCCTCTTTGGAGAGTTTGGGCTTTGTTGCTGGGAGCGACAGGCAATCGCATCAGGCACACTGCAGCTGACATGAGAGGCTGTGAGCGCACCATGTCCCCGCTTAGCTCATCTCCTAGCTCAGTCTCCAGCAGGTACCTGCCATGCCCCCGAGGCGTTTTGCGCCATGCAGTGGGGCTGCATGCTGCGCCTTGCATGCGCCCTGGGGTGAGTCAGCCAAGAGCCATACAGAGTGGCCTACTCGCGATTAGGGTACAATGCACGGCCTGTGACAGGCAGCAGAGAGTGCACCAGCATGGCCGGCTGCTCCACAGCATGCTGCCTGTGCCGGTCACGCAGCGGCGCACCCGATCTGGCCCTCGCTCTCGGCGCCCAGCACGTCCAGGCCCACGCCTGGCATCTGCATTGCCAGCAAGCCCACCTGCGTGCATGAGCCCATTTTCACACTTGCCGACAAGCAGACCAGGGGCTTGTGCAGGCACAGCGGGGTGGACATGGAGTGGTGCCCCGCGCCTGTGGGCCGTTGCCGTGTGTGACGCACAGGCCGACGCCCTCCTCACGGACCAAGCGCCCCACGGCTACAGCTGCTTCCCGTGCATGCCGCGCCTGTTGAGTAGCAGACAGCTGGTTCGTTAGTAAGCAAGAGCAGGATCCCTCTGCTCTACAGCATGCTCTAAATATGATTAAAGTGAGTTGTGGTGCGTGAAGTACCAGCTCTGAACATAAAGTGCGTGCGTGCGAACAAGGAGGCTGTCTACCGGCCGCTTGCAAGCTGCGCCTGCGGCAACCATAAAATTGCGTTGTGCACCTGGTTCTCTGCTGTTGGCTCCTCGCCGCGCTCGAGCAGCGCGTTGCCGCCCAGCGCCACCAGCACCTTCCTCCTGGGGGGTGGTGCATTCACGGACGGGCCACTGCCAGCGCTTGCTCGCGCGTGTCTGGGGCCCTGCGCACGGGAGGTTGGTTTGGAGTTCACACTGTATGGCAGGGCATGGCGCAGGAGTGTTCAGGTGCGCTAGCATGGATACAGCCTTGCAACGTATTTGCATGTCTACCTCGCGTATGGCGCTGCCTCCTGTTAAGCGATAGGATCTCAGAGTAGGGAGGCATAGCTTGCCTGGGCGTAAGTCACAGCACAGCGCGGTGCGCGTTGACAGTGAGGGAGTAGAACCATCCTTGGAACAGCAAACATGTGCCGCTTGCACGTACCAGCAGGTCCGGCGTCTGTTGCAAATTGCCAAAGGCAGCTCAGATAAGTGCAGCGATCAGCCGCGCGCTTTGTCTCTGCAGTGAGTCAGAGCCGACTTGAGAGTGTGTTATTATATTCAGTGCAGCTGCACTTGGTTGTTATAGCACAGAGTGTAACACTCCGCGGCGCAGAGCTGATACATAAAAACAGGGATTGGATAGAGAGGAGAAGCTGGGAGGGACCGCAACGTACTGCATGCGCACTGACGCTGTACGGTTTTTGCAGCAACCCGCACTGCTTGCCACGCCGCAGAAGCTTTTCGCTCGCTGTCGCACATTACAAGTGAAGGCTTTTGTGACTTGCTGCAAGCGCATTGACGCTGGGTCGTTTCCCCGGCTGCAGCGGCCCACTGTTCTTGCTGTAGTTTTGCACTGCTAGTGGTGCTTTCAACCAACAGGCCAGCGCCACTGGCCATCTTGAACACTTGCGAAGTCATGCTTGCTAGCCTGTTGCCGCAGTGGCTGACTGGCCAGCTGCAGCGGCTAGATGCTGCGCGCGTGCCCAGCCCGGATATCCCTGAGTCAGCGTCGGTGGTGTACCACAGCGGCGCCACGCGCGACCTCCCCCCCGCGGCCTTCGCGGTCCTGGCAGGCCAGGACTTTGACGAGCTGCGCAAAGGCTATGACTTCATAGCATACAACCCAGACATGTTTCGGCGGCTGCTGGGTCCGCAGCCCGTCATACGCGAGCTGCACAGGCGAAACAGCGCGTTTGCGCACGAGGTGATGCCCTTGCGAACGCCTGCAGCGTGGACAGGGCACACTTTTCACACACCTGTCCCGTCCCTGGGCATGCAGTGCATGCAATATCATGGAGACATTTGTATTGTACTCTCGGTGTTCTGACTCTGTTGCCCAGATTGAGCTCTTCTGTTCAGGGAAGGCCCCGGTCCTTGGACAGGCAGGCGCACACCCTGCCAGTATGTGCCAGAGGCACTGTGCTAAAACTGCTCGATGTTCTGCTCCACAGGGCCCCGTCTGGCTGCCCGCGCTCAAGAGCCTGTTCTTCACGAGCAACCGCTACCAGGCGGGGTCGTGCGACCCTGCGGAGGACGGCTCCCCGCACCAGCGCATCGACATGTACCTGCTCGCGACGGACACCGGCGAGGTCAAGCAGGTGCAACCAAGCGGTGGCCTGGGGAACCAGGCTTGGTAGGGCGCTGCACAGCACGTGTTTGCCAAATTCTGCCACCCTATGCGCTTTTTCAATAGGGCCTCGAGGCTGGCACCACTGCCGCATCCCTGCATGCACATACGGAGGGCCGCGCCCGCAGCCTTCATGGTGATGGCAATGACTGGCTGGTGTGGTCATCATGGGCTGCCCATGGTCTGCTTGCGATGGGATCAGTGCGCCTGCAGGTGGCTTTCAGCTGTGCAGCAAGTGTGCACTTACAGCCTGCCTCCTGGCAGTGCAGCTTGCTCCCTGGCCCACCCTCACTAGCTGCGCTGCGGCAGGTGCATGCGCTGAGCCGGGGCTGGTGGTGATGCCCAATGGCGCGACAAACTGGGGGCCGACAGAGGTCTTGCTGACAGCGCAGGTGCGCGGCAGGGCCGCCTCGCGCGCTGGGCATCCTGCATGCAAATGCACTGTGGCTGTGCACAGCACGCGCTCATCCTTGTGGATCATGAGACGATGTCCAGAGTTGGGAGTACAGTGCTTGGAAGAAGACATGCTGAAGCTGCTGTGCTTGTGATGTCCTGAGAGCCGAAGGTAGGCGGAAGGTGGCAGAGCTGCACGGAATGTGCTGCTGCGGCTACAGCGCCGCCCGACCCTGATGCAGACCCCAACCCTGCCAGGGCTGCGGCAAGTCCGGCGGCTCGCTGGTGGTGCTGGACGTGGTGAGCGGCGCCGCGACGCCGCTGCTGGACAACTGGCAGGGGCAGCCGTTCAACAGCCCCAACGACGTCTGCGTCGGCGCCGACGGCAGCGTCTGGTTCACCGACCCGGACGCGGGCGCGATGCAGGCGCGCGCGCTGCCCTCCTCCTCTCCCTTCCGCACCGCCGCAAGGCGCACCCCGCCCTGCTTCCGGCTGCGACGTCAGTTTGCCTGAGCGGGCGTCTGGCAATCTCGGCAACCCAGCAACGGGCGCTTTGGAGGCCTGGCAATCTCGCATGCCGAGCAGTACATTTGCCCCGCTTCAAGCTCCGGCAATGGGTTCCCTCCTGCACAGTTGCCTGCGACAAATATACCTGGTGGCGAGCTTGTGTTACCGGTGGTCAGCTTGTTAATACATTTAACATTACTGCACACAAAGAGCGCAGTGCGCATGCACTGGCCGCTGAGCTGTTGTGCCCATCGAACCTGGTGTGTGCGGCGTTGCGCACACATGGGGCGTTGCGGCCACTGACGGCATCACCCAAGCAGAGTGCGCTTTGTAAAGTGTGGCTGGCTTGGGGTGCCAGGGCTTCCGGGAGGCTGCGAAGCTGCCGGAAGCGGTCTGGCGCTACGACGTCCGCACGCGCTCCGTGACCGCGCAGAGCGACAGCGTGTTCATGGTGAGCGGGCGTCGGCCCAGCGCGCACCCCATGCCGCATCAGTCGCGCTGACGTTGAGCGGTGCTGCTGACGCGCTGCCGCTGTGGCCGTCACCTGCTCCCTTGGAACGTGTATGCCGCCCGTGACTGCGCTCCTTGCATCTGTTATGCCGTGTATTGTGCGGCGTTGGATGCCAGTGCATGCACAGCGTGCCATGCACTTGCCAGACACACCGCGCTTCGACGGTGCGCAGCAGGCAGGACGCACAGGTCAGTGATCAGGCCAGTCAGTCGCTGGGCGCCTGCTGGGCGCAAAGCCTGCATGCTGATTTGACCAGTCCCGCCCCGCACACGCGCCGCGCAGCCAAATGGCGTGGCGCTGTCGCCCGACGGGCGCGCGCTGTACGTCACGGACACGGCGCGCATGCATACAAAAGCGCCCAAGTCCGCCGCGCGCACCATCTACCGCTACGACGTGGCCTGGGACGGGCCGGGGCGCTGCCGGCAGCTGGCCAACCGCCGCGTGTTTGCGATGGCCGCGGTCGGCGCGCCGGATGGCATCAAGGCGCGCCCCTGCACCCGGGCAGGTCAGACGCGCCGAGTGATGAGGCTGTTATGGGCCGGGAGCCGTCTGTGTATGCTGCGCTGCCACATGCGGTGCAGTGAAGCTTGCAATGCTGAGGCTACACCCTGAGCATTCGCATGTGATCTTTGACAAGTGCTCATTTGCAATGCAGCTATGCGCATAAATGCCGGCTGGCGGTCAGCGGTTTCGGTCAGCGGTCTCTAAGTGTTAAGCCTTGTCTACCATGCTGCTGCAAGCCACTGCTAGCGCTATGCATCAACATGGAGATGGCCGGTGCAGGTCGATGTGGACGGCAACGTGTGGGCGGGCGTCGGCGACGGCGTGTTGGTGTACGCGCCGGACGGCGAGCTGCTGGGCGCCATCTCCGTGGGCGAGGTCAGCAACCTGGCCTTTGCTGGCGACACGCTCATCATGCTGCAGGCGCGCCCCCCTCTGGCGAGCGGATGAGTCATGGCGAGGTGTATAGCTGGGCGCGGAGCAAGTTTGGTGGTGCCCTGGGCGGGCCTTGCCTGTGAGTTGCATGGCGGGCAGAGTTGGACTTATATCAGCACGGGTGCAAACGTGCCTGAACGAGAGCGGGTTTGCAGAGGCATCGGGTTGGGCATACGCACACACGCTCATCTCGCTGAAGATGCATCTGAAGCGCCATGCCCTCAGTGCCCACGAAGAGCAGGCGTTGGGTACCTGCTGAAGCCCGTGATGCAAGCAGCCGACACGCACAGCGCGTGCGCAGGAGACGCGCATCACTGCGCTGAAGCTGGCCACGCGTGGTGCCGCTTTGCCCGGCATGCTTGCGAGGCCAGCATTTGTCCTGTAGCCTGGCAGTGAAGCATGGGGCTGCACGGAGGCTGCTCCTCCTGCTCACGCATCTGTAGTAGCTATGCATGCCTCTGCAGCTGCTACAGCCATGCCAGGGTGGCTGTACCAGCTACAGAGGTGTGGCGGAGGTATGGCGGGCACCCGCCCCGCTGCATGAATGCAGCGGCGGTGGACAGCTGCTGCGCTGCTGACGTATTTGGACCACATGGTTGCTAGTGCGTAAGCGAGGACGGTCCTCCAGCTTGCTGGCTATACCAAGTAGACACACATACTACAGCTGCGCTGCAGGCCTTACTGCTGCGCTGGAACGGGACACACAGCAGTGTCTTGTGGTTGCACGCACGGACCATCTTCGCTCAATTGGGGTATATTTCTTCACACACGCTCCCAACAACTTATACATTTATTTCTGCCACTCAGCCACCGTCATCTGACACTGCAGTGTCAGAAGCCTGCGCTTGCAATCACGCGGTCAACCACCTGACGGGCAGCCTGTGGTGCGAGGTACCGCGCCTGTTCCCGCACGCATGAAAGTCACTGGCACTCGCCACAAAGCGCAACGGTGTGGCGTCTGCCCTGTTGCGGCCAGCATGTAGGCTGTGACCCATGCATGGGTGCTGCAGCAGCAACCCTGTCTGCGGCATCACTGGGCTCGCTTAAGGATGTAGCTCAGGATGCTCATTGTTGGCCTGACTAATCGGGCCGATTGAAACAAACAAGCTGAAGCAGCCCTCGGCAGGCGCACCTGCAGGAACATGCGCTGGGCGTCCCCTTTCCTCCCGTCGCTCCCGAGCAGCACACCGCGCGCCAGGTACGCCCTGAAGTCTGCGGGCGCGATGCAGCATGCTTAGCGCTCACGCCCTGCAATCCTTGCCTGCAGAGGGACATGCTTGGCGGTGCCCACAATCTTGGGCCACAGCCTGCCAGCAAACACTGAAAAGCCCCCCATGGGGCGCTGTGCGAGCAAGCAGCTGAGGGCACCATACAGTCGCAATGTCTGTGGCCGGCGCAACGTGCGACTGATATGCACACTGCGCAATGTGGGGCCGGCACCGTCCGGCGCGCGCGCAATGAGGTCGTCGTACACGCGCAGGGCCTCCGCGGTGTGCTTGCCCCACTGCGCATATACCTGCACATGCGACGTGCCGCGCAGTCAGCACACATGCTGTGAGCGCTTGCAACGCCGATCCAAGTTCCCCTGGAGTCTCCGGGCGTTACACAAGCATGTGTCTCTGCGAGTGTCTCCCAGGACTTCATGAGAAGGTCCAGGGCTGCTGCGGCATGCACGCCCTGTGCTCCGATGCGCGCGGCGCGCCAGCAGCGCCGCTGTGACAGAAGCATGGCACAGCACGCTCTGCTGACCCTGGCGGTGTGAAGCGTGCGCGCAGTGGCTGCTCGCGCCTTTGCCAGCAGCATGTCGAGCTCATAGGTGGTGAAGCCTGTGCTCTGTGCCGCGGCCTCCACGCTCCCGCGCGCCGCCTGCACCGCCTGCGCCCGCACCCGCTGATGTCAGCGCGCAGTCGCACGTTGCATTGAGCAGGCGCGCTGTGGCGCATGTGGGGCCGAAACGTTGTGCCTGGACCTAGCCCGCCCAGGTGACATGGCACCGCCGGCCCTTGCAGTTACCCACTGCAAAACACTGTGAAGGGCTGACCAGCCTGCTTCAATTGGTGGGTTGATGCCAACAACTTACATCAGGAAACCATTGCCTCCGCGAACCACTGCTGATGCGCGCCGTCCAGGCCCGGCAAGGCACGCGGGCACGCCGGGGCAAGGCGCGCGCGCCTCCACGGCGCGCTGCGGCCGCGCGTCGGCCACCAGCGCGCCCGCCAGGCCCTCCAGCGCGTCCAGGCTGGGCGCCGGCGCAAGCGCCGCCGCGCGCTCGTACGCCGCCGCCGCGCCCGCCCAGTCGGCCGTCGCGCGGCGCGCCTCCGCCTGCGGGTGCCCGGCAGCATTTCAGTGATGTACTGTGCCTCTAACAATGCTGCACAGCAGTCGCTCCTTAATGCTTTGCTGGGCGCGCCGGCAGCGACTGCAAACCTGCGTGCGCGGATGCTACCTCGGCCAGCCGCACGCACCGGCCCGCCACCCCGCCGGCCTTGGCTCACCGGCAGCAGGCATGCCGCCCCAGTGCGGGCTCAGGTACCGCACAGGGGCCAGGTCCTTTACTCCCAGCATAAGTCATATATCTAGAGGAGCGCACCAGCAGCTGCCAGGCCTCGCCGTCTGCGGGCGCGGCGTTGGCCAGCCGCACGAGCAACGCAGCCGCGCGGCCGGGTTCGCCGAGCGCGAGCGCGGCCGCGCCCGCACCGCGCAGCGCGCCCGCGTCGCCGGCGTCGGCCGCCAGGCGCGCCTCGAAGCGCGCCGCCTGCTGCCGCAGCTCCGCGCGCTCCGCGTCCGCCAGCCGCGCCTGCACCGCGCGCCCGTAGGGTGGGGTGTTCGTACGGGGGGAGCACGGTATGCAAAGCCACCGTATGCCGCAGCTCCGCGCGCTCCGCGTCCGCCAGCCGCGCCCAGCACGGCGCGCCCGCCTGGATGGGGGGTTGCACAGGGAGAGTGCGGTATGCACAGCCCCCGCTGTTGGGGGGTGTACTGCATGGTGCACCGTGCTCTGGTCGAGGCGCCCGGGGCCTGCACTCGGGCGGGCGCAGCGGGTTCCCAGCGTCGGACAGCCGCCGCCTGCACGGGATGCGTGGGTGCCGGTGCGCCGCGCAGCCGAACACGGGCACGCCATTAGCCAACGGCGTCCAGGCGCACAGCAACATAGTTGCCGATTCGATGCTTGCATGCTTTAGCACCTCACCCAGGTGTCGAAACAGTTGCTGGGAGGCAGGACGCGGGGCAGGTACCCCTGACCTGAGACCTGACACCTGAGACCTGGTCACGATGAAGTGCACGCTGGCTGCGCGCCGTGCGGCCGGCGCCGCGCGTGAGCCGGGCGCGCACCTGCGCGGCCTCCGGCTGTGGCCCCTGCACGGGGACATCGCCGCCGCTCCCCGTCAGGACGAACAGCGCCGCCAGCAGCAGCGACACGCCGGCCAGCGCGACCTGCGCGCCGCGCGCGCGTGGCCGCGCAAGCCGTGGCCGCGCAAGCCGCTTTTCGTGCGCACTGCTCACACTTCCGCGCTGCCGTCGGTCAGGGCGACGTCACTCGGCCCCTTGCACCGGTCACACTGGGCGGCGTTGCTTGCAGCAGGGAGGCAGCCTCGTCATCGCAGCCTCGTGTCAACAAGCTCCCCGACGGACGTCTTTCCACCCTCACCCTGCTCACAGTGGTGTAACCAGGGGCCTACTTTACCTCACACGCTCAGAACCCGTAGGGGTGACAAGCAGAGAGTGCAAGAGCGCTCATAACAGCGCGGGCGTGCGCGCCTCTGCCTCCCCCACTCACCACGCAAGCCAGCAAGAAGCAGAGGCACGAGCGGCGGCCCAGCCGCAGGGCGCCTGTGCGCGCTCAGGGCGCCCGCGCACCTGCTTCGGCCCAAAGCTGCTGCTCGAGTCGTCGCTGGCGGCCTGCCGCGGCTGCGGGGCTGCCGGCGTCGGCAGCGGCGCGCGGTCCAGCACGCTCAGCGAGTCCGCCGCCTCGACCTCCGCCTGCGGAGCCAGCGCGGCGCGTCTGCTGGCGCGGCCAGGCACACGCCAGCCGCAGGCACTGCTCAGCGCTCAGACCTGGGCTGTGGCGACGGTGGCCGCTTTCAAGCGCGCGAGCCTCCTGGCAAACTCCAGCTCTGCGTCCGGCTTGCCGTCGAGCTCCAGCGCCGTCGCTTTGAAGCGCTCGTCCACGGACCGGGCCGGCGCCTGGCCTGGCGGCGCCGGCGGCGCAGCATCCTGTTTGCTACGCTGTCCTCCCTCGCTGCGCTTCTTGTCCGCCTGCGGTGCAGCAGACTCTGGCTCAGCAAAACTGCATGCTCAAGCTGCAGTGTTGTGCCTGCCTGTGTTCTGAGGGGGGACCTTCTTTGTGGCGACCTTACTGAAGCCCTTGCCGGCCAAGCACAAGGTCTGCCTAGGCCTATGTATTGCGACCAACGGCTGTCCTCCATGCTGAGGGCACGGTTGTACTAGCCGCGGTGTGCTAGGCATGAGCGCTTGGTTTTACGCAGCTGCTATGCTTGTGTTCGCAGCGCTACTCGCGAGCATACTTTGCAGATCTCAGCAGGGACCTGCCAATTGCATAAACCTTCACCCTAAACCTTCACCCTAATAGACATGGCACTCAGCATTTGTTCACATATTTCGCTTGGATGGCAGTATGCAGCAACAAAACACACAGCGACCCAGAGTAGATGCTGCGCCCTCTGGGTGCCCATCATACACTTGCCCTCTGCGGCGGGTTGGCCGACAGCATGCAATAGGGGTTGAGGGGTTCTATGGGGTTGAAGCAGAAGGTGCTCCTTGTGATGCCTTGGAGGCATTTTGCAAACTGCATAAGCTGATAGGCCATCATCACGAGGATAACCTGCGCGGCAAAGTTCTCAATTGGTAGTTATTGAGTCTGCTCCTGTCTTGGCAAACTGGGAGGCTGAGGGGGCGAGGGCGCACCACGCATGCACCAGAGCACACCGCCAGCCAGAGGTTATCCGACGCCTTCGCGGTCAGCGACCGCGACCAGTTACCCTGGATGCCCCTCCGGCTGAGGACCAGCGTCAGGTACCACGCCGCAAACTGCCCAGGGGTCAGGCGCTGTGCGTATGAGGCAGCAGGGCCGCGGCAGCCGCCTTTGACACTCTGCACAGACAGTGGCTTCATCGGGTGCGGGTGCAGCCTATCACAGGTCAGCGTCTGTGGCTCTCACACAAGCAGTCTGCGTGTCCATAATTTCATCATGGAATGGTACACATGGTTGTTTCATGTGTATGGCGCCCAACCACGAGGTCACCCAGTTGTGAGTATGCATGCACAGGCGCTGCCTGCAGGCTCGGGACCATGCCTGCAGGAGGTGCATGAGCGGCCCGCACAAGGCCACGTACAGGCCTCGCCCTGTTGAGTTACTGCGGCCCATGTACGGATGCCCGCCGACGGGCCCCAGCAGGATACGGTGCACTGCACCGCCTACCTGCATGTCCAGGAGCATGGTTGTGCGGGTTTGTTTAGCAGTCTGAAGGGTACACCAGGTCTGCAGGGCGGTCCTGCAGGGAGCCAGGGTGTGCACCTGGCGCGTCGGGATAGAAAGGCCGAGCTCACGCAACGCTTCGGTGCCAATAATCACCGTCCCATAAAGTATGAAGGCGCTGGCACGTCGAACGCGGTTCAGCTGCTTCCGTTTGCTGTGACTGGGCAACATGTATTAAGAGTACATAACAGTGCACCATATTTGGTCATGTCATTTAAAGTGCGCATGCAGCCTGGACGACAATGCGCAAAGGCACTGCGAGGGGTGTTGCCAAGCAATTAACAACAGTGCTCCTGCATTGACAAATGTGTGCACCACGCCTTGACAACGAAATGTTTATCCTTGGGATGAGTACGGCTCAGGCACTCGAGGCACATCGCAGAGCACAGTACTTACTCAGCATTGCATGATACATGCTGTCAGCCACACACTTCAAATACTCCGCTTGAGCCCTCTAACCGTCAGAAGCAGCGAAAAACAAAGCACTACACTACAGACGCTGCGCTCTCTGGTTGGCAACTAATGGTTGCTCGTTATACGTCTGCACCCCGCGGCGGGGAGGCCGGCAGCGCGCGATACGAATCAGAGGGCGCCCCAGCGGGTTCGAAGCAGAACATGGGGTGCTCCTCAACTTTGTCAGCGCGGACTTTCACATACAGCTCATACGCCATCTTCAGCATATACAAGCCCGCCTGCGCACCCGACGGCGGCCCACTCACTGAGGCCCTGTGCTTGAAATTCACATGCCACAACAAAATACGCGTAACTGGGACAGGCACAAAGCGCAGGAGGGCCGTGTCCCTACCACAACTCCAAGACGGTGCAGGCCACACGTATGCAAGACACCCCCAAACACGGAGCCAGGCGCCCGCAACAGTTCCACAACACCCAGGCTGGGGTTTGAACAGCACACTGGGCTACAGGCCACCTCCCCCCCACGGTACCTCATGTGGGGCCGCACCATAGGTGTGGTCCATGTCGTTATGCTGTAGTACACCGCGCCATACACAAGGACTGCCACGCCCATGGCCGTCGAGACGCCCACTAACGCATCGGCCGCCACCAGGACCGGCACGCCACACAGCAGCAGCAGGTCCACGAAGATGCTGCGTGCGCGCACGGCCTTCAGCTGCTCATGCGACGTACATACTGCACAATTCTAAGCATCCAGTGATGAGCAGCAGGGCTTCGCATGCAGGGCTCACGATGTGAGGCCGCGTCAGCAACCGTCTATCGATGGTGGGCCACCACGCGCAGCGACTCAGCATGCATCGACCGTCTGCTTGGGTCATCCCGGCCGGGACATACCAAAGGCGCTGCAGACAAACAAGTGGCCAGCCTCTCTGTCATGGCAGAGCATGCAAGGGTGCCCATGGATGGGTGCTACCAGTCGACATTATGCACGCACCGGCCGCCATCAAACGGGGCTTGCGGCAGCACGAGGATGTGAACAACCATCAGCACGGCGTTAACCTGCCCGCCGCAAGCTCTCCTCAATGCTGGGAGTACCAGCTGCACCACAGTTGCAATGCCATCACGACATACTTCGCGCATACCTAACACACTCCTGAGCCCGTCGCGTTCCCTGCTATGCCAAAGCGAGCGCATGCAGCATTGTGCATTGTGCATGGAGTTGCGTTTTCCAGTGTGGTGGTGATCGAGTCCGCTCCTCACCTGCTACACTGGGAGGCTGAGGGGCCGAGGCGCACCAGGCATGCACCGACGCACAGGTCCTGCAAGAAGTTGTCTGTCACATCCGGGAGCAGCGACGGCGACCAGTATCCCTGGAAGCCCTTCCGGCTGAGGACCAGCAATAGGTACCACACCGCAAACTGCGCGCGGATCCGCCCAGCGGTTAGGTGCTGTACGTACGCGGCGGCAGGGCCGCGGCAGCCGCTCTCTGATGTCTGCACAGACGAAAACCTTGTCAAATTTGGGTGCAGCTGACTGCAACCTCTCATGTGAGCATCTGCATGATTTCAAGGTTGACATGGTATCCATGGTTTCAAGTGCAAGGTTTTTTTGGTTTCAAATTGCACGGCGGCTAGCCACGAGGTCACCCATATGTAAGTCTGCATGCACCTGTGCTGCACGCCACTGCCCGCAGGCTTGGGAGCATGCCTGCAGAGTGAGCGTGAGCGGCCCGCACAAGGCCACATACAGGTCTCGCGCAGGTGACCTGTTGCGGCCCACGTACGCCAGATCGCCCATGGGCGTCAGCAGGATACCATGCACTGCTCCGCCTACCTGCGTGTCTGAGAGCCTGGTTGAGTGGGAATTTTTTTAGCAGTCTGAAAGGTACACCAGGTCTGCAGGGCGGTCCTGCAGGGAGCCGGGGCTTTCACCTGGCGCGCCGCGACGCAAAGGCCGAGCTCACGTACGAAAGTGGTGACAAACAACACCGGCCCGTAGAAGATGAAGGCCCTGGGACACTGAACGCTGTTTAGTTGCTTCCGTCTGCAGTACTGGGCAATATATGTTTGATGCAAATGTTTAGGGAAGGCCGCCACCAGCGCGCACCAGAGTACTGCGGGCCACGAGATCCAGAGCGAGATGCACAGGGCGATGAGGAGCAACCCTAAAAACATGTCTGCACGCCACACGTCCCGCGTCAGCTTCCCAACTGTCTCTGTGTGGCGCTTCTTCTGTCACAGGTTGGGTAAGAGGCACTTCACAACTGGGGTCTGCAAGCAACCTACGTCTCAGCGCTGCAGAACAGGGTAGGCTGGACTGGTAGGGACACAGCAGAGGCGGAGTGCGCACAGTGAAGGCGCACGAGGATCCCCGCCACGGAGCCCAACGGGAGCGACCACCGGTGAGACAGGGAGGGTGCGCTCGGCGGAGCAAGCAGCGGGTCCGTGTGCGGCGGCGCTGCCATGTTTCTTTGTTGTATGTCACCTCGCAGGTGCCTGAACCTCTGCACTATCGCCGCTCAGTTGGGCGATCGCCTAACTGACGTTGCGCTTTCAGATCATGTAGAATTCCACTCTGGAACCACGGCACTTTGGCGGAAGCTTGCCAAAGCTGACATCATTACGGAAGTTTTTGGCATTCGCATGCAGCCTGTGGGCAACTATGCGCAAAGGCACTGCGAGGGACTTTGCTAAGGAAGCGGCTGCTGCTAACGATGCAGACAAAGTGAGTACTTTAGGTCAGGATAGGGCAGTGTACAAAGCAGTCGCTGAGGAGGGCTGGCGGCTGGCTTGCTGATGCGCCTTGTGCACGCGTCAGCCTTTGACGCCATGCCGATCTCATTCTCAGCGCATGGATCACTCCCTCATGCTGCGCAGCAACCAGTCCAAAACATGTTCAAGCTAAGCGACTTGCATGGGATACCCAGGGACCTGCTACTGTGAATAACACCGAACTTACTGCCTTCCCAACAAAATGTTCACCCTCAGGATGAGTACGGCTCAGGCACTCAAGGCGCATCACAGATCACACTTAGCACGGCGCGCCATACATGCTGTCATCCATAGACTTCACATACTTGGCTTGGGTCCTTCAGCAGTCAGAGGCAGCGAAGAACAAAGCAAAACAGTTCACATGCTGCGCTCTCTGGTTGGCGACCGGTGGTCGCCCATCATATGCCTGTACTTTGCGACGGGTTGGTCGGGAGCGTGCTGTGCGGATCGATGGGCGCTGCAGCGGGCTCGAAGCAGAAGTTAGGGTGCTGCTCAAGTCTGTCAAGGCGGATATACATGAAGAGCACAACGGTGCAACCCAGCACATACACGCCCACCTGCGCGCCCGATGGCGGCCCACTCATCGAGGCCCTGTGCTTGGAGGTCAAGTGTCCAAGCAGAAGACGGGGTGTTTGTGGTTGGACAGGCGCAATGGGCTGAAGTGCCGTTTCTCGACCACATGTCAAAGACGGGGCAGGCCACATTTCGTAAGACACAATATTTTTGTTAGACAGAAACGCACAGGGAGCGAGGCCCCCGGCACCACGTCCATAAGCATGCAGGCTGGCACTTCAACAACATTTGCGCAATGCTTGCATACCGGACAATGCCCCGCAGTGCCACAACACGTGGGCCGCACCAGGGTTGTGAAGATTGTCATCATGCTGTGGTACACTGCACCCAGCACGATGATCGCCACGCCAATGACAAACGAGACGCCCAGCAATGCCTTGGCCGCCACCAGGACCGGAACGCCACACAACAGCAGCACGTCCACAAAGATGCTGCGCGCGCGCGCGCATGGCCCGCACAGCTCATGCCACTAACACGTCCATTTCTGGGGCATCCGGTGATGTGCAGCGGGGCTCGCATGCGGGGCTGTGAGGCTGCGTCAGCAGCCGTCCAGCCATATGCAGCAACTCAATCGCAGCCACCTTTTGCCCTGCTTGACAAATATCACGGCGGGGACGCACAAAAGGGGCTGCATGCAAACAAGTGGCCGGCCTCGCTGTCGTGCCAGAGGTCGCAAGTCTGCTCATGCGTGGACGCCTCCGATCGATTATGTGCACGCACCGGCCGCCATCCATCGGGTCTGACGGCAGCATGACGAGGTGCCAGGCCATCACCACGACGTTAACCTGCCCATTGCAAGCTCTCCTCAGGCTGGATGTGTCAGCTGCACCACAGCAACTGCGCCATCACGGCATAGTCCACGCATGCCTAATACACGCTGGAGCCCTCAAGCCTCCCGGCTATGCCAAAGCTACCTGCAAGCGCATGCAGCATGCACTGCATGAGGAGCAGTGTACTCCAGTGTGAGTCTGCACCTGGCAGACTGGGAGGCTGAGGGGGCGGGGCGCACCACGCATCCACCAAAACACACCGCCAGCCAGAGGTTATCCGTCGCTCTCGCGACCAACAACGGCGACCAGTATCCCTGGATGCCCTTCCGGCTGAGGACCAGCAGTAGGTACCACACCGCAAACTGCGCGCGGAGCCGCTCATGAGTTGTGAGCTGCATGTACGAGGCAGCAGGGCCGCAGCAGCCGCCATCAGTACTCTGCACAGACTCAAAAATGTGCATCAAACGCGCGTGCCGCTTGAACGTAACCTCTCAAGCGAGCAATCTGCGTTCTGATGTTTTCAAGTGTACGGCGCCCAGCCACCGAGGTCCACCCAGTCGTGAACATGCATGCACTGGCGCTGCACGCCACTGCCCGCAGGCTTGGGGGCATGCCTGTAGGATGTGCGTGAGCGGCCCGCAGACGGCCACAAACAGGTCTCGCGCCGGTGACTTGTCGCGGCCCACGTACGCCAGCCCTCCCATGGGCCCCAGCAGGATGCCGTGCACTGCACCACCTACCTGCATGTCCGGGAGCATGGTTGAGCTGTGTTTTGCCGCGGAGCAGTCTGAGTGGCACACCAGGTCTGCAGGGCGGTCCTGCAGGGAGCCCGGGCGTCACCTGGCGCGTCGCGAAGCAAAGGCCAAGCTCATGCAAGAAAACGGTGACGAACCACACCGGCCCGTAGATGATGAAGGCCCTGGCACGTTGAACGCGGTTTAGCTGCTTCCGTCTGCAGTGACTGTGCAGCGAATATCCAAGTGTACAACATATGTAAGTATACACAGAAGACTGTCACCAGCGCGCGCACCAGAGCACATCGAGCCCCGAGCCCCAAAGCGGGAAGCACAGTGGGAACAGCAGCAACCCGAAAAATGCATCTGCACGCCACACTTCCCGTGTCAGCTGCCCAGCTTCCGCTGTCACAGATTAGGCACTGTGTCGCACAACCGGGGTCTGAAAGCAAGCTACACCTCAGTGCAGCAGGACAGGGCAGGCTGGAACAAGCCAGGAAGCAGCCATACACACAGCAAAGGCGGAGTTCGCACAGTGCAGGCGCACAGGGACCCCCGCCACGGAGCCCAACGGGAGCGACCACCGGTGAGACTTGGAGGGTGTGCTCGGCGGAGCAGGCGCCGGGTGCGTCTGCGGCAGCGCTGCCATGTTTCCTTGTTGTTGGTCAGCTCACAGGTGTCCAAAACTCCGCAGTGATCGCCAGTGATCACATACAGCTGGACTGGACGTTGCGCTTTGGTCAATCAGATCAGTAGTATTCCGGCTGCGGAACTCTGAACAACAGCTGCACTTTGGCGGAAGCTTGCCTGTCCGGCAAATTGCGAGATTCGACTTTGCCCATGCTGCAGTGCACTTTGCCAAGCAGATCGCTGCAGATGTGCAGACAGAGTGGGTAATGTGGACAACAGGCAGTAGAATGCACTCATGGAGGAGGGCAGGAAAGCGGTGCTGCTGCGCCTTGCGCCCTCACCTGGCAGTGACTCCGCCGACCTCGTGCTCATGCTGCATCGAGCAGCCCCGTTCTGCAAACAGTCCCAACACGTCTAAAATCGGCAACTTCTTGGGTTACGGGAACCCGCCACATTCACAAACCTCAACCTCATTCACTCCTACACCACAAGTTGTCAGCCTCATGATGCTGATCACCGCGTACGGCTCAGGCACTCGAGGCGCGTAAAAGAACAGTAATCACTTCGCACGGCGTGGCATATCACTTATCCAAGCATACTTGGCTAGGGTCCTTCGGCAGTCAGCAGCAGCGAAAAGCACAGCAAAACCACCGCTGCACGCCCATCATATGCCTGCACTCCGCGGGTGGTTGGCCGGCAGCATGGCGTTGGGGTCGCAGGGCGCCGCGGCGGGCTCGAAGCAGAACATGGGGTGCTGCTTGATGGTGTCGGTGCGGATGGCCTGGAACAGCTCAAACGTGCTCACCAGCATCCACACGCCCACCTGCGCGCCCGGCGCCCGCCCCCTCACTGCGGCCCTGTGTGCTTGACGCGCGCACGCCTGCAGCGCTGACGAGCATGACTGTGATGCGGCAGACTCGAGAGGCGCAGCCCTTTGACATCTCGTAGATATGACGGATTACGTGCACATGTTACGGACGCACACAAAGAGCGCGGCGCCCGGCAGCAGGGCCGCAGACACGCAGGCTGGCGACTTCATCAATCGCTTGCACGACGCTTGAAGGTGGGTCAGGAACTGCGTCCCCGGGGCCGCAACGCGCTGGGACGCACAATGATCGTCACGATGCTGTAGTACACCGCGCCAAACACGAGGATGGCCACGCCGATGAAGATTGCGACGCCCACCGTCGCCTTGGCCGCCACCAGCGCCGGCACGCCACACAGCAGCAGCAGATCCGCAAAGATGCTGCGCGCGCGTGCGCGCGCACGCCGTCGGCTTGTGCCAGGCACCGTGCCGACCTGGCCAGTCAGAGTGGCGTGCACTGGCATGCGCGGGCCAACACGTGGGCGCGTCTGCGACCGTCCAGCTACGAGCAGCGACACAGTGCAGCTGAGCTTTGCCCGACACAGTGCAACCCGTCCCGGTGTACTTGGTGTAGCTGTGGGTAAACAGGCCAGCCTCTCTGTCACGTCTCTGTCACACCGAGGGCCACAAGGCTGCTCATGCACGGATGCTACCAACCCACGATGCGCACGGGCACGCACCGTCCGCCATCGAGCGGGTACGCTGGCAGCAGCAGGTTGAAGGCCATGAGCACGAGGTTCACCTGCCCGCTGGCACTCCTTTTCGCATCCAATTTACCAGCTGCATCGCAGTAGCTGCGCTACCACGGCACAATGAGCGCATGGTTTACACCCTCCTGGCACTTACGCGCTCCCTACCACTGTGAAGCTATGCGCGAGCACATGCGCCTTTGTGCACTGTTTGGAGGGTTGTTCATCAGGCGTATGGACGTATGGTCTGCACCCGCCGTGGCAGACCAGGAGGCTGAGGGGGAGCGGCGCACCATGCATGCGCCCGCGCACACCGCCAGCCAGAAATTATCCGCCGCGTCGGGCGCGATCAGCGAGGGCGACCAGTAGCCCTGGATGCCCCTCCGGCTGAAGACCAGCGTCAGGTACCACACCGCGAACTGCGCGCCGCGCCGGCCCAGGGGTCTGTGCATGTGTGGCAGCAGGGCCGCGGCATGCGCCGTCCCACTCTGCGCAGAGGGTGGCTGCTGCAATGAATGCCGGTGCAGCAGGACTGTTAGTATTCGAGGCTCAAGGAGAGCAGCTTCAGCGCCCACTGCCTGCCACGGGAGCACTTCATGCCTGTGTGCAAAGGCGCTGTACAGTGCTGGCTGCAGGCAGGCGGACACAGTCCTGCAGGCGGGGGGGGCACGCCTGCGGGATGTGCGTGAGCGGCCCGCAGACGGCCACGTACAGGTCTCGCGCGGGTGACCCGGCGTGGCCCACAAACGCCAGCCCGCCCAGGGGCCACAGCAGTATGCCGTGCACCGCGCCGCCTACCTGCGCGTCAGAGACCACGGTTGAGCGGGGCCCCCAGACAGCCTGATGCTGGCAAGGCATGTCACACCTGCCGGGCGGTCCTTCCGGGAGGGGAGATCACTCACCTGGCGCGTTGCGAGGCAGTGGCCAAGCTCATGCAAGAAGACGGTGACAAACAGCACCGGGCCATAGATGATGAAGGCCCTGGCGCGGTGTACGGGCTTCAGCTGCTCCTGTCTGCATGACTGCGCGATACACATCCTGAAAACATGTACACACAGAGAAGACCAGAGCGCACCAGAGCACGCCGAGCCATGAGTTCCAGATCTGGAAGAACATTGGTATAAGCAGCACGGCGAAGAACAGGTATGCACGCCGCACGTCCCGCTGTCAGCTCCCAGTCGAGCCAGGTGCCCTGCTTCTGCCATCACAAGGCAAGTGATGCACGGGTAAAGTTGGTGTTGGCAGGCAATATACATCAGTGTAGCAGGGCAGGGCAGGCTGGTCTAGCACGGAAGCAGCCATACACACAGTCGAGGCGAAGTTCGCACAGTGCAGGCGCACGGGGATTCCCGCCATGGAGCCCAAGGGGAGCGTCCATCGGTAGAACATAGAGGGCGTGCTCGTCGGAGCAGGCGCCGGGTGCGCCTGCGGCGGCGCTGACATACTTCCTTGTTGCTTTTCAGCTCACAGGTGTCCGGGCCCCCGCACTAGCCGCTGGCGCTCGCATCACCCTTTCCGTTGCAGCACTGTGCGTGTGCGTGCGCAGGTGCAACAGGGTACCTCCAGCTTTGACAGTCAGAGAGAAGCTGTGTAAAATGAAGTCATGAGGAGCACCATGCCAGGGGGCAAACCCCGTCCCCGCCTCACAGCTGCTTGGGCTGTGTCACAAGTGCACAAAGCAAAACGCATTCTGTGGGCGAGCAGACAAGCCAGTGCCCGGTGCGCACGCGGGCATGGTGCGCTCCCACTCACCGGAGCGCAGCCGTGAGCGGGACGCGCCTCGCAAGCGCGAGCGCAGCCCCGGGCCGGACGCGCGCGACGGCAAGCGGCGGCGCAGCCGCAGCCGCGAGCGCGGCGCCGCGCCGGCCCGGGACGAGCGCGCTCACGAGCGCACAGATGGCCATCGCGGCGTGAAGAGCCCGGGCGAGAGCCGCGGGCGCGAGGAGCGCGCCGCAGACGGCGAACGGGATGCCAGGCGGCGCGAGCCCGACAACCGCCGCAGCCGCGAGCCGGAGCGGGAGCGCGATCGTGAGCGTGACCGCGGCCCGCGCGCCGCGCACCGCGAGCGGCCGCGCGACGGCCGCGACGGCGAGCCCCGCGAGCGCGGCGAGCGCGGCCGCGAGCCGGACCGGCGCGCCGGCGATGCGCCGCGCGAGCCGGAGCGGCTGCGGGAGGGCGCGCCGCATGAGGCGGAGCGCGGCCGCGGCGAGCGGGCCGAGGCGCGGCCGCGCGAGAGCAACCGCGAGCGCGACATGCGCGAGGCGCGCGAGCGCCTGGCGGCGCGCGAGCGGGGCCGTGCGGAGGCGCCCGCACGCGGCCGGCCAGGCGCAGAGGACGGGGAGACGAACGGCGGCGGCGCGGCTAACAAGGCTGCCGAGGCGCGTTCCCTGTGGTGTGTGCTGCTGCGCCGCTTTAGACGTCTGAGGGCTCAGGTCGGCACGCTCTGCCACACCTGTAAATGTCGCGGCGTGCTTGTGCATCCTCCTGCACGCTGAGCCTGAGCTGAGGGCGCCTGGCTCGGCGCGCAGCCGCCGCGCCAGCCGCTGTCCCTGGACGAGCTGCTGAAGAAGCGGCAGCGCGAGGAGGCCGCCCTGTCAAAGGCACGCCCTTCGCGGCTTGTCGCCGCACGCCACCTTTCTCCATCCCGTCCTCGGGCTGTTCCGCGCGCCAACCGCTGTCCCGGCGACGGAGCTGACTGTCCGCGCCCGCGCCAGGCTGAGCTGCGGTGCTGCCTGCTGCGGGTATTGAGTGACGCGAGAACGGGTGCTGAGCATCCACGTGTTAAATCCACGTGTGATTGCAGCCCAAGTTCCTGTCCAAGAAGGAGCGCGAGGAGCTGGCGAAGAAGGAGGAGGAGGATGCGGCGCAGCTGGCCAAAGCCAAGTGCGCGGCCCTCGGGGCCGCCGTCGGCGCCTGCCTGCTCGGCCGGGCGGTGCACCGCGCAGGCGCATGCCGCGCCTGCAGCTCTTGCTTGGACTGGCCTGCAGGGCCGCAGGGCGGCACTCCTCCGCGGCCGGCAGGCAGGCGGCGTAGCGCGGGCCACTGTGCTGGAGCGGAGCAGCGCCGTGCTGGCATAGCCTGCCAGGGTTAGGGTTAGGGTTATGCCCTGCCAGAGTCAACTGAGCCGCGGCGCGGCGCGCGCAGGGCGGCGGGCCTGCAGCAGGCGCACTCGGTGTACGTGGACAATGTGGAGCGCGAGCGCCGCGAGCGCGAGGAGCGCCGCCAGAACGCCGAGCGCCGGCGGCGCGACGACGTGCGCCTGCTCTGCGCTCTGACCTTAATGCGATAGAGCTTTCTGCGTGCAAGGCTGGAGGGACGCGCCCTAGGCGCTGGAGCAGGCAAGTCATGCAACCACGCTGCTACACCAGGCCACTGTGAGGCGAGGTGCAGCGAGGCGAGCGGCGACGTCGTCGAGCTGGCGACATAGGCTGCATGCACTGCTCAAGAATCATTTCTGAACTCTCAGGGAGGTCAGCCGCCCAGTGGCAGCGCGCGCCGCGCAGGAGCGCGAGCGGGAGAAGCAGGTCGCGATGATCAAGGCGCAGTACCTGGGCGCGGAGAAGCAGAAGAAGAAGGTGCTCAAGCCCAGCGAGAAGTTCCGCTTCAACTTCGACTGGGAGGCGCGCGCCGCCTCACCTCCTCATGCTCGTGCTCGTCCTCGTCCAGCCAACGCCCAGCTGCCTTCCTTGAGAGCGCCTGTGCCTCCCGCACCTGGTCACAAACATGCTCGCGCTTGTCTGGTCGCCCGCAACGCGCTGTGCAGTTGCAAGGTGTGTGCGTTTTTGCCTTTGGGGTGAGCATGTGCTCATGCCTGTCTGGCCACGCGCAGGCGCGCGACGACACCAGCCGCGACCTGAACCCGCTGTACCAGCAGACGCATGAGGCCGCGCTGCTGTACGGGCGCGGCATGCGCGCCGGCATCGACCGCCGCGAGCAGAAGAAGGCGGGCGCCGAGCTGGAGCGCGCCACCGTCGCCAAGATCCGCAAGACGCAGGCGCGGCCCGCGCGGCGGGCGCGGCCGGTCGCCAGAGAGAGCGCATGTGGGGCAGGGCTGTTGCAAGCCCTCCAGCTCGCAAAGCCAGCGGCGCGGGCGGCGCGCGTGCTCCGCGCTCTGCAGGGGAAATGCACCTCGGAGTGTGCTGGGCGCCGTGACGGCATCGACATGGTTGCAAATTTGCAGAAAAAGAAGACAAACTGCATCTCATTGCAATTATGCGTGTACGCTGGCCGGGGGGGCGCGCACGGCCTCGGCGGCTTACGCGCAGTGGCGGTGCCCGCACCAAAGATATCCACCAGGGCGAGTGGCGCGCGCACGTGACCGCTGGAGGCAGGCGCGGCCCCGGTCGTGAGCGGCGGTGCGGGCCGCGCGGCAGGGCCTGGAGGAGACGCGCGAGGACCGCATGCGCGACCGCGAGCGCATCCGCGCGGCAGACGCGTTCGATGACTTTGACCGCCGCGTCGAGAAGCACTGGACAGAGAAGGCGCGCCCGGGCGGGGGCACGTACTCGTGCAGCGTGGGTGCTGTGCATGTGCGCGGCGTGCCTGATGCAGGGCCGTTTGCTTGATGACTGCCGCCCAGCTGGGACGCCCTGCTGCTGAGGTAGCTGCCAGGGGCACCGCATCCGGCGCGCCGGCTGCATTGCGTCACAAGCTCCCTGGCTGCCAGGCCGGGTGTGCGCGCTGAGCCAGGAGCGGCCGGCGCCGCGCAGGAGCTGGGCGAGATGACCGAGCGCGACTGGCGCATCTTCCGCGAGGACTTCTCCATCGCGTACAAGGGCGTGTCGTCCGGCATGTCCGCGCTGCCCATCCGCAACTGGAAGGAGGCCACGCTGCCGCCGCCCGTCATGCAGGCGCGCGCCTCTCCGCGCCGCGCTGTGAGGGCGCCTCGCCTGAGCTTCTGAGCTTGCGGCGTCATGGGCGGCTTGGCGCATTGAGGTCAGATTCAAGCATGTACGGCGCACCAGGCGTGCGTGCTTTTCCTTACCCGCAGGTGAGGGTGCGCAGTCAATAAGCACATGGCCTGCATGGCACGGAACTCGCGCGCCTGGAGCATGCCATGCTCAGATGGCCAGAAGCGCGGGTGCACGGGCCAGGCCACCGACAAGGAGCCGCCACCGACAGACGTTGAGACCGCACCTTGTCTCCTGGAGTGCTGGCGCCGCCTGCACAGCCGCGGCTCGCAAAGAGCGCGGCCCCGCAGGCGCCCCAGGCGCCAGGCAGGCGCGGGCGGGCCGAGCGGGGACTAGGCGCGTGCGCGCTCACGGGTTGCCCGGCGCGGCCGCAGGCGGTGGAGAAGCTGGGCTACGAGAAGCCGTCGCCGATCCAGATGGCCGCCATCCCGCTCGGCCTGCAGTTCCGCGACGTCATCGGCGTGGCCGAGACGGGCTCCGGCAAGACGGCCGCGTTCGTGCTGCCCATGCTGACGTACATCATGAAGCAGCCGGTGATGACGGAGGCGCTGGCGGCGGAGGGCCCGTACGCGGTCATCATGGCGCCCACGCGCGAGCTGGCGCTGCAGATCGAGGCGCGGGCCCGGGCGCGCGCGCCTGCGCATGCGGCCATGAGCTGGCTGGCCTCGAAAGCGGCGCGGCCCGCTGGACTTCATGTGCGCGTATAATATAGGGGCGTGGAGACCTCTCACAACACCCCAAACAAATATTAGGCGTGCTAGTGTGGGCGCGCGCATGGCATGTCCTGCTGGCCGCTCGTGCTGCTGGGCATGCCACGTGGAGGCTGTGGGCGTGCCGCCAGTCACCCTGCTGCCACAACCATGCCGCGCTGGTCGATGGCTGGTCGCCGTGTGATCGCCGTGGATCTGGACGGCGGGGACGATCCGAGGAATGCCTGCAGGCTGGTGTAAGGGAGTGCGGTAGTGAGGCGTGAGGCAGATGCCCGCGCCGGCCGAGCGCCGCGCCGGCGGGCGCCCGACCCGGGGCCGGCGCGGCGCAGGAGGAGGCGCGCAAGCTGTCGCAGTTCACCGACTACCGCATGGTCTCCGTGGTGGGCGGCCAGAACATTGAGGAGCAGGGCTTCAAGCTGCGCAAGGGCTGCGAGATCATCATCGCCACGCCCGGCCGCCTGCTGGACTGCCTGGAGCAGCGCTATGCGGTGCTCAACCAGTGCAACTACATCGTGCTGGACGAGGCCGACCGCATGATCGACCTGGGCTTCGAGCCGCAGGCGCGCGCGCGCGCGCATACACACAGATACTCCTCAGCTCCCTCGCCACTTGAGTTAGTTTAGTGGATGTCAGAGGATGTCAGACCAACTGTGTCGACACACTCCCATCACTACCGCAAAGCAATGCGGCAGCTGAGATTCATGCCGGGCGGAGCGGACCGACCGCGCCTGGGGCGGGAACGCCGCAGTGGCTGGCGCGGCGACAGAGTGTCGCGCCTCGCCCATGGGCGCCCATGGGCGCCTCGCCCATTTGTGTGAAGCCCCGCCCCGCCGGCCAGGTGATGGCGGTGATGGACGCAATGGCCAGCAATAACCTGTGTGAAACCCCGCCCCGCCGGGCAGGTCATGGCGGTCATGGACGCGATGCCCAGCAGCAACCTGCGCCCTGAGGACGAGTCAGAGGTGGAGGCCAGCCGCGTGTACCGCACCACCTACATGTTCTCCGCCACCATGCCGCCCACCGTGGAGCGCCTCGCGCGCAAGTGCGCCCGCGGCCGGGCCCTAGAATAGCGCCGCCGACGCGTCTGCTGAACACTGGCTCCGATTTTGCTGCCTGTGCTCTCGGGCCTGCCCTACTTCACTGTGGAGGATGTGAAGGTCAGTGTGCGTACTGCTGGGTGATGCGCCCGGCGCCGTGCAGCAGCGTGTGCGGCCTCGGGTCGGGCGCCGAGGAGGCGCGCGCGCGCAGGTACATGCGCAAGCCGGTCACGATCAACATCGGCAGCGCGGGCAAGGCGACCGACAACGTCACGCAGCACATCATCATCGCCAAGGACAACGACAAGCCGCGCCTGCTGGAGGACTGGATCAACGAGGCGCGCCCCGTGCGCTCTGTCCTACCCTACCCTACCCTAGCCCTGCCGTCCTCGCGCGCGTCAGAAGCCTGCCTCGGAGATGAGGATGCGGGGCGGGCATAGGGGGGCGGCGGGCAGCAGGCTGCTCTGCCAAGCACAGGCAGCGAGCGCGCCGGCGCGTGCGCGCGCAGGTCGACGAGAAGCGCGTGATCGTTTTCGTGAACAGCAAGCGCGCGTGCGACATCGTGTACAAGCAGCTGGACACGCTGGGCTACCGCTGCACAGTGCTGCACAGCGGCAAGACGCAGGCGCGCGGCGCGCCCGCGCCGGCCCGGCCTCCGGGGCGCCGCCCGGCAAGGCGTCGCTGCAACAGCGGGGCACCTTGTGCGGACACAGCTTATCTGTCAGGCTGTCTGCATGTTCTGCTCGCTTGACTGAAACCCCTGACTGGCAGAGGTGGATCTGGCGCCGTCAAAGGATGTCGTCTGGGCTGGCTGCAATATCAGGCGGGCAGCTTTAGAGTCTATGCGCACACTCACGAACCCATGCAGTAATCTAGAGCCCGCGCGCGCGCGCGCACCGCAGGACCAGCGCGAGTCGGGCATGGCGGGCTTCCGCGAGGAGAAGTACAACGTGCTGGTCGCGACCGACGTGGCCGGGCGCGGCATCGACGTGCCCGACGTGGCGGCGGTCATCAACTATGACATGCCGCACACGATCGAGGGCTACACGCACCGCATCGGCCGCACTGGCCGCGCCGGCAAGAAGGGCTTCGCCGTCACGTTCCTCACCATGGGGGTGCGTGCACTCGGTTGCTTGCTTGCAGTGCGAATCAGCAGTGCGCAGCAGCCTCCCCAGCAGGCCCATGTGTCCCGCCTCTGCCGCACAGCGGCTGGGCATGGCTCTAACGAGCGGACCTGGTGCGAAGGTTGACAAACGCGGCACAGTCGAAGGGCGGGTGAGGCCGCTCCATGCACGAAACAGCAGCCATGCCTCCCCCTCTGCGGCATCCAGCAGTCAGCGCACCGATGCGGATGAGAAGTTTCTCCGCGCGCAGAGATGATGGCGGGTCCTGGGTGTTCACAGACTGCCTGATTAGGCAACCCCTGGGGGCGCGGCGCGACAGGACACGGAGGTGTTCTACGATCTCAAGCGGCTGCTGGAGGACAGCAACGCGGACATCCCGCCGCAGCTCGCGCGCCACGAGGCATCCAAGAACAAGCCGGGCACCGTAACCGACAAGCCCAAGCGCGAGCAGATCACGTACGCCGCCTGACGCGGCGCCGCGCGCGCCGCGGCGCCCGGGCGCAGTGCCCCATGAGAAGCATGCTCGGCCACATGTTTGTGGCTGGACGCAGTGTCTCAGTTGCGGTTGCAGGATGGATTGCGCGGTCAGGGTTGCAGGTCTTGTTGTTGCAGGATTTGGGGGGCCCGCTCAGACGTTGTGGGACAGCTGGCCACGTGTGCACAGCAGTCCAACTGGGTAGGGGTCACTCCCCCCGTGTGCAGGGGCCATCTCCTTGTTGTCTGACCTAGTGCCGAGGCAGTGGCAGGGAGAGGCGTGCAGCGAAGCTAGCTTGTAAGTCGGCAGCCGGCGCATTGCTCTCACACTTGCTCCGGGCTCAAGCTGCTGGTAGGCCGCCTGATGACGATTTAGGGTCGCGGTGCCATGTGCACAGTAACGTGTATGCTACAGAAAGTACGGTGGCAGAGGTGAACAGACATATCGCTGCACCGAGATGGACTACCAAAACGACCACCGACCACGGCACGCCAGACATCTTAACGTCAGACCTCTCGACAGCCGCCTCGCCCACTGCCATGTCACTCCCCTCTCATGTCACCCCCCGGCCTGAAGCGCGCCCCCAGGCGGCGCGGCGCCTCACTTCAGCGAGTTCAGGAACAGGATGGTAAAGGGTTAGGGCAGGGTTCACAGTGAGCCCTATAGCCTATAGCCTATAGCCTCACTTCAGCGAGTTGAGGAACAGGATGACGACCACGCTGCCGGCGATGATCACCGGGATGACAGATATGAGGTACAGCAGGCCGTAGCCGACCCAGTCCGGCAGCGAGTCCACGAAGCCCTGCGGCTTCTCGCTGCGGTCGCGGCCCATGGGCCGCGGGCGCACCTGCCCCGCGCGCCAGCCCGGCACGGACGAGGGCGGCTCGACGCTGGGCGGCGCGACGGCGGGCGGCCCGCCGCCGGGGCTCGGCTTCGCCACGCCTGCGCCCCGCGCGCGCCATGCCTCGCTCGCGCGTCTGCGCCAGCCACGTGGCGGCTGGTACGCCTCCAGGCCCCGCCCACTCGGCGGGGATGCATGGGCAGGGGCACGCCCAGCCGCTCACATCCGGGGCCCAGGCGGCCCCATGACGGGGCCATGGTCTCCGCTGGCGCGGCGCCTGTGACAGAGCGGCATTACACGCTCTGCGATGAAGCGGCGCCGAACAAGCAGGGGCGGGCGCGGGTTCGCCACTGAACGCCGCGCCGCGCCCGCGCCAGGCGGGCGCGCGCATGCATGCACGCCGGCTAGCGCGGCGCACCCGTGTCGGTCACGCTCTCGTACGGCGAGCGCGAGCCGCCGTCGCGCGCGGCGGCGGCGGCCGCCGCCACCGCCTCGTCCGCGTCCGTCACGAACGGCCACGCCGTCATCTCGCTGAACAGCTCGCGCAGCGCGATGCGGTCCTTGGGCACGCGCCCGGCCGCGACCTCCACCAGCGCCGCGGCGACCTCGTCACGCGACGCGCCGCTCTCGTCCTGCCGGCGCGCGCGGGCGCTTGCTCGCTCGCACGGCGCGAGCACAGCAGGAACGAGCGGCTGCGCCTGCCGAGCAGCGCCCCGAGCCCGGGGCCCGACGTGGCACGGTGCGCGCGCTGCCGCGTGCCGGGGCGGGCGGCGCCCGGCGCAGCGCATGTGCTCCCTGGCCCTATGGCTGGGCGCGCGCCTCCACGCCCAGGTACTCGCGCTGCTCGCGCTGGGACGGGTCCTCGATTGCCAGCGTGAGCTTGACCTCGTTGATCGTCATGTCGCGCGTCTGCTTGAGCAGCTTTAGGATGCGCACCACTTCCCGGCAGTAGCGCTTGGCGTCCTGCGCGGCGGCGCGCTCACAAATGCCCAGGCGTGCTGACGCGACTGCCCAGGAGGCAAGCACGCCTGCACAGAACACTCTTAGGCTCTCTTGAGCGTTGCTGTGGGAGGCGCGGCGGCCGCGCAGCGCACAGTGCCTGCTACACCCCTTGCCATCCAGTCACTCTCTGTTGGTGGCTGTGTGAGCCGCAAGAACGCGCCAGGCCGGCGGCGGGCGCGCACCTCCTCCGACACCAGCTCCTCACCCACCACGCGGTCGGCAACCACCGCCGGCGCCGCCAGCAGGTTGCCTGCGCGGCCGCGGCCGCCCGGCTCAGGCGCCTGCGCGGCGCGGGCCTGATGCGGGGGGCGGGGCGCCGCTGCGCACCGCTCTCGCGCTCGGCCTGCTTGCGCAGAAAGTCCTCCCTGGCGGCCTCCAGGTCCTCGCGGTTGCCATCGATTTCGTTACCGTTCCCGGAGGCCGCCGCCGCCTGCCACCTGCCGCAGCGGCCGGCTCGTCAG
>JAABUV010000730.1_pt1 | contig 49890 bp, 43 predicted proteins | sample 5559971 | NCBI WGS metagenome assembly JAABUV01 (sample SAMN10711881, study PRJNA513362) | rock metagenome | isolation source: Antarctica rocks | place: Antarctica: Victoria Land, Knobhead nord | collected 2015-12-19 | reverse complement strand
GATTGGAGGATTAGGCCTGAGACGTGTTGGCAAGGTGGGTTTGAAGAGGGAGTAGATGAGGCAGTGGATGTTGTCAGATGCCTGATCCAATGGAAATATGAGGATAAGGCTCACAAATAGACGATGAATATGTAGAACATCGCAAAAAGACTGACCGAGAAGATACTCCAGCCCCTCTCTACGTTCGAAACGGACTGAGATATGCTCCTAGAGGATTTCCGCGTGGTGGTTTTGTAGGCCTGGTATACTGCATCCGATCATCTAGGTATCTGTGATCCAAGCGCTCGTCACAGTGGCTTCCTATACCGATCGTCTGGTCTGGACCATGACGGCGCCGGCCGTACAGGTGCAGGGGAAAATATTGCCACAGGCATAGAGTCAACCGTGGTTCATGACAAACCGTTCTAACCGAATTCGCTGGACCGGGTCTCGTTGCATTCTACTCTGGCTCCCGCGTGAGGCCATATGCCTCCGCATGTCGTAACGAACTACGCGATCTGAGAATTTCGAGTTGAGGACCATCCATCTTTGGTGTTGGCCTACACATGACTTGTTGCTACCAATGACTTGTTGCTGCTATATCATAGTGTGTACTTCAGTTCCATGAGTCCAATTGACGGAGAACTGATCTCCTTCAGAGTTCTTATCATTTTTCGTCTGAATTCAATTTCCAGAACTTCCCCCAGCTTTCAGAAGACGACTGGGCGCAAGGTTACCTTCAATGATCTTCTTAGTTGCCTCGGTGATATTAAAATACATTGTAATTGACATCATGGAATTAGATATTCGGCCTCTCGTATGCTGATCATCCACTTCTCCGCCACCGCTGTGAAATGCAAACCACCATTCTCTAGGACTTAGAAAGAAGTCATCATTTAAAAGTATGCCAACGATTCAGACCTGCGCCATCATGTTTCTCGTCGAACTCAGCTCCGGGCATGGTTTGCTGGCCACCTCCCACCTGCGCTTAGCCGTCGAGAACCTGCTTACGAGAAAATCTGCGGAACAGACATCCGAAGCCGAGGGAGTTACTTTCTGGGGCATCTTGACCCTGCATACGTGCATCTAGCCCTCAAGTACGGTGATGGCAGAGTTCTGAACCAGAGAGTGCTAACTTGCAAGGAGTGCCTGGTCAGGATTCATGTACCAAAAGCCATCGGCGCCTATCTCGCCGACAGCTTTCCCCTTGGAATAAGGAGCAGACCTATGACAGCCCCTGGCGTCCATACACCACAATTCCAGACGAATATAACGAGGAGAATAAGCGATCGAGTCACGCCCTGAAGACCGCTTCTGAATACGCCAAGCTCGTTCGGATAGTACATAAGAAAATTCTCCTTCGCTGGCTGCTCCCATCATCCTGAGATCCCTCTCTTCGTCCGAATCATCGGAACGACTATCATATTTTGCCCACAGCTCCACATTCAGACTGACCGGACACTAACCTACGGGGACTGGCTGCCACCTTGATGATTCTCTATTCACGTAGATGAAACTTCGTGGCCTTGCTAACATGCAGGTCATTCTTCCATCCCCTTCAATCCCCAGACGCTTAAGCAGCCCTTAACCAGCAAGGCCTACACGCTGACGTGGTAAACCCCATCTTCTCAAACAAATTTCCTCCCTATCATCACTAACATATTCTACGATAAAGGGCTAATACACAATCATCAACCTCCACGGCGGTCCCGACTCCCAAATCAACGCCCGCCACTCGACATGGTTGGAGGACGCTGAGACGCGATGTCAAGATTGCAGTGTGGTCAATGAATACATCTGCTTCAAAGTCCAAAAGGAAGATAGCCGCGACGAAGACAGCAATATTAAAGATCAGGATACCGTAGTTCATTTTGTCCGTAGCAGCATCAAGCTGTATACGAACATTCATATGCGAAGACGTTGACTACCTATGTTCAAAGCGAAGGAGTACTGTAATCCGAGGTCCTGCCCTCAGACGTGTAAATTTGCCTCAGTTCTCAGACGTGCCAACGTCGCTAAGCCCCTTCGGGTTAGCGCTCTGCTGACTTCGCAGCATACGAGCGACACGTCTGAGTGCAACCCGCAGTAATATTGATTGATTGACATTAACTTTGAAATAATATCAAACTTTGTCGATCGTCTTATCTGATGTGATAAAGTATAAGCGTATTATTGAATTAATTACATTTTGTTCGCTCTGTTTATCTATTTTACAATTTCTATCGACTCGTCTATTTATTCTATTTATCATTCTACATGCTCATCATTCTACTCATCATTCTACTCATCATTCTACTCATTATTCTATCTACTTGTTTATTTACATGTTCAACTATCAACTCAGCTATTGACTCAATCATTTATTCATCACTCTACTTGCTTCAAAACATGCTTCATGCAACATGTTTAAATAAGCGTTTTACGCTTCATGATCTACTTTATAGTATGCTTCATACATGCTTCATAACACATGCTAATTAACTCAATAGAAAGTATTCTTCATGACTTGATATCAAATGCTTTATCAAATTTTCTATCAAACGCTTTATTAAACGTTTTATAAAACACTTTATTAAACATTCTATCAAATTTTCTATTAAATTCTCTATCAAAATTTCTATCAAACTCTCAATCAAACTCTTGATCAAACATTTTATCAAACTTTCTATCAAATTTTCTATTGAACTTTCTACTGAGCTAATGAGCTTTTTATCAAGCTTTTTATTGAGCTTTCTATCGAGCTTTCTATTAAGCTTTCTACTGAGCTTTCTATCAAACTTTTTATCAAACATTTTATAAAATGCTTTATCAAATTTTCTATCAAACTCTTTATTAAATGCTTTATCAAAATGACTTAGTATGCTTTCTTAATCATCAAAAAAAATGTTTGAATCAAATCTTCATCACATAACATGATACAAGTTCAACTAAGTTCAATTAATGATATGATCATAAAATATCTGATGACAAAAGCAAAAAATTGAAGCTAGCATATTCTTGATCATGTTGTTCAACTACTTGAATTATTGCATGCAGTTGACTTGATAATGCAATGATGCAACTTATTGATCTTGCAGAATTTTATTGATACTTAAATTAAACACATCAAATAAAGCATATGTGAAAGTATCATCACAAGTTTACAGCATTATGATTTACATGTTGTGCATTAATGATCATGTTGCAAACAAGAATGTTATGACTTGCAAAAGTTAACAAAACAAATTGTGCAAGCTGTTATTAAATTAACGCAGATCAATTTATCTTACAGAAATTTACACTCAGACATTGTCTCAGTTCTCAGACATGTTAACATCGTTAAGTCTTTTTGAATTAACATTCTGCTAACTTCACAGCATATAAATGACACGTCTGAGTGCAAATCTCTGTAAGATAGATTGATCTGCATTAATTTAATGACAGTTCACACAACTTGTCTCGTTAACTTTTGCAAGTCACAACATTCTTGTTTGTGACGTGATCATTAATGCACAACATGTAAATCATAATGTATGTGAACTTGCAATAGTACTTTCACATATGCTTTATCTGATGTGTTTAATTTAAGTATCAATAAAATTCTGTGAAATCTGTTGCAAGTAAATCTGTCGTCAAGTTAGAGTTGAGTTGAGTTGATTTCTATCAACTCAACTCAAGTCTGAGTTTGAGTTGAGATTGAATTGATCTCTCTCAACTCAAGCTCAATTCAAAATTGAGTTGAGTTGCTTGAACTCAATTTTTGTTACTAAATATAGTATACTATGTACTAAAAATAGTATACTTTTTCTCTTTTTTCCCAATTTTTTTTTTGCAATCGATTTTGCAATCAATTTGGTAGAGAATTTGATAGAGAGATTGGTGAGAAATATGATAGAAAATATAGTGAGAAATATGATGAAAATATGGTGAGAAATATAGTAGAGAGTGTAGTAGAGAATATGATAGAAAATTTGATAGAAAGTAGATCTGCAATCGAGTTCAAGACAACTCGTCAAGTTGACTGAGTTGAATTGAGAGTCTGACTCAACTCAATTGAGTTGAATTAATTCTTTTCAACTCAATTCAACACTGAAACTCAATCTGAATTGAGTTGAGCAACTCAAACTTGACGACAGATCTAGTTGCAAGCGTGCATTTCAAGTTAGTTTAACATAAATCATGTTAAACTATCATAAACTAGTATAAAGCTGATGTTGACACGTTAGTGATCTAGCGCGTCTTCATGAGTATAAAACTCTTGATGTGTTTCATCTTCTTTCTTCTTTAGCTGTGAACTTCTAGTTAGAATACACTCATATGATTCGCTTTATGCAAACTCATAACATTAGTTCAAAACTCATTAATCTTGCTATTGATGTGTAAATGATATAAAAACAAGTTACATAACTCAAATCAGAACTTGAGTTCAGAAAGCTCAATAGAAATCAGAAATTTCTAAAGAAGAATCTTGATTCAAAATCAGAAATTTCAATAAAATTAGAATCAAAGAACATGAACATGTTGCTCTTGATTAACTTTTTATTAAGCTTGTCATTAGAAATCAGAAATTTCAGCAGTACTTGAACTCAGAAAGTTCAATAAAGTACTATCAGAATCTCAATCAGCAATTTTCTACTCATATCATGATTAAAAGCACAGAATCAGAATCAGTGAGCATTGCTTACTATGACTTTCAAAATGTTAGAAGAGAATCACTTCGATTACAGAATTGAGCAGCATCAGAAGAAGAGAGAGACACAAATGCAATGTTGAACACAGAAGAAAAAAACATAAATGCGTTGCTTTTTGTCTACAAAATAATCAAGATCAGCATCAATGAAGAGTTAAATGCTTGAATAACAGTTAATGAAACAGATGACATCATCATCTTTATCAAGTACATGCTTCATCAGCATGACATTGAAATCAAGATTCACAATGACATAATTTAAATGTTAAAAAATGTCAATGAAATGAACATCATGTTGAAAATTATGCAGACGCGTTTGCAGAAAGAGAATAAAGACAAGAATGTGATTATACATCATTTAAAAGCTGCATTAAGTTGACAAAGCACTTTGATTTCTGAAGATTAATCTTCAAAATCAATCAAGTTACTCAATTCATCTTTGTTTGAAGATTCAATGCAGAAGGTAAACAATTGATTGTTTTGAATGCAAAACAAGCTGAAAGCAAACAAGAATCATTTTTCTATTGAAGAGTTGAAGATTGCATACATTAAAAGTTGAGTCAGTGAAGCTGTGATTAAACATATTGCATCTTGCATGCAAGATATTTTCTTGAACTCATTTTTAAAAGTTGAAGAAGTACTATCAATGATTAATAAAATGTACAATGATTCTAATTATTATTATACAATTCAACAACAGTACTTGAAGCTGTATTAAAACAAGATCTTCTTTTATGAATTTTAAATGAAATTTCAGAGATTTAGTGCAGAACTAAAGTACAATAATGAGATTCTATTAAATGATTTTCAGCATAAGATCAGCTCAAATCTTTAATGAGCAATGCTCAATGAATGAATCACAAATTTGAATTAGTTTATCAACATTTGCATGCAAGTCAATGTTAAATTGACTGAATTGAATGCTTGATCAATTGTCAAAGCATCAGCGATCTCAGCTGCTCGCTTTGTCGCTAGCACTTCGTTTACTCAATTCATGTTATCAGTCTCTGCATGAAAGAAATTCAGAATATTGAATCTCGATCTCAGCAAGAAAGAGTTATTTAAGAAAGAACTCTGCTTCAAATGCAAAAAGTCAGAACATAAAGCATATAACTGTCTTAAAATGACTTAAGTGCATAAGATCATTGCGAATTTGAAAAATAATCTGTTTTCGTCAAAGTAGTGACTGAGAATGATATACTTATATTCTGTTTCATCAGCATGTTTGATGATTCATTTAATTTCAAGTCGTTCATTATTGATGTCATCTTGTGTTAAGATCGTGCCTAGAATTTAATCACACTGCAGCGAGATAGTGTGTAGCTGAATAAAATGTTTGATCAATAGAGATAGCTTTAACTAGAAAACTAAGAATACAGAAGAAAGAAGACAGTTTCGAGCTGTATCTATAGTAAAGTGAACAAAGAGACGAAGTAGTCGATTTGCTAAAGCTCAAATAAATGAAATGTTTCAGCATATTTTAATTCGAAACATTGCTGTTTCTTGTTCATATATTGAAATTTCTAGAGTCTATTGACTAGACTCTATTCAATGTTGACATGCTTCGTAACATCTTAAATAGTCTAGAAAAGATATGCAGATTTCTCGCTCTGATAAATATTAAAGTCATTAACATGACTTTCATTGATGAATTTTTGATGTCAGAGCTATGTGAACGCTTTGATATTCAATTAATATAGCTGTCAAAATCAAAGTTGATTCAATTGTATGATGAAATTTCTGATTGAAAGTTGATTACATACGCTCTGTATACATCAATCATGATACAAGAACTGAAAAAGAAGCTTTCAATAGTTTATCATGACTTTTTGAATGTTTTTGATAAAGAAAAGATAACGCAGTTGTCTTTACATTGATCATACAATCATAAGATTAAATTAGAAAATGAAAGTTAATCTTCTAGAAGTTGATTGTATTTCATGTTAAGCTACAAGTTGCAGAAGATCAAAGAGTATTTAAAAGAGAATTTGAAGAAGAAGTTCATCACACTCAGTTAAGCTTTTTTTGCTTCGTCAATACTATTTGTCAAAAAGAAAAATGACAGTCTTTGCTTTTGCATGAACTATTGAAAACTAAATGCTTTGATTAAAAGAGATCGTTATTTAATACTCTTGATAAACGAAGTATTAGCTTGAATTCAAGACAGTAAGTATTTGACTCGACTTAACATTATCATTATGTTCAATAAACTGCACATGAGTTCAGAAAGCGAAGATTTAACTACTTTTGTTACTTTCTTTGACGTTTACAAGTATAGAGTAATGCTTTTCAAATTAATCAATGAATCTGCATTCTTTCAGCATTATATCAACGATGTATTGTTTAAATATCTGCATAAATTCTGTCAGACATATTTGAATGATATTCTTATTTACAGTAAGATCTTGAAGAAACATAGAACTTATGTGAAAGAAGTGCTAAACAAGCTTCGTGAAGTTGACTTGCAGATAAACATTGACAAGTGCAAATTCAAGATTCAGAAAATCTCGTTTTTTAAACTATTAATATTCATCAATGATTTACGAATGAATTCTCAAAAAGCAGATGTGATTCGAAGCTGAAAAGTGTCATGATCATTGATTCATGTGCAAATCTTTATTGACTTCTGCAATTTCTATCAATGATTCATAAAAAACTTCTCAAAGATTATTCAACTCATGATAAAGCTGATTCAAAAAGATCATCTTTTTGAATGAACAAAGATCTGTCAGATGATCTTTGAAGAATTAAAGTAACAGATGATGACAGTTCTTATTTTGAAGCATTTTGAATTAATCAGAAAAGCTATTTTAGAAATAAACTTCTTGAACTATGTGAATGACGAAGTATTGTCTCAATATGATGATGAAGACATCTTACATTCAGTGATCTTTTATAACAAGAACGAGATTCTTGCAGAATGCAACTACGAGATTTATGACAAAGAACTGCTGATCATTATTTGCTGTTTGAAACATTGATGTCTCAAATTGAAATGTACTGATATTTCAATCAAGATCTTCATTGATTATCTGAATTTAAAGTACTTCATGATCATCAAAGAACTGATCAGATAACAAGTTAAATGAGCTGAGAAGTTATCTGAATATAACTTCAAAATCATATATCAGTCGAAAAAACAGAATCTGAAAGTTGACGTACTGATTAGAATGTCAGACGTCAAGTTAGTTGAAGTAAATAATGATCAAAAGCTATATCAACATTAGATGCTATTGTCAAAAGACAAATTTGAACTTCAGTTAATAGAAGATAATCAGAAAGCTGATTAAGATTTGACTCAGATTTTACTCAGATCTGACTCAGAATCTGACTCAGATTTGAAACTTAAATTGAAAGTTAATTAAAATTCAATTAAAAAGATGATTTCTATTCAGAATCAGATTATAGTTGAAAATTGAATGAATCAACTGTGCTTCAATATTTAAATAATCATGAAACAGAACAGAAAGACTTGTCAAGATATTGATTTAAACAATTGAAAAGTACTTAATGAAGTATTCTGAAAAGATGATAGACTATGAGTTTCTCAGTCATTGATCACTTAATTAATAAGAAAAGCATATAATCTTTTGATCAATGATCATTCTAACATGAATTGAATGTTGAACTTGCTGAGATGATCATATTGCTGATTGAAGATGAGAACAATGATCAAGCATTACATTTGAAACTGTTACATTTGTCGTAAATCAAAAGCATTGAAAGATCAAATCAATAAACTGCTGAAGTCATTGCTCATACTCAAGCAGTAATGACAAAACATATCATTAGACTTCATTATTAATTTATCAGAAAGTGATGAAAACAATGCGATTCTGACAGTTATAAATTGATTGTTTAAGAAACAACATTATATATCATGTTAATCAGATGACGAAGAAATCTTTGCAGAATAAACGATCAAGCTACTGTTGATATGAGTTTTCAGAATTCATGAACTATCAAGATTAATAATGTTCAATCATGATTTACAATTCATATCAATTTTCTGAAAGTCTTTATGTTTGAGACTCAACATCAAGATGAAACTATTCACAGATTATTATTTGCAAATCAATAATTAAACAGAAAGAGCGAATCAGAATGTGAAATGATATCTATGAAGTTATTGCTCATATATGCAAGATGATTAATTCGCATGATTATTTATGATTGAATTCGCTGATAACAATGCTATTTCGTCGTCAATTGAACAATCAACGTTCTTTCTAAATAAGAGCTTTCACTTTCATATGAGCTTTGATTTGAACTTAATTGAATATGAAATCACTTAAGCTAGAATCAAAGCAGACAAAGCAGAGAATATATTTGAACACATGAAATGATTACTAGCATTGATCAAGCAAGTCTTAACAAGAGTCAAAGTCACAATGAAGAAATAGATTAACAAGCATTGAAAGAAAATGATTTACAAGATAAATGATATGATGTTTCTGAATTCTAAAAACATAATAATCTCATAATCATCAAAAAAGCTAAAGAATAAAATGCTAAAACTCTTCAAGATTCTGATTAAGATCAAACATGCATATTAATTGAAACTGTTGTTGACTATGAAGATTCATTTGAAGTTTGCGTCAAATCTGCTGCAACTAAATTCAAAAAACACTTTAAAAGAACAATAAAATGAGTCGTTTGATTCTATAGTGATTGAAGATGAAGATAAATGAAAAGTAAAGAACATATTGAACTTCAAACATTATAAACAAGATAAACGACTACAATATCATGTCAATTGAAAAGAATATGACGTCAATCTACATTAATACAACGTTGATGAAAGTGAATTTGAAGATTGCTTGAAAGTCATTAATGACTTTCATGAATATTATTTGAACAAGTCAAGATAGAAATTAACTCAAGAAAGATCAACTGAATTGCAGTAATGAAAACATTGTTAAATAAAGAGAAGAAATAATGTTGCAAGCGTGCATCTTAAGTTAGTCTAACATAGATTGTGTTAAACTATCATAAACTAGTATAAAGCTGATGTTGACACGCTAGTGATTTAGCGCGTCTTCATGAGTATAAAACTTTTGACGTGTTTTATCTTCTTTCTTCTTTAGCTTTGAACTTCTAGTTAGAATACACTCATATGATTCGCTTTATGCAAACTTATAATAAAATCAATAAGTTGCATCATTGCATCATCAAGTCAACTGCATGTGATAATTTGAATAATTGAACAGTGTGATTAAGAATATGCTAGCTTCGATTTTTTACTTTTGTCATCAGATATTTCATGATCATATCATCAACTAAACTTAGTTGAACTTATATTATGTTGTGTGATGAAGATTTGATTTAAACGTTCTTTTTAATGATCAAGAAAGTACATTAAGTTGTTTTAATAAAGCATTTAATAGAGAGTTTGATAGAAAATTTGATAAAGTGTTTGATAAAGCGTTTGTGTGATGATTGAGTTTACTAAATGAATAAACGAAATCTATAAGAATGATATGACAATGTGATATTTTAAGCAGACACAAAATGAATATATATTATGATAAAGTTAATTATTAAGAAGCTCTTGATAACTTGAGAGAATCGATTGATTATAGAAAGTTTGTCAAGCATTGTCAAGTTGAGCATGACATAACTCATGATATATTAAGTCAAAGATATGACGTAGTCTAAACAATGTCTTGACAAAGTCATAAAGTTTCAGAGTTAATTTAAATTTGATCTTCAACTCAGTTTTTAACTTTAATCTCTGATTTAATCTTTATAAGTTAATTCATCATGACAATTGTTTTTTTTTAAGTGAGTTCATTCTTGATCTCAATAATTAATGCCTTTGTTTACTTTAATAAATAATGACGTGCACTCATTGATTTACTCTAGAAGCTCTCGACAAAAATCTTCAAATCTTTGTAAGAAAATAAGAAAAAGAGAAACTTTTAATTGAATGATGATTCATTTTTAATTATAATGCATATAGATAACATTATAAATAGTATATGTGATGTGTAGTTGATGTAAATGACAGCAATGATAATGTGTAAATAACACATAAACATTGTTTATTTTTCAAGTAAATGATGTTGTTGAAATGATAAAGTGTAGACAAAAGTGAATAATAATTGTTGATTTATTTATTGCTCTTTCAGTTTTTTTCAACTTTTTATTTTCTTCAACTTTATTTTTTTTCAATTATGATCATATTTTTATCATTGTATGATTACTTTTGACAAACTTTGAGTATATTTGTATTATAAAAATAAGAGATTTAAATCATAAGTTATGAATGCACAATGATGCTTAAAAAGAGTTGTAAAATGATGAAGTCAACTAATGATTAAGTTAAAATCATTATGAAAGTAAGTGATATCACAACTTGAAGTTTCATGACTATTACTGTGATTAACAATATCATAAGTTTGTTCAAAAGATATCAATCAAATGTAATAATCATGATGCTGCTGATGCTGAATCACTTGTGATGATGCAGATATTATCAAATTTTAATTGAAAGTTCATTGCTTTTACTATTCAAACTTTCGAGTATGTTTCAGTTATTAAAGAGAAAATTCAAAAAACAATGAGAAAAGAAATGATTATTAATACTTCATTGACAATCTTGTTGAACTCACAGACTTCGCGAAATTAAAGAATGATGATGAGATTTACTTATTTCACTTCTTGATGTTATTACTGATGCTTTTCAGCTGTCAATTGTGAAAATAAGTGAAAAAAGTATTGTTGATTTTGAAATTTTAAATAGAATAATTTGTATAAAGTGTGCTTGAGTTTTACACATTGAGAATAAAGTATCATGATGTAATGTTATCTTTCAAAGAAAGACAATGTACAAAAAGTGTGCTTGCTATGTGAGTAATGAAAATTTCTATATCACAATGAGTATACTTATTTAATACATCTGCTAAATGCTTATGATTCAATGTTTAGATTCTCAACATTTGCATTTTAACTATCAATGAATTCTTTCATTTGCAGAATATTCATGATAGTGCAATTAAGAATGAAGAAGAAAATGTTGCTCTGAAAACATTCACTGCTCATCAGAAAATTCTTTATAAGAAATTGATAACAACAATTCATGTAAAGAATCATTTTAAGAAGATTCACAAACTTAAGTTTCTAAAAATTCAAAAGCTCATTCTTAAAAAGATGATGATTATCAATGACATTGTCAGAGAAATTCTGAATGTAAAGCGCTTTGTGATACATTTAATCTCAATTATATATTGTTTTGTCAGCATTTCTAATTATTCTGATATATTTTAGCATAATTTATTATCTTTCAAATTTTTATCTTTGCATTTTAATATAAATCTGACAATGAAAGAGAAGAAGAAATCTGCAATCTTATTTTATGTAAAAGATGTTTGATAAAATGATGATTGCATGATGTTTATTGTGTTGTGATGATTATGCTTTCTTGTTGAGCACGTTTGAGCATCTTTGCACTTTTTTCTTCTGTTTATTGATTTACATATATAATCATTTTATTAAAGAGCAAAACTATCATAATACAATGATTCTTCTTTTTTAATAATGAGTTTATGCTTGAAAGTGAGTGATTATGCTTTTCGCTCATGTTTCAGTCTCATTTCAAAAGCTATTATAAGCTTCAAGACATTTTTCATATCTTCGCTTGATATTCATTAATTGTATTCAATGAGATATTCTTTTCATTGTATCTTATAATATAAGATTTTCTTTCTTTTTCGCTTCTGTAAAATCTTTTCTATCTTTCATTCTTACTCATTATCAATGTCATAATGTCAAATCATCAACTCAATTTAAAACATAAATCATCAATGTTTTAAATAATCTCAATTCATTGAATCTGTTTTGCAATTCAATGAATCAAGTCATTAATTTAATCATCATCATTTTAATTTAGTTTTAACAATTCTGTTTTAATCATCTTAATCATGTGCATAAATCTTTGCAATCTTAAGTCATAAAATTACTGTCTAGTCTTAATTCTGCTCAATTCATGTATATAAAAGTCAAGCTTTTGTTCTTTTCTTTCACTCTTTGTTTTTCATTTTATACATTATCTGATGTATTGTTTTGTATTTAAATTTTATCAAAGTAATAATAATATCAGTTTTTTATATTGATAGTATTTTTAGTCTAGCTCAGTTTCTAACAATTAATAAACTTGAGTACAAGATAATTGAATATAGAATCATCATTTAATCTACGATTATACGACTTTAAAAGAAATACATGAAAGACAGAATAAACTTTATAAATGATTGAAAGATCAAAATGATACGTCTGCTTGTTTATGAATTCTTGTATATAAAAGAACTTTATCATCTTATTTGATAACTTCTTGCTTAACTTCTTTTGCTTCAGGTTTTTTGCTGATAGCATGATTAAATCATCAACATTAAAAAACTTAAACTTAGATTTTTGATTATAGCACTTTGTTTAAACATTGATTGCATTTTATTATCATTGCATCAACGTGTTTTGCATGTCTTGCAGCATTTCAACATGTTTTTTTGCTGCTGATACTTCTTCTTTCATAACATCATTCTTGATGTGTATGTCAAAGATTAACTTATAGTCATACATGACTTTAAAGAAACTACAGCTCAATGAAGAATGCTTCATCTGATGATACACAAACTCAACTATGAGTAAAAGCGTAACTCAGTTATCTTACTTTTCTAAATAATATACTCATAAATAATGTTTCAGCGTTTGATTCTGACATTCTGTCTGATCATCTGTTTGCAAATAAAAGATGATGCTTAGTCATCATTTCATCTTGACATGATAGCAGATCTCTGTTGTGATCGTGCACTTCAAGTTAGTCTAACATAAATCATGTCAGACTATCATAAACTAGTATAAAGCTGATGTTAACACGCTAGCGATCTAGCGTGTCTTCGTGAGTAAAACTCACGACGTGTTGCATCTTCTTTCTTCTTTAGCTTTGAACTTCTAGTTAAAATACATTCATATGATTCGCTTTATGCAGACTCATAACATTAGTTTAAAGCTTATCAATCTTGCTATTGATGTGTAGACGATATAAAAACAAGCTACATCATTCAAACTTAAATCAGAATTGAAATTTGAAAATCAAGTTCAGAAAACTTGTTAGAAATCAAGAAATTTCTAGAACAGAACAGAAGAACATGAATGTATTGCTTTAAATTAACTCTTTACTGAGCTTGTTGTCAGAACGAAAAAACAGAAGAACATGAACGCGTTGTTTTAAAACTGAAATCAGAAATTTCAGTTGAATCTTGATCAGCAATTTTCTATTCACACAATGATTAGAAGCACAGAATTAGAATCAGTGAGCATTGCTCGCTATGAACTTCGAAATGCTGAAAAAAAATCACTTCTATCTCAGAATTGAACAGTATCAGAAGAAGAAAACACGAATGCATCATTGAATACAGAAGAAAAGAACATGAACGCGTTGCTTTTTGATCATGAAATGATCAAGATTAGCTTTAGCACTGAACTGAATGCTTGAATAAGCACTCATGAAGCAGATGATCTTGTTACATTTATCAAGTACATGTATTAACAGCATGACATCGAAATCAAGATTCACAATGATATGATTCAAATGTTGAATGATGTCAACAAGATCAACATTGAATTGAAAGCTATCAACATTGAGTTGAAAGTTACACAGATAATGTTGAATGCTGTTCAAACACGTTTACAGAAAGAGATAAAGAAAAAGAATGTGATTATACATCATTTAAAAGTGACATTAAGTCAACTAAGCACTTCAATTTTGAAAGATTGATTCTTAAAGTTGATTAAGCTATCTGACTCATCTTTGTTCAAAGATTCAAGACAGAATGTGAATAATTGATTGTTTTGAATGCAAAACAAGTTGAAGATGAACAAGAATCATTTTTCTATCAAAGAAATGAAGATTGCATATGTAAAAAGTTGAGTCAGTGAAACGATGATCAAACACATAGCACTCAGAATGAGAAACATGATCACGAATTCATTTCTTGAAGCAGAAGAAATACTGTTGATCATAAATAAAATGTACGATGATTTTAATCAACATCACATGACTCAACGACAGTTCTTAAAGCTGTATTAAAACAAGATCTTCTTTCATGAATTTTGAATGAAATTTCAGAAACTCAGTGTGAAACTAAAATACAATAACAAAACTCTACTAAATGATCTTCAGCATAAGATTAGCTCAGATCTTCAGTGAGTCATGATTAACAAACAAACTATGAATTTGAATGAATTCATCAACATTTGCATGCAAGTCAATGTTCAATTGATAAAATTGAATGCTCGATCAGTCTTTAAAACATCAATGACTCAAGTCGCTCACTTTATCACTAACATTTTGATGATAATCTTTACTACGATCTCAGCTTCAATCTCTGCATGAAAGAAACTCAGAATATTGAACGTTGATTCTGCTAAAGAGAAGTTGTTTAAAAAAGAACTTTGCTTCAAATGCAAGAAAGCAAAACATAAAGCACATGACTGTTTTAAGTCAGCTCAGATGCACGAAATTGCAGCGAATTTGAAAAACGATCTGTCTTCATCAAAGTAGTGATTGAGAGCAATATACTCATATTCTGTTTCATCAGCATGTCTGATGATTTATTTAATTTCAAGTCATTCACTGTTGATGTCATTTTGAGTAATCTAGAAAAGATATTCAGATCTTTCGCTCTGATAAATACTGAAGTCATTGACATGACTTTCATCAATGAATCTTTAATGTCAAAGCTATGTGAATGCTTTGATATTCAGTCAATATCGCTGTCAAAATCAAAGTTGATTCAATCATATGATGAAATCTTTGATTGAAAGTCAATTACACACACTTTGTATACATTGATCATGATTCAAGAACACAAGAATGAAATGATGTTTTTATTAATAATTCATCTAGATTGATGATTTATTTAATTTCAAGTCATTCACTGTTGATGTCATTTTGAGTAATCTAGAAAAGATATTCAGATCTTTCGCTTTGATAAATACTGAAGTCATTGACATGACTTTCATCAATGAATCTTTGATGTCAAAGCTATGTGAATGCTTTGATATTCAGTTAATATCGCTGTCAAAATTAAAGTTGATTCAATCATATGATGAAATCTTTGATTGAAAGTCAATTACACACACTTTGTATACATCGATCATGATTCAAGAACACAAGAATGAAATGATGTTTTTATTAATAATTCATCTAGATCAGCACAAGATAATTATTGAAAATTTCTGATTGAAAAAAAATCAAATTTTGATAAATTCTGCAAACGATCAATTAATATCATCATTGAAGATTCAAATATTGAAATCTGTTGTTTCAAAAGCAAGCAATCAATCAACATTTCACAGATTTAAATCAAACGAGATTTGCAAAATGAAATGAAAGAACTTGAATTTAATTGTTATGTTAACTATTATCTTAAAGCAATTCACGAATCAGAAACTAGTGAATCAGTTCATTGAATTTGTTCAATTCATTGAATCATTACTCTTAGTGAAGTTAAGCACTCAAGTTGATCTCAATCAATCTCAATTCATTCAATCATTAGAGAAAAAAGAGCTCATCAATATTATCATGATCAAAGTCACTGTGTATTAAACTCTAGTCAAGAATAAGAAGATCAAGATTTTTTTCTTAATTATTAGTGAAATCAACAAAGCGTTTAGCTCAGTTGAAGATTTCATGAAACTAAATGAAGTGATCTTTGTCATATCACTGAGTGAATTGAAGAAGAAGCTTTTGATAGTTTATCACAACTTTCTAGATGTTTTTAATAAAGAAAAGATAACGCAGTTATCTTTACATCAATCATATCATCACAGAATTGAATTAGAAGATGAGAGTCAATCTTCTAAAAGTCAATTGTATTTCATATTAAGCTACAAGTTGCAAAAGATCAAGAAGTATCTAGAAGAGAACTTGAAGAAGAAGTTTATTACACTCAGCAAAGCTTTCTTTGCTTCGTTAATACTATTTGTCAAAAAGAAAAATGATAGTCTTTGCTTTTGCGTGAATTATTGAAAACTGAATGCTTTGATCAAAAGAGATCATTATTTAATACTCTTGATAAATGAAGTACTCACTTGAATTTAAGACAGTAAGTATCTGACTTGACTTAACATTATCATCACGTTCAATAAACTGCGCATGAGTTCAGAAAGTGAGAATTTAACTACTTTTGTTACTTTCTTTGATGTTTACAAGTATAAAGTAATGCTCTTTGAATTGATCAATGAACTCACGTTCTTTCAGCATTATATCAACAATGTATTGTTTGACTGTCTGCACAAGTTTTGTCAGACATACTTGAATGATATTCTCATTTATAGTAAAATCTTGAAAGAACATAAAACTCATGTGAAAAAAGTGTTAAATAAGCTTCATGAAGTCAATCTGCAGATAGACATTAACAAGTGTGAATTCAAGATTCAGAAAATCTTGTTTTTTAAACTATTAATATTCATTAATGATCTGCGAATGAATTCTTGAAAAGTAAATGTGATTCGAAGCTGAGAAGTGCTGCAATCATTGACTCATGTGCAGATCTTTATTGACTTCTGCAATTTCTATTGATGATTCATAAAGAACTTCTCAAAAATTATTCAACTCATGATAAAGCTGATTTGAAAAGATCATTTCTTTGAATGAACAGAGATTTGTTAAACAATCTTTGAAGAACTGAAGCAACAAGTGATGACAGTTTTCATTCTGAAGCATTTCAACTTAATCAGAGAAGTTATTCTGAAAACTGACTTCTTAAACTATGTCAACGACGAAGTATTGTCTCAATATGACGATGAAGACATTCTACATTTAATGATCTTCTATAGCAAGAACATAATTCTTGCAAAATGCAACTATGAGATTTATGACAAAAAAATTGCTAATCATTATTTGCTGCTTGAAGCATTGATGTTCTGAATTAAAATGTACAAACATTTTGATCAAGATCTTCATCAATCATCTGAATTTAAAGTACTTCATGATCATCAAAGAACTGACTTGACAACAGACTAAATGAGCTGAGAAGTTATCTGAATATAACTTCAAGATCATATATCAGTCGAAAAAACAGAATCTGAAAGTCGACGTGCTGATCAGAATGTCAAACGTCAAGTCAGTTGAAGCAAATGATGATTGAAAGCTATATCAGCATCAAATGCTATTGTCAGAAGACAAATTTGAACTGCAGTCAATAAAAGCTGATCAAGAAGATGATCAGAAAGCTGATTAAAATCTGACTTAAATCTTGCTCAGATTTGACTCAGAATCTGACTCAAATTCAAAATTTGAATCAAAAGTTAATTAAAATTCGATCGAAGAGATAATTTCTATTCAGAATCAGATTATAGTCAAAAATCAAATGAATCAATTATGCTTTGATATTTGAATAATCATGAAACAGAACAGAAAAACTTGTCAAGATATTAATCTAGACAATTGCAGAGTACTTGATGAAGTACTTTGAAAAGATGATAGACTATGAATTCTTCAGTCAATGATCACTTGATTGATAAGAGAAGCACATGATCTTTTAATCAATAATCATTCTGACATGAATTGAACGTTGAACTTGCTGAGATGATCATATTGCTGATTGAAGATGAGAATTATGATCAAGCGTTACATTTGAAACTGTTATGTTTATCGTAGATCAAAAGTATTGAGAGATCGAATCAATGAATTATTGAAGTCATTGCTCATACTTGAGCAGTGATGACAAAACATATCATTAGACTTCATTATTGATTTATCAGAAAGTGATGAAAACAACGTGATTCTGACAGTCATAAATCGATTGTCTAAGAAACAACATTTTATATTGTGTTGATCAAATGACAAAGAAATCTTCGCAGAATAAACAGTCAAGCTACTGTTGACATGAGTCTTCAGAACTCATGAACTATCAAAATCAATAATGTTCAATCGTGATTCATAATTCATATCAATTGTTTGAAAGTCTTTATGTCTGAGACTCAACATCAAGATGAAACTATTCACAGACTATTATTTGCAGACAAATGATTAAACAGAAAAAGCGAATTAGAATATGAAATGATATTTATGAAGCTATTGCTCATATATGCAAGATGATTAATTTATCTGATTATTTATGACTGAATTCATCGATAATAATACTATTTCATCATCAATTGAACAGTCAACGTTCTTTCTGAATAAGAGCTTTCACTCTCATATGAGCTTCGATTCAAACTCAATTGAATATGAGATTACTTGAGCTAGAATTGAAGCAGACAAAGCAAAGAATATATTCAAACACATGAAATGATCACTAGCATTGATCAAGCAAGTCTTGACAAAAGTCAGAGTTACAATGAAGAAATAAATTGATAAGCATTGAAAGAAAATGATTTACAAGATAAATGACATGATGTTTCTGAATTCTAGAAACATGATGATCTCACGATTATCAAAGAAACTAAACGATAAAATGCTAGAATTCTTCAAGATTCTAATCGAGATTGAACATGTTTATTGACTGAAACTATCATCAACTATGAAGATACATTTGAAGTTTGCATCAAATCTGCTGCAACTAGATTTAAAGAATTCTTTGAATGAATAATGAAATGAATCGTCTGATTCTATAGTGATTAACGATGAAGATGAATGAAAGATGAAGAACATACTGAACTTCAGACATTATAAATCAGATAAATGATTACAATATTGTGTCAATTGAAAAGAATACAACGTTGATTTACATTGATACAACGTTGATAAAAGTGAATTCAAAGAATGCTTAAAGATTGTAAATGACTTTCATACTTGATATTTAAACAAGTCAAGATAGAAATCAACTTAAGAAAGATTAATTGAACTGCAGCAATGAGAACATTGCTAAATGAAGAAAAAAAGTAATGTTGTAATCATGCACTTCAAGTTAGTCTAACATAAATCATGTCAGACTATCATAAACTAGTATAGAGCTGATGTTGACACGCTAGCGATCTAGCGTGTCTTCGTGAGTAAAACTCACGACGTGTTGCATCTTCTTTCTTCTTCAGCTTTGAACTTCTAGTTAGAATACACTCATATAATTCGCTCTATGCAGATTCATAACAATCTCTGATCAGAACACATTGATAAATAAACTATTTTTATTGATAACTCTATCATTCAATATCTCATATCTTAAAGCAATCTTCTCAAAGAACAACTTTGCTAACTTTATGATAATCAGAGTTTTCTTCATAAACAGATAACATGTCATCTTCATGTAATGATCAACTATCACAAGAATTGAGTCATACATGACTTTTTTTCATTTACTAGACGACAGATCTGTTATGAAATTCATAGTGATTTCTTTTCACGAATTTGTGAGTTGAAATAATGATCTCAACTCATCATATGATAAATGACATTTCATCTTTACTTTTTGATAAATGTCACAAGTATTTATATACTCTTTGACATCTTTGATCATACTTTTTCAGTAATATTTGCAATCTAATAACTCGCTGATCTTGTCAGCATCAAAATGCTTCGCTAACAAGTCATCATGATGATGTTTCAACAGCTCTTCTCTGACAGAAAAATCTTCTGAAACATACAACAATTCATTGTATTCTATCATTTCTTGACTATTTAATGTTCAAGCTTTGACGTCACTCTTTCATATACTTATCATTTCATCTGCTTTTAATCTCACAGCAAATTCATCTTCTTGCTGTAAGATCTTGATGAGCTCGACTATAAATTTACTACTGAAGTTGTATATTGTTTCATGAATTGTTAATACTCTGACAATTGCATGTGAAATGAGTTGTTTGTAATCAACAGTTTCAGCAACAAAATTAAGCTGTTTCTCAGTTATGTTGTGATCTCTATAAATCAACATTTCAACATTTGTGCTTTTTAAAGTTGTTAATTTGAATTGAGAAATTCTATCTCTTGAAAAATGTACTTCATTTAGATGCATTTCTTGCATTGTTAAAATCATAACTTTCAGCAGCATACTTCTGACATGCATTGCTGAACACGTACTTGTGTTTTCACTGACACTGTGAACAGACATCTTCTTGACTTTGTTAATCATCTGTATACAGTAAATTTCATCTTGCAATCTGCTTTTGACATGTTTTGCTGAATATCTTTGTTCACTGACATTGTGAACAAACATCTTCTCAACATCATTAATCATTTATGTTCATTAATGAGTTTCATCTTGCAGTTTACTCTCAACATGTTCTGCTGAATATCTTCGTTCATTGACATTGTGAATGAATATTTTCTTGACATTGTTAATCACTTATGTTTATCAGTGAGTTTCATCTTGCAGTCTGCTTTCGACATGTTCTGCTAAATATCTGTTCATACTTATACTGTGAACGAACGTCTTCTCAACATCGTTAATCACTTGTATATAGTATAGTTCTCTGATCACTACAAATATAAAGCTATTTAAGCTTTTTATTCTAGTCAGCTTTCGCTGCAGAATGAGCAGTAAATGATTCACAAAAATGTTTTCATTCTTATAGTTAAATCATCTTGATGACACATTAATTGAATTTGTCTTTTCTGATTTATGTATTATTTCAAAGTTGCAGATTAACAATCTCATGATTCATCTGACTTGTTTTTCGTTTAGCTTTTGAATATTCATAAAACTCTTCAGATTATTATGATCAGTCAGAACTAAACTGATCACGTCAAGTCAAGTACTTGAGTTCAAGTCAAGTACTCGACTTGTCAAGACTTGATTTGAGTCAGAATTCTTGACTCAAGTATTTGAGTTGAGTCAGAAGATTGAAATCGAGTATCAATTTGAAATTTTCGATTCGACTCGTCAAGACATAAAGATAAATAGATAGATATTTTATTATAACTCTCTATTATGACTTTCTATCATAACTTTCTATCAAATAGTCTTCATGTTTTTCTATCATAGCTTCTCTTCATGACTTCTCTTCATGACTCTTCTTCATGACTTCTCTTCATGATTCTTCTTCATAGCTTTCTATCAAACAGTCTTCATAGTTTCTTGTCATGACTCTTTATCATAGCTTTCTATCATAGTTTTCTATCAAAGCTCTCTATCAAACAATCTTCATGTTTTTCTTCATGTTTCTCTTCATGTTCTTCTTTATGTTTTTCTTTATGTTTTTCTTTATGACTTTCTATCAAAAAGATAATGCAAAAAGGTAATGCAAAGATGAAAAATCGGAAAAATTTCTATATTTAACTCTCTTGACATCATATTCGATTTCTTGACAAGTTAAGTTGAGAACTTGAATCAAGTATCAACTTAAGATTGATATCAGATTGAATCAGAATGTTGAAATCAAGTATTTAAGTCGAGTCAGAAGATTGATATTAAGTACTTGAGTCAAGTCAGAAGATTGATATCAAAACTTAACTTGACGATCAGTTTAGTCAGAACTTCAACAGTATGATAATTGTCTTTCACATAGTGTTGTCAGTGTTTAAACATCGCTACTATAACTAGAAGCTTCTGATCATGTATCTCATAGTTTCTTTCAACGTTTATCATCATTTTAAATCAGAATGCAATTGAATGTCACTGATCTTCATCATCTGACTGAAACAAAATACTTGCAACTGCATAATTAAATGCATTTATCTCGATGTGTATATATCACTCTGAGTCAAAGTGTCTTAGTATAAATGCTCTCATAAAAACGTCGCGAAGCTGATTAAAAGCTTGTTTCACTTCGCTCAATCATATGAATGAGTTCATTTTTACATCTTTTACACTATTTCTCAGCAGTTCTGTTAAAGACTCTGCTATCTGAAAGTAGTGATGTATAAAACGTCGATAGAAATTGATGAATCTCAGAAAAACTTGTATTTCTTAATACATCTTTGATCTGAGTCACGTTTTGATGATGTCTATTCTACTTAGATTCATCAAAACACTCTTTGTGAATATGATAAATTCTAGAAAGTTCACTTTAGTGATGAAGAATTCACACTTCTTTAAGCTAGCATATAGCTTGAACTTTCTTAATGTTTCAAAAATCTGCTTCACATAATCTACGTAATCAGTCTTCTCTACAAAGAAGATTAGAATGTCATTCAGATAAATAACACAAAAGTCATTTAAAAGCTTTGTTAAGATCTTATTAATATAAGTCTGAAAGATGACAGATGCATTGATTAAATCAAACGACATGATTATATATTTAAAGTGATCATAACAAGTATGAAATGTCGTTTTTCACTCATCTTCACGTTGAATTCTGAGATGATAATATGCATTCTTCAGATTCAATTTAATGAACTGCTTGACTTGATTGAATCTGTCTAGAGTTTCACTAATTAAAGACAGTGAATGATGATTCTTGACAGTGATTTTATTCAAATCTCGATAGTTCATGCATAAATGAAGACTATCATTTTTTTTGAGAATGAGTAGAATAAATGTATCAGTTGAGCTGATGAAGTGCTTAATTCATTCTTTCGCTAAAACATTATTTAGATACTGTCTCAGAGTTGTTAACTCTGTGTTCAACAGATTATACAATGATTCATATGATGACTCTGCAGTGATTTCAATTGTATGATCATGATCTTCATGCAAAAGCAATCTGTCAACACTTTCTGTTGAAAATACATCTTCATATTCTTTTAATTCAATGAGTAAAGTCTGCTTTTTGAACGCGTTTGTGATACAACTCATCACATTATTCATTGCTTTCACTTAATGTTTGTTAGAATCATGTTTAAAGCAAGTCATAAAAATACAGGTAAACGAAGAGTAAATCAGGTAAATGAGATTTCAAAGCTAAAGAGCGAGATCTATGAGATGCAAAAACTATATATACAGAGAAAAGATGAGCGCTAGACTTGATAGAATCTAGGCTCGCTCAAAAAACATGCGTCTCAGTAGAAGACTGAGCACGCTTGTAACATTATCTTTCTTCTCTTCAGTCAAGCAATGATCTTATTGCTTCAATCAGCTTCTTTCTTTCTTGTTCATTTCATTATCATTTTATTTGAGCGTTTCAAGCTCATTTCATCAGACGTTTCATGTCTATTTCTTCTTGATATCTGATGTCATTGAAGCAGACTCACTATTGATTTGTGTCTACTACATGCATGTAACAGAGCTTGTTTCGTTCGTGTCTACTACACGCATGTAGTAAAGCTTGTTTCGTTCATGTCTACTACATACATGTAGAAAAGCTTGTTTCGTTCATGTCTATTGCATTCAATAGAGCTTGTCTTCTGTTTAATGATTGACTCAATCAAAAGATCAACTATTGACTTGTCATTGTAGCAGACTCACTTCGAGTGACGAGCTCAATCAAGAGATCACTTCATGTTGTTTTGTATCATTGTAGCAGACTCACTATTCTTGTCATTCAAGCAGACTCTTTCTATTCAGCTTCAAATATTCAATGATGAATGAGTTTCAGCTCATATCTTCATGTTTTTAAACATATAGTATATGTTCTATTCTCTCAAGACATATAGTATATGCTACTCTGTCTGCAGTACATATCATCTTTGCTATTGTCGTTAATGTCGTGAATGAAGATAAATCGTAGAAGATACAAGTAAGAGATTTGTTGCTGAATTAAGTTCTGATGTCATTGTAGCAGACTCACTTTGAATGTTGTTCAAGCAGACTAACTATCAAGTGATCAACTCAGTAAAAAGATCAATGATTGTTTTCTGATTTGTGTCTGCAACATGTTGCAAAGCTTGTTCTGTTCATGTCTATCACATTTGATAAAGCTTGTTCTGTTCATGTTTATTGCATTTAATAAAGCTTGTTTTGTTCAATGATGAGTTCAGTCAAGAGATCAGTTGAGAGATTGATTCATGTCTGCAACATGTCACAGAGCATTGCTTTCATGTCTTTCAAACGTAGAGTTGCAGATTTGATCAAACTAGAAAAGCGAATCACTATCATGTAATATATACGAAGCTTTGAATAATGTTAGAATCATGTCTAAAGCAAGTCATAGAAATACAGATAAACGAAGAATAAATCAGGTAAACGAGATTTCAAAGCTAAAGAGCGAGATCTATGAGATGCAAAAACTATATGTACAGAGAAAAGATAAGCGCTAGACTCGATAGAGTCTAGACTCGCTCAAAGAACATGCGTCTCAGTAGAAGACTGAGCACGCTCGTAACAATGTTCAATGATTAACTCTTCAATAATGTTGATCATGACAAAAGCATACACAGTAGACTCATCTTGTAGAACTTTCACAAATGCTTGTGCAAAAAACAACTCAAATGCGTGCTCATTCACGTCAAAACATCATGTTCTTGCAATCATGTTTATTCAAATACGCTTGAATTGCATATTCAACATACTCAAGATCAAGAAAGATTCTTTCTTGTCAATAGCATAAAAGATACTTATATTTTTTTCTCTATGTTTCAGCTGTCTCTCAGTCGATAACACATCTTATAGACGTCATAACAATAAATATTCTGATTATTCATTCAAATAAATCTTAAGAAATCAACGTTCAACAATGACATATTCTGCTCAATGATGAAACATTGACTAATCACGTTCATCTTGATATTGATATTCATGTAAATCTTTGTTTCTGTCTTCTGATTTCTCTGAATTACATGCTCTTTATATATAAAAGTCTTTACGAAGAGAATTTCTTGTTTTTCTCTTGATGATTTGAAGTATTCATCAAGAACTTATCTTTTCTTGAAATCTTAAGATGACTTGTATGTGATATTGAATCAATAAATACTCGATTTGCATCAAATTCTTTTGATCTATTCTTGATTTTTTCATCTTTACAATTAATAAAGTAATAACTCTTTTAATTACATGTGTAGCACATTATGTTGAACAAATTCTTGCTATAATGTGACAAAGTGTGTGAGCTTGTTTTTGATAAAGAATTGAGTTTAGTTGATCAATAAGATTTCTTTTGCTTTAAATAAGTCTTCTTGTTGACTTTATCTTGATTATGCAAGTTCTCGTCTTGAGATCATTTCAACAATAAGACGTGTTCTTTTCACAGATTTATCTTCAATCAAGCAACAAGATCAATTAATGCATTTCATGTGATAGAAATTGACTGCACATTAGTAATGATCATGCGCAGCTCAGATCTGTTATGAGTGTATCAAGATTGATAAGACTGAACAAGACTGAAGTTCTAATCAATTTGCAATGAACGCTAGCGAGTTCTTTGTGTAATAATTAAAGCTAGTTAATGATCTAGTCGAGATCTGACTCAGATTTGACTCAAATATGACTCAACACTCTTTTTCTTTCTCAACACTCTTTTCTTTCATCAACATCTTGTTCATTTACATCATCATCTTCTTATGTCATAAACACATTTCTTTCGAGTTTAATGCAGTTTTTGAACATTACATAAATAGAAGCTTTTGTACCAATCTTCTTCTGTATTCTTAATATTTAGTTATAGCTATCTTTAAAGATCAAGCACTATCAATTCTGATCTTCATTGATTGTATCATTTAGACATGATTCTGACATTATATTAAAAATTCATTAATCACACAATACTGATCTCATTACTCATTTAACATACTCATCTAAACAGAATGAGTCTAAAGAAATTCATTTATCTGATGATCAATGACAATTGAAAGACAGAACAACACTAGAGAGTTGAATAAAATCAACGACAAGACTGTTTGAATTGCTAGACTACTTATCACTCATTAAGTACGCAAAGTTCACTCGATTAAGAGAATCACGATAAAGAATCTTCGTAAATTGCTCAAGAATCAAATCAATCGATAGATTCAACGATAAAGAATCTTTCTTGTTTGCTAGAGAATTAATCAAATCAATCAACAAACAAATCTCATCTTCTTTGTTAAAGATTATACATCATCTCATACGTCTTTCTTTTTCAAATCATCAAGCATCATCATTCATTCAATTCTCTTTCAAACAAATCTCATCATGCTTAGTTGTTCATTTACTGAAGAGCATTCTGAAGAATTTCGAAATCATTTCTCTTAAATCTCTGATGCTGATTCATCGAAATCACGAACGAAATCATCAAGTGCTGCGTTATTCATTCATAAAGATGACGAATCATTCACTGAAACAATAATACTTCTCATGTTTTACGAAATTTGAAAGACTTGAAGTCTAGTTCTTGATGAAGAAACAGATTAACTCTACGAGTTAAATAAACAACAAGAAGACGAAATCAAAGAGTTGAAGACTAGACTTCAAGCTAAAGAAAACACTTCTTCTGATTTCTGTTACAAGCGTATCAAGGCTGAATAAAGCTAGTCAGTGTCTCTAGCTCAGATCTGACTCAGTCTCTATTTTCTTTTATCAACATCTCTTTGTTCAACATTATTTTTCTTTCTACATCACATTCTACTCGTGTCACAAACACATCTTCTTCAAGCTTAGCGCAGTCTCTGAATATTACTTAAATAGAAGCTTTTGTACTCATCTTCTTCTGTATTCTTAATATTCAGTTATAGCTATCTCTAAAGATCAAGCACTATTCAATTCTGACTTTCGCTGATTGACTCATTTAGACATGATTCTGACATTATATTAAGAATTCGTTAATCACATGATACTGATCTCATTATTCATTCAACATACTCGTACAGACAGAACGAGTCTAAAGAAATTCATTTACCTGATGATCAATGCTATCAAACGACTGAACAACACTAGAGAGTTTGATAGAATCAACGACAAGACTGTTTGAATCACTAGACAACTTATCACTCACTAAGTACGCAAAGTTCACTCGATCAAGAGAATCAACTCATTCTCATGAAACAGACGAGTGAAAATAAGCTGTTCAACTCGATTAAGAGAATCAACGATAAAGAATCTTCGTGAATTGCTCAAGAATCAAATCAATTAACAAACAAATCTCATCTTCTTTGTTGAAGATTAAACATCATTCTATACATCTTTCTTCTTCAATCGTCGAGCATCGTCATTCATTCAATTCTCTTTTCAAACAAATCTCATCATGTCTAGTTGTTCATTTATTGAAGAGCGTTTCAAAGAATTTCGAAATCATTTCTCTCAAATCTCTGATGCTGATTCATTGAAACTCTCTAGTGCTGAATCATTCATCAGTGAAGACGACGAGTCATTCACTGAAACAGTAATACTCTCTGTTTCTATTGAAAACTGAAAGACTCGATGCATGATTTTTGACAGAGAAATGAATTGACTCAACAAGCTGAGTAAACAACGAGATGACGAAATCAAAGAGTTAAAGACTAGACTTCAAACTAAAGAAATCACTTCTTCTAATTTCATCTACTCTGAGCGTTCTAGATCTCAGAAAATACCTGATTCTTTCTGATTTACTGACGAAAAGAATTCTACTTGGAAAAACTAATACGACAAAATTCAGAATAAACTAGAGATCAACGTCAATCTCTTTTCAAATGAACGAGTTAAACTGAGCTATGTACATTTCAGATTACTCAATGACGCAGCTGATGTTGCTCAATCTAGACGCAAACGTGACTGTGTCAATCTTTATAAGATCATCGATGATCTTTTGAAAGAACTAGCTGAGTTGTTCAATGATTCAAATAAGAAAGTCAACTTTCGTAGAAAATACTACAACTTGATTCAAGAATCAAAGAAGTTCAGCGAGTTTTACACTCAGTTTCAACGATTATCTTTCTATCTGAAGTATCACGAAAAGCAACTGATCATTGATCTGAAAGATAAAATAAACTCTCGTCTTCGATTTATTTGAATAGATCAATTAGTTCAATCTGATTCTCTCAAAAAGATTCATTTCTACCTGATTCATTTAAATAATGATCAACGAGTCATTTAAGAAATCAAGAACAAAGTCAATCTCATCAAACATGTCGATGATCTGTCAAAGATCATCTTTCATAAAGCTGTTGTTACTCAGTCAGTTGATCATTCAAAATCTGATCATCTAAAGTCGTGTGACGCGATTTTAACTAGCGTCAAAGAAGCAGTCGTTTTAGTCGAAACCTGTTTCATATGTCATAAATCAGATCATAGCTCTAGAGAGTGCTCTGATCGATCTACTAGAATTAATGCAGTGAACAATGAATACAATCATTTTAAGTTCGATTTCAATTCGAATTTCGATTCAAAAAACTAGTCATCTCTTCAAAAGTCATTGAAGAAATAAAGATTATATCTTTGTGCAAACTAGACGAAATTCTATCAGAAGAGAATTACTTTGAAAAGTCGTTTTTAATTGACGTCTTTCTCAACTTTCAGAATCGATCTTTTAGTCTTCGTTCTCTGATAGACAGTGATTCAGTCGCTCATACACTCATACACGCTAATCTAGTCAATAGAGTATGCAAGAAACTAGAAATTCAATCTATATCATTGACAAAAGAGAAGTTAATAAGAGACTATGATGAGAAGATATCTAAGAAGATCATTACTCATAAAATTCTACTCAATCTCATCATCGAAAGTCATAAGAAATTGACTGTATCAATGCTGATAGCTGATATTGATCATCATGAAGTCATATTGAATAAGCTCTGAATGAACAAAAACGAAATATTGTTGAATATGCAAAACGACGTCATTGTTTTTTCGAATCAATTAAATACTTCTATTTCGATTTTTTCGATTTCTCTCAATTCAAAGCACTCAAGTTGACTGCAATCAACTTCGCTCTCTTCTATCATTCAGACTAAGATCTCTATTATGCTCAAACGATCTGTTTCAACTACGACTAAGAAAGAATCATTCTCGATTTGAAGCATAAATGCAGCTTCGTTCAAAACATTACTGAATCAATCAAAGAAGAATCAGACTGAAGTCTTTGCTCTATTCATGACTGATATTGATAGAGAAATCACGTACAATACTCAGTGCGATTTGAACGTTCTAAACGTCTCTTCAATCAATGAAACAACTCAGAATTTGAAAAATATTAAAGTCAAGCTATCATCAGAATATCATGAGTTTCTAGATGTTTTTGATCGAGCTCAATTGAATAAACTACTCTCTCATCGCTTCTACGATTATAAAATCGAGCTCATCAGTGATTCAACGTCTTCTCGCTGTCGAGTTTATTGAATGTTCTCTATCAAACTTCTGAAAGTAAAGAAGTACTTAAACGAGAATCTGTCGAAGAAATTTATCACTTCTAGTCAGATTCTCTATTTCTTTCCCGTTTTATTCGTTCTCAAAGCAAATGAAGATCTTCGATTCTGCATGAACTATCAAAAGCTAAATGTCATTTTCAAAAGAAATAGATATTCTCTATCGTTGATAGACGAGATCATTGATAAAATAGTGAGTTGCAAGCATCTGACTAGATTGAACATCATATCAGCGTTCAACAAACTTCAAATGCATCTTGATAGTGAGAATTACATCACTTTTATCACTGCTTTAAAAGCATATAAATACAGAGTGCTATCATTCAAACTGACTAATGAATCGATCTTCTTTCAGCAATATATGAATGATGTTCTATGAGACTTTCTGAATGACTTTTGTCAAGTCTATCTAAATGACATTCTCATCTATAGCAAAATGAGAAAGAAACATAAAAATCACGTCAAACTAGTATTGAATTGACTACGCGAAGCTGAACTGCAGATGAATATTCGAAAGTGCAAATTCAATGTAGAAGAGACTGTTTTTCTAGAAGTTATCGTATCAGAACTAGATCTTCGTATGAATCTCAGCAAAGTGACAGTCATAGTTAGTTGAATCACTTTGATCAATCTAAAAGAAATTCAGAGCTTCGTGAGATTTATTAACTTCTATCGTCGTTTCATTAAGAACTTCTCGAAGCTAGTCAAATCATTTATTCAACTGACTAGAAAGAATACATCTTTTGTTTGAAATGAGATCTGTGTTCAAGTCTTTGACAATCTAAAGAAACAAGTCAGTTCAGTCTCAGTACTTCATCACTTTGATCTCAAACGACAAGCTATTCTGAAGATTGATGCTTTGAACTATGTAAAAGATGAAATACTATCTCAGTACAATGACAAGAGAGTTCTTCATTCAATGATCTTCTACAGCAAAAGCATAATTCTCGCTGAAATCAATTATCACATCTATGACAAGAAGTTGCTAGTCATTATTCAATGCTTCAAACATTGATGACTCAAACTAAAATACACTGAACTACTCATTTAGATGTTTATCGATCATCAGACTTTGAAAATTTTCATGAAAAACAAACAGTTGAGTCGATGACAAGTCAACTATCTAAACATTCTATCGAAGTTCAACTTTCAGATCATCTTTAAATCAGGCAAAATAAACACTAAAGTCAATGCTTTAATCAGAATGTTTCTAGTGAACATCTCTGAATCAGCTCAACGTCTTGAAAATTGTTTTCAGACTATTCTGATTCTCAATAGAGTTGATGTTCTATCTATTGAATCAGAAGTAAATCTCTATCAACAAGTATGAATGATCAATCAAATAAATGAGTTTTGTAGCAAATATAAACAAGCTATGAATGAAAACAAGCTTAAATTTCATATCACTAAATTGAAGAACTGCAAAATCATTGACAACGTTCTATTTAGAAAAGATCTACTGTGAGTTTCTGAGAACATGCACACGAAATTACTACAAGAAGTGTATAATTAATCTTAAATCTTTCATCTCAACAATAAATGAATCATTGATTTAGTTCAGTGTTTCTACTATTAATCAGATTATCAAGCTACTATTCGATGATACATTTAAAACTGTCATGCTTGTCAGCAAAGCAAAGTCTCTAGAAATAGCATCAATGAACTTCATCATTCTCTTTTGATTTCATAGAAACGCTGAAAAGATATAACTATGAACTTCATCATTGAACTATCTTTGTCAGAAGACTATAACGTCATTTGCACAATTGTATGTTATTTCATTAAAGAACATCACTATGTTTTCTATCATTGAGAAGATGATGACATCTCAGTCGAAGAAATGATTTAAATTATGCTATGAAACGTTTATTGACTGCATGATTTACTCAGTTCTATTGTTTCGAACAGAGACTCTCAATTCATATCAACTATGTGAAAAAGTCTTTGTAAGCGACTGAGAATCACAGCTAGTCTATTTACAGTTTATCATTCTGAGATCAATGATTAATCAAAATGAGTCAATCAAGACGTTGAATGTGAACTTAGAATCTATTGCAATTACATGCAGAATGACTGAATCAAATGAATATTTATGATGAAATTCAGCGAAAATTTTAATATCTTCTTAATCACTTTAATGATCTTCTTCTACTTCAATAAAGAATTTCACTCTTGAATGAGTTTCGATTCAGATACGACTGACTACGAAATCACTTGTGAACGTCTTGAAGCTAGAAAAGCTGATGATGTTATCATTTGAATGAAAGAACTTCTTATCTTCGATCGTCAGCAATTAAAAAAGACGAAGCAGATCACTGAAGCTCAGATCAATAAACATAAATGAGATGTCATCTATGAAGTAAACGACTGAGTTTGATTATTCTTCAGAAATATCAAAATCACAAGATCATGCAAAGATTTGAAAGATAAACAGCTAGAACTTTATTAAATCACTGTCAAAGTTGAGATCTTCTATCATTTTTGCTTATCAATCAGCATAAAGCATCTGCATTCAATGTTCAGCTTGAAGTTACTGCAATTATATTCAGAAAATCTTTTATCAGAACAGCATTCAAAATCACTCAGATCAATCACTATCAAAGACGATGAACATTAAGAGATAAATGATATATTGAACTTCAGACATTATCAAGGTTGAATACAGTACAAAGTCAAATGAACAAATTTAGATAGAAATGATGAATGATACTATGTCGATAAAGAGAAATTTGATGACTCAGAGAAAGTTTTGAACGAATTTCATAAGCTATATTCAAACAAATCGCGCTAAATATTGAAATAACTATCAACAAAAGTGAGCAAATGAACTACATTCATGCAAACATGAATTTTCAAAGAAAAGAGTAATGTTATGAGCATATCAAGATCAATAAGACTGAACAAGACTGAAGTTCTAATCAATTTGCAGTAAATGCTAGCGAGTTCTTTGTGTAATGATTAAAGCTAGTCAATGATTTAGTCGAGATCTGACTCAGATTTGACTCAAATATGACTCAACACTCTTTTTCTTTCTCAACACTCTTTTCTTTCATCAACATCTTGTTCATTTACATCATTTTCTTCTCATGTCACAAACACATTTCTTTTGAATCTAGCGCAGTCTTTGAACATTACATAAATAAAAGCTTTTGTATCAATCTTCTTCTGTATTCTTAATATTCAGTTATAGCTATTTCTAAAGATCAAGCACTATCAATTCTGATCTTCATTGATTGTATTATTTAGATATGATTCTGACAAGATCTCAACTTAAAGAATAAATGAGCTCACTTATGCTCATCACTATACAACGAAAGTTGATGTTTCAGAGTGCTCAAATGAGTTGCAAACATTCATATCATCTGATCTGAACGTTGCAATGCATTCGTGTACTGCTGAGTCACGTCTATGCTTCGATTCATCAAATCTTTAATTAAATTCAGAAGAAAGTTGATAAAATTAAATCATGTTTGTTGAGTTGCAAACATAGTCTCTTTGTGATCAAATCAAAGTTTCTTTGATTCACTTTTCAAATAAATCATGCAGTATAAAATCTTTTTCTCATCACTTTCAAAATATCAAAAAGTATTTTGAAATGAGATTTTGACATCATGAATTCATTCTCTATGTTCTTTTATGATTTTGTCATGATACTTTTTCAAAAACATTGAGAGTCTTCGCTTCTGCAAAATAATTTCATGATGACTTTGTTTTATCATAATCAACACTATGAAGATGATGTGTAAATCATTTGAATTCTTCATGAAAATTCAAGTGAAAGTTCAATGACTTCTCTTCATTGTTTTAATGACTTGCAGAGTCTCAATCTTTAATTGAATAGCTGTTAGATTTTATTTCTTTTGCAGTTCATCATGTTGAAGCATTGCTTATGTTAGTTGTTCATCAATATCAAGAAAAAGTTCATCTTCTGCTTCTTCACTTTCTGATTTCATTATGTGATGTTTGTTTTCTGATATGATATCTTGCAAAATCAAGATATTGTTGTTTTGATTCTGTTGCAATCATGTTGTTGTTGTCATGCTTGAATATCAAATTGTCACTTTTAAGAAGAGTTTGAAATAATTAAAACTGTGATGATCAAGTTTATTAAATGAATAAATGAAGTCTATAAGAGTGATATGACAATGTGATATTCTAAGCAGACACAAAATGAATATATATTATGATAAAGCTAATTATTAAGAAGCTCTCAATAACTTGAGAGAATCAATTAACTATAGAAAGTTTATCAAGCATTGTTGAGTCAAGCACAACTGTCATGATGTCAGATCATCAACTTAATTTAGAACATAAATTGATGATATTTTAAATAATCTTAATTCATTAAATCTGTTTTGCAGTTCAATGAATCAAGTCATTAATCTAGTCATCATCATCTTAATTTAGTCTCAGCAATTCTGTTTTGATTATCTCAGTCATGTGCATGAACTTCTGCAATCTTAAGTCAATAGAACTACTGTTTAGTCTTGATTCTGCTCGATTCATGTATATAGAAATTGAGCTTTCATTCTTTTCTTTCGCTCTTTGTCTTTCGTCTTGTACATTATCTGATGTATTGTTCTGTATCTAGTTCAAGTAATATAATAATCAATTCTCTATATTGATAGAATCTCTAGTTCAGTCTAGTTTCTGACAACAACATAACTCATAATATATTAAGTTGAAGATATGACGTAGTCTAAATGATATCTTGACAAAGTCATAAAGTTTCAGAGCTAACTTAGATCTGATCTTTGACTCAGTTTTTGACTTTAGTCTCTGATTTAATTTCTATGTATCAATTCATCATGACAATATGAAAACTTAACTTGATGATCAGTCTAAACTTGTATTTCTTGATACATCTTCAATCTGAGTCATGTTTTGATGATGTTTACTCTACTTGAGTTCATTAAAACATCTTTGATGAATATAATAAATTCTAGAAAGTTCACTTTAGTGATGAAGAATTCACACTTTTTCAAGCTAGCATATAGCTTGAACTTTCTTAATTTCTTGAGAATCTGCTTCATGTGATCTACATGATCAATCTTCTTTATGAAGAAGATTAAAATGTCATTCAGATAAACAATATAAAAGTCATTTAAAAACTCTGTTAAAATTTTATTAATATAAGTCTGAAAGATGACAGATGCATTGATTAAATTAAATGATATGATCATATATTCAAAGTGATCATAATGAGTATGAAACATCATTTTTCACTCATCTTCATGTTGAATTCTGAGATGATGATATGCATTCTTCAGATTCAATTTAGTGAACTGCTTAACTTGATTAAATTTGTTTAAAGTTTTATTAATTAAAGACAGTGAATGATAATTTTTGACAGTGATCTTATTCAGATCTCAATAGTTCATGCATAAATAAAAACTATCATTCTTTTTAAGAATAAATAGAATAAACACATTAGTTGAGCTGACAAAGTGCTTAATTCATTCTTTTGCTAAAACATTGTTTAAATACTGTCTCAGAATCACTAATTCTGTGTTTAACAAATTATACAATGATTCATACAATGACTTTGCAGTGATTTTGATTGCATGATCGTGATCTTCATGCAAAAGCAATTTGTTGATACTTTTTATTAAGAATACATCTTTATATTCTTTCAATTTAATGAGTAAAGTCTACATTTTAAGCGCATTTGTGATACAAGTTGTCACTTTATTCATTGTTTTCACTTAATGTTCAATGATTAACTCTTTGATGATGTTGATCATGACAAAAGCATACACAGTAAACTTATTTTGTAGAGCTTTTGCAAAATTTTCTGCAATGAATAACTTGAATGCATGCTCATTCATGTTGAAACATCATGTTTTTGCAATCATGTCTATTTAAATACGCTTGAATTGCATACTTGATATACTCAGAATCAAGAGAAATTCTTTCTTGTCAATAGCATAAAAGATGCTTATATCTTTTTTCTTTATGTTTCAGCTGTCTCTCAGTCAATAACACATCTTATAAACGTCATAATAATAAACATTCTAATCATTCATTCAAATAAATCTTAAGAGATCAACGTTCAACAATGATATATTCTGCTTAATAATAAAATGTTGACTAATTACGTTTATCTCAACATTGATATTCATGTAAATCTTCATTTCTGTCTTCTGATTTCTCTGAATTACATACTCTTTATATATAAAAGTCTTTACAAAGAGAACTTCTTGTTTTTTTCTTGATGATTTGAAGTGTTTGTCAAAAGCTTGTCTTTTTTCAAAATCTTGAAATGACTCATATGTGACATTTAGACTTATCATTAAGTTGAGTTTTGAGTTAACATTTTGAATTCAACTTAATTTAAAGTCGAGTTGCTCACATTTTCAATTCAATTCAAGTCGAGTTGAGCATATTTTCAACTCAACTCGACTTGACTCAACTAGAAGTCGAGTCAATTCAACTTGATTCATCAAGAATTCAAGCTTAACGTTAAGAGAGCTAAATATAGAAATTTTTCCGATTTTTGACTTTTGCATTACCTTTTTGCATTATCTTTTGATAAAGAGTCATGAAGAGAAACATGAAGATTGTTTGATAGAAAGTTATAAAGAAAAACATGAAGATTGTTTGATAGAAAGTCATAAAGAGAAACATGAAGTTCGTTTGATAGAAAATTATGACGAGAAAACATGAAGATCGTTTGATAAAGAATCATGACGAGAAACATGATGAGAAAACATGAAGATCGTTTGACTTTGATAGAGAATCATGACGAGAAAACATGAAGATTGTTTGATAAAAGATCATTACGAAAAACATAAAGAGAAACAGAAAAAGAAACATGAAGAAAAACATGATAAGAAACATGACGAGAAAACATAAAGATTGTTTGACTTTGATAGAGAGTCATGACGGAAAAACATGGTAGAAAGTCATGAAGAGAAATCATGTAAACTGTTCGATCAAGCTATTTACATCTATCTAATATCTTGTCGAGTCGAGTTGAATTTTCAAATCGAGTTTTCGAGTTGAGTTGTTGAGTCAAGCTTCTCAATTCGACTTAAGTGCTTGAGTTCAACTTCTCAATTTGACTTAATACTTTTTCAAAAAGATTTCAACTCAACTTGATACTTTTCGAGTCAAGTACTCGACTCAAACTTAAGTACTTGACTTGACGCAATCAGTCTAGTGACATCAAATTGATGAATACTCAATTTACATCAGATTCTTTTGATTTATTCTTGATCTTTTCATCTTTATAATCAGTAAAGTAATGATTCTTTTGATTGCATATGTAGCACGTTATGTTGAACAAATTCTTGCTATAACATGATGAAGCATGTAAGCTTATCTTTAATGAAGAATTGAATTTAATTAATTGATGAAATTTCTTTTGCTTTGAATGAGTTTTCTTGTTGATTTTATCTCGATCATGCAAGTTTTTATCTCAAAGTCATTTTAATGACAAGACATGTTCTTTTTACAAATTTGTTTTCAATCAAGTGATAAAATTGATTAATGCATCTTATGTGATAGAAATCAACTGCACATTAGTAATAATCACATGCAACTCGAATTTTAATTTGATGAATAAATGAGCTTGCTTATGCTCATCACTATACAATGAAAGTTGATGTTTCAGAATGCTTAAATGAATTGCAAACGTTTATATCATTTAATCTGAACGTTGCAATGTATTTGCATACTGCTGAGTCATGTCTATGTTTCAATTCATCAAATCTTCAATTAAATTCAAAAGAAAGTTAATAAAATTGAATCACATCTGCTGAGCTGCAAACATAGTTTCTTTGTAATTAAATCAAAGTTTCTTTGATTTATTCTTCAGATAAATCATGCAATATAAAATCTTTTTCTCATCATTTTTAAAATATCAAGAGATATTTCAAAATGAGATTTTGATGTCATGAATTCACTCTTTATGTTCTTTTATGATTTTGTCATGATACTTCTTCAAAGACATTGAAGATCTTTACTTCTGTAAGATGATTTCAAAATAACTTCATTTTGTCATTATTAACATTATGAAGATAATGTGTAGATTGTTCAAATTCTTTGTAAAAGCTTAAGTGAAAGCTTAATAATTTCTCTTCATCATTTCAATGATTTGCAAAGTTTTAATCTTTGATTAAATAGTTGTTAACTTCTGTTTCTTTTGCAGTTCATCATGTTGAAGCATTGCTTGTGTCAGCTGTTCATTAATATCAAGAGAAAGTTCATTCTCTGTTTCTTCACTTTCTGATTCAATTATGCAATGTTTATTTTCTGATATGATGTTTTGCAAGATTAAAACATTATCATTTCAACTTTGTTGCAATCATGTTGCTGTTATCATGCTTGAATATCAAATCATCATCTTTAAAAAGAGTTTGAAATAACTAAAACTGTAATAATTGAATTTACTAAATGAATAAATGAGATTTATAAGAGTGATATGATAATGTAATATTCTAAGCAGACACAAAATGAATATATATTATGATAAAGTTAATTATTAAAAAGCTTTTAATAACTTGAGAAAATCAATCAACTATAGAAAGTTTGTCAAGCATTATCAAGTCGAGCATGACATAACTCATAACATATTAAGTCAAAGATATGATGTAGTCTAAATAATGTCTTGACAAAGTCATAAAGTTTCAAAGCTAACTTAAATCTGATTTTCAACTCAGTTTCTGACTTTAATCTCTGATCTAATCTTTATGAGTCAATTCATCATAACAGTTTGATAGAAAGCTCAATAAAAAGCTTGATAAAAAGCTTGATAAAAAGCTTAGTAGAAAGCTTAATAAAAAATTTGATAAAAAGTTTGATCAAGAGTTTAATAGAAAATTTGATAGAGAATTTGATAGAGAATTTGATAAAATATTTGATAAAATGTTTAATAAAACATTTAATAAAGCGTTTGATAAAGAATTTGATAAAGCGTTTGATATTAAGTCATAAAGAATACTTTTTATTGAGTTAATTAGCATATGCTATGAAGCATGTATGAAGCATACTATAAAGTAAATCATGAAGTGTAGAACGCTTATTTAAACATGTCACATGAAGCATGTTTTGAAGCAAGTAAAGTGATGAGTAAATAATCAAGTTGATAGCTGAGTTGATAGCTGAACATGTAGATAAATAAGTAGATAGAATGATGAGTAGAATGATGAGTAAAATGATAAGTAGAATGATGAGTAGAATGATGAGTATGTAGAATGATGAGTAGAATAAATAAATGAGTTAATAGAAATCATAGAATAAATAAACAGAGCGAACAAAATGTAATTAATTTAATAATACACTTGATTGACAACATGATTTATCTGTATATGATGTTGACTATGAATCTTTTGATTCTATTCTGTTTTAAATAGAAGTCAGAAGAGTCAAGAGATTTCAATTCAACGCAGTTTGAACAATTTTAAAATGTTGCATGATCAGAAAAGTCATCATGCAGAGTTTTCATTCACGCAACAACATTTCTCTCTAACAATCATAATTGATCTATAAAGAAGATTAATGACATGTCAATATCAGTAAGAGATGAAAAGATATTACTAGTAGAATAGTTGATTCAGATGAAGAGTCTGAAAGTCGTGATTACAAGTGATTAAAGAATTTGCAACTCATTAACTGCATTGATATTGAAACATCTTCATCACATTGACAGTATTATCAAGTATAATAATAATAATAATAATAAATTCATACACTTTTGTGACATTGATTAGATTAACTCATGAAAGACTTTATGCTATGTGTATCGAGTGAACAAAATTCTCTGAGGTAGAAAATCGCTCGCTGTTTATACAACTGCTACATGCAGTCAAGACGATAAAATTGAGACTATGTATCAAATTTGTTCATGATGATTGCACGTTAGAGAATGAGTGTTCTTGTCACTTTAAACTGCTTCAGCAGCTTCGTTTTCATCATCATTCTCGCTGCTGTCTTGAGATTCTTCGTGATTGAGACGATGATTTAATAGTTCATGAAGTTGACGTTTCATAGCATATTTAATCGAAGATGCGTTCAATTCAAGCAGTGCATCAGAATATGCTTGACTGTCTGATAGACTGATCATCAAGTCGAGTTTCAATATCAATCTTCTGACTCGACTCAAGTACTCAATATTAATCTTCTGATTCAACTTAAATACTTGATTTCAACATTCTGACTCAATCTGATATCAATCTTGAGTCGATACTCAATTTGAATTTTCGACTCGACTCGTCAAGAAATCGAATATGATGTCAAAAGAGTTAAATATAGAAATTTTTCCGGTTTTTCGCCTTTGCATTACCTTTTTGCATTATCTTTTTGATAGAAAGTCATAAAGAGAAACATGAAGAAAAACATAAAGAGAAACATGAAGATTGTTTGATAGAGAGCTTTGATAGAGAGCTATGATAAAGAGCTATGATAGAAAGTCATGACGAAAAACTATGAAGATTGTTTGATAGAAAGCTATGAAGAAGAGTCATGAAGAAAAGTGATGAAGAAAAGCTATGATAGAAAAACATGAAGACTATTTGATAGAAAGTCATGGTAGAAAGTCATAATAGAGAGTCATAATAAAATATCTATCTATTTATCTTCATGTCTTGACGAGTCGAATCGAAAATTTCGAGTCGATACTCAATTTCAATCTTCTAACTTGACTCAAATACTTGAGTTGAATTTTCTGACTTAACTCAAATACTTGAGTCAGAATTCTGACTTGAATCAAGTTTTGACGAGTTAAGTACTTGACTTGAACTCAAGTACTCAACTTGACGTGATCAGTCTACTGTCTGATGACTTCATTTGCAGTTGCATCAAGAGTTATTCACGCTTGACATGTTTTTCAAGTGCAGATAAATCTTCAGCTCTATGCGTTTGATTTTGATGTGAGTTGCAAGAGTGCTTTCAATCTTCTGAAAATCATCACGCATCTTTACTGACTTCTTAAATAGATGAAATCTTTGAGCGAGAAATGCATTAATGTTTGCAATGCATTTTTTATAGTTTTTTCATTGAAGATTTCATTGACTTTTGTGAAACTGTGCAATTGCACATTCACTCGTTTAAGTTATCATTAAGAGATTGAGTCATTCACGTCTAAACTGTATCTTTGCTTCTTCGTGAATTGAAATGTTCAGAAACGTCATTTTTTTAAGATTGAAAAGCAAGAAATGAGTCTATTGATTTTTATCAAATGAGCACATATGATTTTGCATGCTCAACGAGTCTTCTGTGTTCTGTCGTTGATTCAACTGCGTAGTGTGACTTGATTCTGTAGCTTGTTCAAATGAACATGTAGCGAAAATGTATATGTTTCAACTTTCAGCATTTCAATGTTCACTTTTCTGAAGACGTTGATCACATGATGCAACGCTTGATTCTGAAGAGTTTCTAGTCTTCATTTCATACTCGACAATCTCTCTTCTTTATTGCGTTGATGTCATATTAATGCTTTAAACATCATTTTCAATCTTATCATCACTGAGTATATCTATCTTGCTTTTGTGAATGTAGCTCTTCAGATGAAAATCTCAAGTCAACTAAGCATCAGCATTTTGATGACGTGATCTGCTTCTATTTGACAAAGATGCAAATCTCATTGTAGTTTTGTGTTCAGTTGCACTTCAAGAACTCATACATTTGATTTTAACTTTATTATCAAGTTTTCTATGTGTAAACTGACTGTCATGTCAAATCTTTTTGACTTACAAATGAAGTGTGTGAATTTGTATTTCTCTGAAGCGAACGTAGCATCATGAGTTCAAGCTCACTTCGCACAGACGTTGTGTGCTCAACTCAGTGATTTGTAGATTAATTCTGTGATTTTGTCATATATCAGAATATTGATGTCATTTATGAAGTCAAGCACTTCGATTTTGATTTCTAAAGCTTTGCATTTTTCAATTAAGCTTGCGTTAAAGAATAGAAAGAGAATTGATGATATGAGAAATCTTTGCAATATGTCAGCGTTTATTCATTGCATCGTGTTGATTTGTTCATTGAATGTCAGTGATGACTTTCTATCTTTCAGAAAGCTGCAAGTTTATTTAACTATGTAATTTGATGTTCTTTTCATTCTCAGAGTATGCAGAAGTTTAGTGTGCAAGACACAGTTGAACATCTCAATGATGTTTAAATTAAGCATGAAGACTACGTACTTAATTTTGCAGTCTCATACTGCATGTACTTAATCTACTAGTAAATTCAGCGCTGAAATCATGAATTACTTGCATCTCACTCTCATTTGAGCGTTCAAAAGCATGTGATGAGTCTCAGTAATATCACTTAATCTTTTGATCATGATTGATTTCAGTGTCTTATTTATGATGTCTAGCAGAGCAATAAGTCAATATGTCTTTAAGTCAATATAGTTGCTCTTTTTTGATTTGTGTAATACTATTGTTTAAGCTTTTTTGAACTGTTTTGAATGATATTTGTGAGTTACACATGCATTGAATAAACTGATTAGTATCAAAGTCAGTTCTGTTAAACTCGCTTAAAGCGCTTTATTTGAAATTTCAAATGCGTCTGATGCTTTGTCAACTTTTACTCATTGAATCATTTATTTCATCTTATCTTGCAATAAAACTGAATTGAACAACACTGTCAGCAATATAAATGATCTTGAAATGTCATTGATGTTTGCTTGAGACGATGATAAAAAGAACTTCTTTCGTAGCATCTTTATTTTTTCTTTGAATGAATCTGCTATGTGATTGAAATCATCGCTTTTTAGTGACAAAAACTGCGAAAGTTTCTTAAGTAATTGACTTTCAATTCTAACTCATTTTGCGAAGCGTCAAATCGATTTCGATTCATTGCTCAGCTTATGCATCTGTAATTTAAAATGTAAATATTTTATTTCTTTAATGATCTTGTTTTTGTGATCGTTGTATCTCAGATAATCATTTCATGTTTCTAAAGTACTCTGCGATTTTCATATGACTTGTAGTCATCACGATTTCATCACGACTTTCAAGCAGATTTGATTTCAAAAGTCTCATGCTTGAATTAACAACTTTGCTCAAGAAGTAAACTTCTTGATAATCTCTTGTAATGCATGAGTAATCTCAGTTACTCTGTCATTTATCGCTGTCTTGTTGTTGAGAAAATGATTGATGAAAAGATGTATTCTTAAATGAGTGTTTAATGCTTCTGTGTTCATTTTCTTTTATAATCAATGAGTCGTAAGCTGCATGAAAAATGTGCGTAGACACAACTTCGTGATAATCAAAAAATGATCAGATTTCTGATGTAAATTGATTTTCATCTTGCATTTGTATATCATGAATTGAATTTTCTTGCTGTTAAACGCTAAATTTATTGTTGTGAGCTGATTGTGAATCTCTTTAGTAATTGTGTCTGATTCAAGCAGTAGCTTTAGTCTTACGTTTATAATGATGTTTAGTAGAATATCAGTCACTATGTGATGAGTAAAGCATCTTCTGTCTTCTCAATGTATGTGATGCAGATTGAAATCTTCTATAATTAACTGTTTATAATCATTTTTGATTAGTTTATTCAGATGAGAAATAGTAAATAATTCTTCTGTAAAAATGATAGACAGTGAGCATGAATTGTAAACATTTATAAGTTGTAGCATCTGTATCTCATCTTTCAAGTTGCTAGTTTGTATCTTGATTAAGCAAATGTTCAATTCAATGATTTTCATTGCTCATTGATTGAGTTTTAAATGCTTGTTGACATAAATGCATGTTCTTGCTTAAAGTGATGAGTCTCTCACTAGATGAAAGAAGTTGTGAGTCAAACTAAATGTTTGTAAAATGTTAATGTTGCAATCTTGTTTCTGAATGATTATTATGTTGAATTTACAAACTTCTCTGTTTATCAGAAATGATTTTTGAATTTTTAATAATTTTCTGATGTTATACTGTAGAATTTGCAAAAAGATTTAATTCATTATAGAGTTATTTGTAACTGTTGTTGACTTTGTGCAAAAACAGCTTTTTATATGCTTTTAATCATTGAAAGTCTTTTGCATTTTCTGATTTGATGTTTTTATGTCTGTTCAAACATTATGTCTTTTAAGTCATTAATCACGCATGAAGAGTAATCAACTCGTCTCTTCTTGACTCTTATCACTTGTCATGTTGACTCGTTGATGTCTCAACTGCTTGTCATCATCAAGATGTTCATTGAACTTAATGAATTTGTTGAACTTATTGTTACGAGCGTATCAAGGCTGAATAGAGCTAGTCAGTGTCTCTAGCTCAGATCTGACTCAAATCTGACTCAGTCTCTATTTTCTTTTCTCAACATCTCTTTGTTCAACATCATTTTTCTTTCTACATCATATTCTACTCATGTCACAAACACATTTTCTTCAAGCTTAGCGCAGTCTCTGAATATTACTTAAATAAAAGTTCTTGTACTCATCTTTTTCTGTATTCTTAATATTCAGTTATAGCTATCTTTAAAGATCAAGCACTATTCAATTCTGACTTTCGCTGATTGACTCATTTAGACACGATTCTGACATTATATTAAGAATTCATTAATCACATGATAGTGATCTCATTATTCATTCAACATACTTGTACAGACAGAACGAGTCTAAAGAAATTCATTTTCTGATGATCGATGCAATCAAAAGACTAAACAACACTAGAGAGTTTAATAGAATCAATGACAAGACTGTTTGAATCGCTAAACAACTTATTGCTCACTAAGTACGCAAAGTTCATTTGATCAAGAGAATCAACTCATTCTTGTAAAACAAACGAGTGAAAATAAGCTGTTTAACTCGATTAAGAGAATCGACGATAAAGAATCTTCGTGAATTGCTTGAGAATTACTCAAAAAACTCACAAATCAAAAATATTCTTCTAATCAACAACATTCTTTTCTGAAGATTAAACACTTGATCATACGTCTTTATTAATACTGTCGAGCATCGTCATTCACTCGATCTCGTTCTTTCTTCAAATTTCATCATGTCAAAACGTTCATCTATCGAAGAACGTTTCGAAGAATTTCGAAGTCACTTTTCTCAAATCTCTGAGACTGATTCATCGAAATTCTTTAGTGCTGAATCATTCATCAATGAAGACGACGAGTCATTCGCTGAAACAGTAATACTCTCTGTTTCTATCGAAAACTGAAAGGCTCGATGCATGATTTTTGACAGAGAAACAGATCAACTCAATGAGCTGAGTAAACAACGAGACGACGAAATCAAAGAGTTGAAGACTAAGCTTCAAACTAAAGAAATCACTTCTTCTGATTTCATCTACTCTGAGCGTTCTAGATCTCAGAAAATACCTGATTCTTTCTGATTTACTGATGAAAAGAATTCTACTTGAGAAAACTGATACGACAAAATTCAGAATAAACTAGAGATCAACGTCGATCTCTTTTCAAATGAATGAATCAAACTGAGCTATGTACATTTCAGATTATTCAATGACGCAGCTGATGTTGCTCAATCTAGACGCGAACATGACTGTGTCAATCTCTATAAGATTGTCAATGATCTTTTGAAAGAACTAGCTGAGTTGTTCAATGATTCAGATAAGAAAGTCAACTTTCGTAGAAAATACTACAACTTGATTCAAGAATCAAAGAAGTTCAGCGAGTTCTACACTCAGTTTCAACAATTATCTTTCTATCTGAAGTATCACGAAAAGCAACTGATCATCGATCTGAAAGATAAAATAAACTCTCGTCTTCGATTCATTTGAATAAATTAATTAGTTCAATCTGATTCTCTCAAAGAGATTCATTTCTACCTGATTCATTTGAATAATGATCAGCAAGTCATTCGAGAAATCAAGAACAAAGTCAATCTCATCAAATGCATCAACGATCTGTCAAAGATCATCTTTCATAAAGCTGTTGTTACTCAATCAGTCAATCATTCAAAATCTGATCATTTAAAGTCGTGTGACGCGATTTTAACTAACGTCAAAGAAGTAAACGTTCTAGTCGAACCCTGTTTTATATGTCATAAATCAGATCATAGCTTTAGAGAGTGCTTTGATCAATCTATCAGAATCAATGCAGTGAACAATGAATACAATTATTTTGAGTTCAATTTTGATTCAAATTTCAATTCAAAAAACTAGTCATCTCTTCAAAAGTCATTGAAGAGATAAAAATTATTGAAGAGATAGAGATTATATCTTTGTGCAAACTAGACGAAATTCTATCAGAAGAAAATTACTTTGAAAAGTTGTTTCTAATTGATGCTCATCTCATCTTGCAGAATCAATTCTTCAGTCTTTGTTCGCTAATAGACACTGATTCAGTTGCTCATACGCTCATACATGCTAATCTAGTCAATAGAGTATGCAAGAAACTAGAAATTCAATCTATTTCTCTGACAAAAGAGAAGCTAATAAGAGATTATGATGAGAAGATATCTAAGAAGATCATCATTCATAAAATTCTACTCAATCTCATCATCAAAAATCATAAGAAATTGACTGTATCAATGTTGATAGCTGATATTAATCATCATGAAGTCATATTGAGTAAGCTCTGAATGAACAAAAACGAAATATTACTGAATATGCAAAATGACGTCATTGTTTTTTTGAATCAATTGAATACTTCTATTTCGATTTTTTCAATTTCTCTCAATTCAAAGCACTCAAGTTGATCATGATCAACTTTGTCTTCTTCAATCACTCAGACTAAGATCTTTATGATGTTCAAACAACTTGTTTCAATCACTGCTCAGAAAGAGTCATTCTTGATTCAAAGCATAAACGCAGCTTTGTTTAAAACATTGTTGAATCATTCAAAGAAGAATCAGACTGAAGTCTTTGCTCTATTCATGACAAACATCAATAGAGAAATCGCGTACAATACTCAGTGCAATTTGAACGCTTTAAACATCTCTTTAATCAATGAAACGACTTAAAATTTGAAAGATATTAAAGCGAAGCTGTCATCGAAATATCATAAGTTTCTAGATGTTTTTGATCAAGCTCAATTGAATAAACTACTCTTTCATCGCTTTTATGATCATAAAATCGAGCTTATCAGTGATTCAATGCTCTCTCACTGTTGAGTCTATTGAATGTTCTTTGTCAAACTTCTGAAGATAAAGAAGTACTTAAACGAGAATCTGTCAAAGAGATTCATCACTTTTAGTCAGATTCTCTATTTCTTCCCCGTTCTATTTGTTCTCAAAGCAAATGAAGATTTTTGATTCTGTGTGAACTATCAAAAGCTAAATGTCATTTTCAAAAGAAATAAATATTCTCTATCGTTGATAGACAAGATCATTGATAAAATAGTGAGTTGCAAGCATCTGACTAGATTGAACATCATATCAGCGTTCAACAAACTTCGAATGCATCTCAATAGCAAGAATTACATCACTTTTATCACTGCTTTAGAAGCATATAAATACAAGATGCTATCATTCAAACTGACTAATGAATCGATCTTCTTTCAGCAATATATGAATGATGTTTTATGAAACTTTCTGAACGACTTTTGTCAAGTCTATCTAGATGACATTCTCATCTATAGCAAAACGAGAAAGAAACATAGAGATCACGTCAAACTAGTATTGAGTCGACTACGCGAAGCTGAACTGCAGATAGATATTCGAAAGTGCGAATTCGATGTAGAAGAGACTGTCTTTCTAGAAGTCATCGTATCAGAACTAGATCTTCGTATGAATCTCAGCAAAGTGACAGTCATAGTCAGCTGAATCACTTCGATCAATCTAAAAGAAATTCAGAGCTTCGTGAGATTTGTTAACTTCTATCGTCGTTTCATTAAGAACTTCTCGAAGCTAGTCAAATCATTCACTCAGCTGACTAGAAAGAACACGTCTTTTGTTTGAAATGAGATCTGTGTTCAAGTCTTTGACAATCTAAAGAAACAAGTCAGCTCGATCTCAGTACTTCGTCACTTTGATCTCAAACGACAAGCTATTTTGAAGATCGATGCTTCGAACTATGTAAAAGATGAAATACTATCTCAGTATGATGACGAGAGAGTTCTTCATTCGATGATCTTCTACAGTAAAAGCATGATTCTCGCTGAAATCAATTATCACATCTATGACAAGAAATTGCTAGTCATTATTCGATGCTTCGAACACTGATGATTCGAGCTGAAGTGCACTGAACTACTCATTCAGATATTCATCGATCATCAAGCTTTGAAGATCTTCATGAAAAATAAACAGTTGAGTCGATGACAAGTCAACTATCTGAACATTCTGTCGAAGTTCAACTTTCAGATCATCTTTAGATCAGGCAAAATGAATACTAAAGTCGATGCTCTAACTCGAATGTCTCTAACGAACATCTCTGAATCAGCTCAACGACTTGAAGATCGTTTTCAGACTATTCTGATCTTCGATAAAGTCAATGTTTTACTCGTTGAATTGAAAGCAAATCTCTATCAGCGAGTGCATATGATCAATCAAATGAATGAGTTCTGCAATGAATATAGACAAGCTATGAACGAGAACAAGCTCAAATTTCATATCACTAAATTGAAGAACTGCGAAATCATTGACAGCGTTCTCTTTAGAAAAGACTTACTGTGAATCTCTGAGAACATGCACACGAAATTACTACAAGAAGTGCATGATCAATCTTCAATCTCTCATCTCGACAATAAATAAATCATTGATCTAGTTCAGCGTTTCTACTATTGATCAGATCATTGAGCTACTATTCAATGATACATTTGAAACTGTCATGCTTGTCAGCGAAGCAAAGTCTCTAAAGATAGCATCAATGAACTTCATCATTCTCTTTCGATTTCACAGAAATGCTGAAAAGATATAGCTATGAACTTTATCACTGAACTATCTTTGTCAGAAGACTATAACATCATTTGCACAATCATATATCATCTCATCAAAGAACGTCACTATGTTTTCTGTTATTGAAAAGACGATGATATCTCAGTCGAAGAAACGATTTGAATCATGCTATGAAACGTCTATTGACTGCATGATCTATTCAGTTCTATTGTTTCAAACAGAGACTTTCAATTCATATTGACTATGTGAAAGAGTCTTTGCAAGCAACTGAGAATCACAGCTAGTTTATTCACAGTCTATCATTCAAAGATTGATGATCAGACGAAACGAGTCAATCAAGACGTTGAACGCGAACTTAGAATCTACTGCAATTACATGCAGAACGACTGAGTCAAATGAATATCTATGATGAAATTCAGCGACAATTTCAATATCTTCTCAATCATCTCAATGATCTCTTTCTACTTCAATAAAGATTTTCACCCTCGAATGAGTTTCGATTCAGATACGACTGACTACGAAATCACTCATGAACGACTGAAAGTTAGAAAAGCAGATGATATTATCATTTGAATGAAAGAATTACTGAGCTTCAATTGTCAACAATTGAAAAAGACGAAGCTGATCATTAAAGCACAGATCAATAAACATAAACGAGACATCATCTATGAGATAAATGACTGAGTTTGACTATTCTTCAGAAACGTCAAAATCACGAGATCATGCAAAGATTTGAAAGACAAACAACTAGAATCGTATCAGATCACTGTCAAAGCGAGAGTCTTCTATCATCTTCATTTATCAGTCAGCATGAAGCATCTGCATTCGATGTTCAGCTCGAAGCTACTATGATCATATTCAGAAGATTTTCTATCAGAACAGCATGCAGAACTTCTCAGATTCATCATTATTGATGATGATGATGATGAATACTGAAAGATAGATGACATTCTGAACTTCAGACGCTATCGAGGTCAAATACAGTACAAGATCAAATGAAAAAATCTAGATAAAGACAATGAATGATACTATGTCAATAAAGATGAATTCAATGACTTTGAGAAAGTTTTGAACGAATTTCATACGCTATACTCAAGAAAGTCACGCTAGTATCGAAATAACTCAATAAGAAAGCAAGCAAACGAGCGACATTCATGCAAACATGAATTTTCGAAGAAGAAAGTAATGTTACGAGCGTATCAAGACTGAATAAAGCTAGTCAGTGTCTTTAGCTCAGATCTGACTCAGATCTGACTCAGTCTCTATTTTCTTTTCTCAACATCTCTTTGTTCAACATCATTTTTCTTTCTACATCACATTCTACTCGTGTCACAAACACATTTTCTTCAAGCTTAGCGCAGTCTCTGAATATTACTTAAATAAAAGCTTTTGTACTCATCTTCTTCTGTATTCTTAATATTCAGTTAT
>JAABUV010000729.1_pt1 | contig 49981 bp, 65 predicted proteins | sample 5559971 | NCBI WGS metagenome assembly JAABUV01 (sample SAMN10711881, study PRJNA513362) | rock metagenome | isolation source: Antarctica rocks | place: Antarctica: Victoria Land, Knobhead nord | collected 2015-12-19 | reverse complement strand
TACTAAGAAAGATAATAGCTATTCCTATAGAAATAATAACTATAATATTAATAATATTTTCTATTTATAATAGTATTTACTATTATATCTATAATTTACTACTATATTACTAAGTATTATTATTATTATTACCTAGCCTAACCTAGGTAATTCTTTAAGGTAATGTAAAAAGGTAATACATATTACTAGGGAACTAAAGGGGGTATTAAAATTCTAATTAAAAAAAAATCTATTTTTAGTATAGGGGTAATTCTAGAAAAATTTCGGGGTTCCTTACTATTTTATTAGGGGCTTGGCGTCTTGGTGATACCTTGGCGATTTAAGTCGGGTCAACCTGATTCGCCAAGGTATCGAGGCCTTGGCGAGTCGGTACTAATAGCTAGTACCGAGTATTTCGGTCGGTACTAAGACCCTAACCTAAGTATTTAGTCGGTACCAAATCTTGGTACCGAATCCCGACTCGACGGTTAGTCTATACTTACTATTATTATTATTACTTTTAAAGTCTCTACTATTACTTACTTAATCTATATCCTTAATACTATTAAGCCTATTAATATATAATTATACTATACCTATAACCTTTTTATTAGATATCTAGGGACGGCTTAGTATATTATTATTTATAAGGATAGTAAGACTAATCTTACTAGTAATATTTTCTAGTATTTTTTATATTTATTCTATCTCTTTACTTAGGTACTATTAATATAAGACTTAGTTTATATAAAGTATTTAAATAAGGTCTTCTTAAGCTCCTATTTATTTTTATAATAGAGTTATAAAGGCTTATAACTCCTTATAAAGTATATTTAATATATTATAAGTCTATTATATTCCTTTAATTAAATATTTAAATTCCGCGTTAATATTAAGTTACTATTTATAAATAAGTTCTAGCTTCTTAATTAAGGCTAGGTCCTAAGTACTAGTTATTATAAATGTATTAATATTAGTAAGTAGAGGGGCCTAAGTACTACTTATTAATATAGGCCTACTAATACTTATAGGTATTATTACTAGAGTTATTATATTATAAGATTTAAAGAATTTTAAACTTTACTTTATAAAATTAACTAAAATAGTAGTTATATCCTAAGTTAAATAAGACCTTTATACTTATTTAGGTCTTTACCTATCCTTTTATAACCTTATCCCCCTATTCTTTTTTTTATTCTACTATTATAGTTATTATAATTAATAGAGAATACTATTAATAGAGTTAGCTTTATCCTTAAGATTACTCCTAATATTAATACTACTCTAGTAGCTAGTATTACTCTAGTAGTAAGGACTTAGGCTTTACTACTAATAGGGGGAACCTTTTAATATAATACTTATACTAGAGGGTAATAATAATATTATTATAAATAAGAGTAAGATATATAAGCCTTCTAAGGAGGAGTCTTATTTATTATTTTCTTTATAGGAAGGAATTTTATTAAAACTAGTATTCTTTATTTCCTTTATAACCTTTTTACCTTAGTAAGTAGAGAGTATATCTTATCTAGTATTATAATCTCATATTTTCTCCTTTTTATCTTTTATATCTTACTTCTTTTTATATTTTCTAGCCTAAACTTTATTAACTATTAATTACTATTAATCTAGTATTTATATAAGGTTATTATTAGTTATTATATACCTAGATCTCCTATTATATTCCTTCTTATACTTATATTATTTAAGTAGTACTACTACCTTTTATTAATAATTATTCTAAGAGTAGGAATAGTAGGTATATATCTTAAAGTCCTATTATATATCCTTCTATTATAAATTTATACTAGAAAGTCTATATATACCTACTTTAATAAGTATATAATTAATAAATATTATTATCTCCTTAGTATTAAGAAGTATTCTTTTATATATACTTTATCCCTTCTACCTACCTCTCTTATACTTATTATTATAACTATTTAATTATAAGATATCTAAGCTCCTAGTCCCCCTTCTCTTATACCTCCTTAAATACTATAATAGCTTTATATTATATAGCCTAGCTTTCTTATAACCTTTCTCTTTATAAGGGGACTTCTACGGGGTAGGTTAGGAGGAATATAAGGGAAGGATATTATTATTATTAAGAGGTTCCTAGGATATAAGAGATATATTTATATAGAGGCCGGTAATAATATCTTCCTATTAATTATATAAATATATAGTAAATATATATTTATTATATTATATTAAGATCTTTACTTATAAGGATATAAAAGGAGGATCTAGTATACTAGTAATAATAATAGCGAAGGTACTAGTACCTAGGATATCCTTAGAAGACTTTAGAGTACGCCTAGAAGGTATATAATAACTATTAATAATAGTAGAAGAAGGTTATAAGAGGGATAGAATAGATATAAATATTATTAAGTAATAGATTAATTATAAAGGATATTAGAATAATAGCTTAATTAGACTATTATTTATATTAAATTAGTAATTTAATAATTAAATTACTAACTTAATAATCTATATAATTAGTAAATACTATAGCCTGATATAGCTATTAACTATTAAATAATATTGAATAATAGCTTAAAATCGGGATTATAAAACCTATCTATTACTCGAATGAAGTAGCGTCGAACCGCAGTGCAGCCGAAATTGCATTCCATGAAGAATTGAGAACGTTTCAAGAGCGGACACGGTCTCTACGAGCAGAGATAGCGACATAGTTAAAATCCTCCATTTCTCCTATCAAAGACCAGACTTGTTCTAGACGAGAAGTCCGAACAGTTGATCCACTATAAGGTATACTCCGCTCATTGAATATCAACAAAGTTGCATCTCGTTCTGCGTTTCATCCGATAGATACATCGTCAAGGATATGTTCTCATCTACCTCAAAGACAAATAAATGGAAAATTGACTAAGTGAACAAGCATTTCTCCTAACAGGGGGAACTATCAGGTCACTTGATTGTTGCCTAAATTCATCTTCAGAGGACAATCCTGATGTGTACGTTGTCGTACCAGGCCATGAGATCATCTGAAAAGACCTCTATCGTAACATGCCATGTTACGACAGGAGGTAATGATGGTGATGACCATGCCCATTCTGTCGCCACAAGCGTTTTTGCTTCAGTTTGGTCATAATCTACTACAGCGAAGTGTTGGCCGACAAGCTATGTGATATATGGCGCTTGCTCTCCGCTGTATGACTGCACTGCCGCACTATGTCTTGTTATCCCACCAATTTCAGTAATACGCAAGCAGCGTCATAGGAACACGGAAAGAAAGATACATGTATAGCTCTTTGATTACAAGAAGCTACATGGAAAATTACCAACTATCGAAATTTCCAAATCCTCCACCCCCTTTAACTTTCTTCTTCACAGGTCCTTCCCTCTCCCACTCCTCCATCACCTCCCCAGCACCCGCCTCATCACCATTGGACGGACTTAAATACTTCCCCACACCCGACATCGCACCATTCTCTCCCTCGCCACCATCCAGCCGTAGCCTCTTCCCAGTCCAAGTAGTCCGATCGTCCTCCCTCCCACCGGCCTTCCTAATCGCCTCTTCAACCTTCTCCTTCTCGTCCATCTGTGCCTTACTCTTCAAGAACTCCTCAAATGGGTCCACAAAGATAAGCACCTCCTCCATCTTCACCTCTTCCAGCGGTCTCTTCCCCTCATCGACATCCACGTTCTCGATGACTTTCAGCGTTTCCACTCCCCCTACCACCCGTCCGAAGATCGTATGTTTCCTGTCGAGATGCTTACAGGCACGATACGTGATGAAGAATTGGCTACTATTCGTTCCCTTGCCCTTGTTAGCCATACTGACCATCCCCCTCACGTCGTGACTCAATGGTCCGTCGAATTCATCTTCGAAGTTTTTACCCCAGCAGCTCGTCCCTCCTCTGCCGGTACCTGTCGGGTCGCCACCTTGCAGCATGAAGTTTCTGATATTACGGTGGAAGATGACATCTTTGTAGTATCCTTTCTTCGCCAGCTGGATGAAGTTCCATACGGCTTTGGGCGCACATTCGGGGAGGAGTTCGAGATTGAGCGGGCCGTGGGTTGTGGTGATGCGTGCGTAGCCGGAGGTCTTGACGCGCCGTGGCTTGAGCATGTATTCTTCGTCGGAGAGGAGGGCGAGGTCGCCGGACGTGTGGGGGGTTAGCCCTGTGGAGGTGAAGGAGGCGGCAGCCTGGCCTGTGGTGTGTTGGGCTGCGTTGTAGGGAGTAGTTTTGGAGGTATGTGCAGACTTGGGAGTGCTCTTGGATGTGGCGGCATTACTGGTGTCGGTCGAAGGAGTGATGGGGGGAGCCTGGTAGAGGTATTTGCCGACTTGGGATTTGGTCGGCGTAGGAGACAGTTCTTTCGGCGCGAGGACTAAGGCTGCATTGCCTAAGGCGGACGAGGTAACGCCCAGACTGCGCTTCTTCTGCTGGTCATCGGTATGGGGATTGATGCCTTCTTGGAGGTATTTGAACGAGCTCAGGTTCCGCGACTGCACGTTCTGTGGATCCTGGAGCGTGATGATGTCTTTCCTGGTGAATTCGTCATCGCTCACCAAATCCCTCCACATTCTAGCCTTAACATTGAGCCTCTCCACGGTGTCATAGGCAAAGACGTTGCCCGTGTTCTTGAGCGCAACAATATGGGTATTGTCGGTGAAGACCTTGTATGTGACTGGATCCACAGGTTCTCCCTCTTCGTTTTTTGAGAAGTGCAACCGTATCAGATCCTCCGTCTTCAAAGGCTTTCCATCGACAGGATTGGTCCCATGTTTCAACAGCCATGACAATATGTTGTCTATGTCAAATATCGTTCCATCGAAGGTGCAGACGGGCGTTTTGAATGGCTGGAGGGAGACGGCACAGAAATTGAAAGGGAGGCGCTTGAATGTAGAGTCGGGTGCTTTTGATTTCGCGATTCCGGAGCCAGCGCTGGCGGAGTATGCATCTTCGGAGGCCCACTCGCTATGCGTAATCTGGACGTATGTGAGAAGGTCAACTCCTGGAGGATTCTTTGCAAGGACTTACGTAGAGTTTATCAGTTCCTAGAAGCGAGCAAAAGGTCAGCTCTATGCCGTTGATAGTGTTGGGTAGAGCGCTGACCTTTGCCCATGGTTGATAATTTCTGTGAAGCGCAAAATTTGATGTCTCGCAGATTGACATCCCTGGACCGTCGACGCTAGACCCCTTTGGTCAACTCATCACCAACAGGACAGGGAGCGTTCCATGCTGCCAAGGCGACGTGCAAACCAAATACCAGAAGAAGGCTCTCGCACCCGTCTTTTCCAGCATTTAGCTTTCGTTCGGGACTCCAATCGGTTCATGAGATTATGTTCAGCTTCCATTATTGACGTATTTCTCGTGAAAAGTAGCAAATTGCCACATCATAGGACTCTTTCAACCCACATGCTCCTCGGAGTTCGATCCAGCTATTCGTAGCAATGCAGCACACTCTTCGTTCAGATATTCTACACTAATCTACAAAGCATATCGATCGCCTACAATTCCTCTACGGATACCATTGGCAAGATTGAGAGAGCTACCTTCCTACAATGGAAATAACCTAATTATGGAGGCTAAGATGTCGTTGACTACGCTGACGCAATACTTCCCTCCCAACTAGCACTATCCCATGAGTCCCCTCCACCAGACACATCGCCCTCGAAAGGAAATCTTGTAGCTTTCCGGAGTAGCTTGGCATGCGCCGTCGGATATCGCCAAGTATGACGACGAGACTGTAATCGAGGTGCTTGGTCTCATATACGTAAAAGAACTGATACAGACCGCTCACGGATTAGTATGAGAGAAGGTAGCCGGGTCACAGAAGTGTACGGCTCGAGGTAGGGGATGGTGCCCGTTTGATAAAAACGTGTTGAGCAGAGGCATCTACGATTGTGTGATTGCTTGTATCCGAGGGTCGTTAAAAAACCTCGATCCCATGTCCTGGCACCTGGCAAGGCTGGCATCCGTCTCGGCTGTACCTCGGTAAAAACTCTTGAGACGGATGCCATGCCAGGACATGGGTTATATAAGACTGCATGGGTTGACGGGGGACGTATGATAGCCATCAGCGATATGAGATACTATTTGAAAATTCATTATTCTGCCAAATGCAACAGCCAATCCAAAATCGTCATCGTGCCTCAAAACTTTCATAAGCTGCGTCAAGAGACTTTTCATCCTTCAACATCCACTCTTCGGTCATATCACTATTCCTTCAATATCGAGATCGTCAGGCATACTACGGTCGTTCCACGTGCGATATGAAGCTTTTAACGGATCGAAAAATTTGACATCCATTAAGCGAGACTGAAGACAAGCAATGATTCATGGAGTAACAGTCCAAGTGCCTCATGGTGCTGAGGGAATTTGAGAGCTGGTCGAGTAGTAGGATTCTGTACTGTCCGACGTAGTTTCTTCGTACGAATCATCTTGACTGTCAATTTCCCAATAATCGCCGGTGATCTCAACCCAGATTTCGATAAATTTGCGCGCATATCTCAGGCGTAAGCCGGTGGACTCTGTTTTTTGATGGTTATATGCTGAGACGGCAGCTACGAATGTGCTATATTGAAGATCAGTCACTTCGTAGTATCGACTGAACCCACTCCTCTGTGGAGAACCAACGTGCGTATACCTCGAGAATGAGCGAGCACCTTTGAATACACAAGCGTTTTTGAGAGCTTCGAAGTCTAGTGTATCACCCAGAAATTCTTCAAGGAAGCATAGTAAGCTCCTTTCACGGACAATGCGAAAGGATGAGGCAACTGTAAAGTCGAAATTTGGAGTGTGCGAATAAGTATGTCCCTTCGGATGTGCCATGCTGTCTAGATAATCTTCTTTTTCCGTATATATGATTTTGTGGACGTTAGCCCCATGGTCGAGAAAGACTTTAGGGATTGTTGCGAATGCTGACTTCATCTCAGGCCAGTAAATTTTCATCGTGAGAGGCCAGTAAATTGTCATCGTAAAAAGAAATGCTCCCCATACCGTTGTCGCGAACCCATCAACGTAGATGTTCGGATTTGCGCCGCCATCCAAACATTCGCGGATCATACACAGTGACTCTATTATCCGACTCGCGGAAATTTCCCAGTCCCTACGGCAAAACCGGCGCTCAAAGCGCAATGCCCACATGGAGCAGCAGAGCAAATGGGTCATTCTATGGTGATGGTCAGGATCCCGTCTCGAATTGAGGATGTGGCGCACGTAGTGAAACAAGCCATAGGAACATGCTAGGCCCAGCATATTCACCGGCTTAGTTGACAGCCATTCTAGACTATCGTGGTCTAGTGGTTCATTCGTCGGCGAACGGTCTAACTGCGCCAAGATAGATGGTGAGTACAGCCCAGTTCGATCTGGCGGCCTGTACACGAGTCCTGATAGAAGGTCCAACTGCACACACCAGTGATCATTCATGAAGTGGCCGAATTTCTGCTCACAGACGAACGTCAGAGTGCGGTCTATTTCCTCGCATAGCAAGACTTGCGCAGTACCGGTGTACAGCTCAGCCAAGTAAACTTTGTCCAAAATTTCATACATGAACTCCCTATAAAGGACCTCTACAGGTGAGGGTTTTCCGTAGTAATAAAAAGGATTGACCTTATCAGCGGGAATCTCCGGGAACCCAAGTAGGCTCAGTTTTGCAAGGAGCGCTATTACATATAAACCATAAGCATTCCAGCTCGACGAAGAATGTTCTTCCATGAAGCATTTCCCTTGCTCACATTTTCGCAAGAAATCGAAAAACGTGCGATGGATGAAATGAACATGATGAGACGATTCATACAGAGACATCTTAGCCAGCTCATGCGAAAGCCCGTATCGGATGGGTGCACACAAGTAAGAGGGGTTTCCCTCCCAGTGTACTTCAGACTGTTCCTTATCTATGTGAATCTCGAGAAGGCCTGCGCATATTGTCGGTATTCGTTTGTTAGCCAAGTCACAATATTTGATCGCATCCTGAATTGACATCCTGGGTACCTGTTCGAAAGCTTTGTAAAGTACGAGAGAGACGTTCAGAAGAGACCCTGTCAGATTAACAAGCGCCATCTGGAAGAGGTCGGCAGCTTCCTTTTGGTAAACTTTCTCAATGTTACCGAGCATGTGGGCATATAACCCTTCGATATCAGATGGCAATAGCCGAAGCCGTTCGTCTAGTTGATTTAGACTGTCTCCATTTCTAAGACCTTTGAGCACCTCTTTGACTACCAAGTCTACCCACAGGAAAACCCCCTCTGCCTTCCTCAAGATAGTATTGATAATCCTAGTGACATTCTCGCCGCGGAACGCTGGCAGTGGAACCTGTAGCATGTCTGAGACAAAGATCCGTATGTCTGGTTCTGTCAAGTCTTGAAGCCTTAGCTTTGCAAAGGAGCCAAAGGCATCATTGTATGATCCATTTGGCCGACTTGACAAGCAAAGCTTGAGTTCAGAACTCTGCAGCATTTTAAGCATTTCAATCAACGCATCTCCATCTCCAACGAATTCGTCCAATCCATCTATGAAAATACAAATGCGGCATGACTGTTGTAACTGACCCATCACCTTACGTAGATCTTTCAGAAGATGACGCTCTGTCCAAGCTGCAATAGGCCCATATGTCTGTAGATCGTATCCTGCTGGGTGAGATTTCGAGGTAATCTGATCGGGAAGTGGTGTCAATTCAGGATGTTCTTGTAAGACTTGATGCAGCAATGATCGTAGTAGTCCTCCGGAGCTTTTCTCCATATCGCTACCAGCATTCCAAAAGAAAAAGCTAGGAGTGCAGAGCTCTTTTGTCCCTGACCATACCTTTAGCGAGTTTTGTGTTCGATCGTCCTGGTAAACATAGTTCATCAAAGTAGACTTCCCAGATCCCGCTTTGCCATTTATCCAGTATGTGTGGTGGCCGGCTTCGAGCCATTGAACAAAGTCATCCCATCGGCTAGCTTCCACGCAGGTCTCCTTGGTCTCGAACATCCACTGAAAAGTCTTCTCGTGAGCCTCTTTGATGGTTTCTTGTCGCCGTTTGTAATCAGAAAACCACAAGCTGTCAAGAAACCTCTTCACGTAATCATCGTACGCCAAGTTTCTTTGTTGTTGCTGGAATTCATTAAATACATGGTCCTTGATTGACTGGCTTTCGCTGCGGACCACACTAGCTAGCTCGTCAAATTGACTTGACGAGGAATGCGACCATAGTCTGGACTTTATGGTCTAAAATTTCAAAACCCTCACTCTGCTGAACGGAGGAAAGATCGAAGCGCTTCCTGTACACTCATGATCAGCACCAGGGGTGGAGAATGCGTTCCGTTCAGGAGCGCCGGTATAGTACCGTATGCGACCCAAAGTACTTGGAAAAAGTATACAGACTCTTCAGATAACGGTGGAACCCTTCAGAAGGCAATATTCGGGTTACGTATGTGATTGTTAGAAGTCGAAAGTAGTATCAATCCTCGCTCACCTTAGGTCAAGAAGCATATGGGTGTTCAAGATCTTCCTGTACTCGCACAGCCTGTTCCATATTTCATCGATGGTTTCTTTCTTCCACAGAGTCTTGAATGCCTTGGTCGCCACTGCTCGCTTCCTCCGAGGTCCCTTGAGTTTGAGCATCTGTAGTACTTTGATTAGATCCTCTGCGGTATCTGAGCATTTCTTGCCAAGCTCCAGAAGCTCATCCGGACTCCGCTGATCTGGTAAATCCAGATGGTCACGCAGACTTGCGAGATGTGTGGCCATCTCTTCAACATCATTGTTCTCAGATAGGGCGCCATCCTTGTAGACCTGTCGGCAACTGAGTACAACTCTAGTGCTGAACTCGACGATCTGTATTATGCCACAGGCAAGGCTCAACGCAGAGAGAGGCTCCATGCTAGTCCAAGAGATGACCCACTTGGATATCAAATGAAGGATTGACATAGACAGTAGTCAGTCATCTCTGACTATGGACCATTGGCGATCCTGTCTCTTGACCCCACTATGCCGCATCATCTTAATATGAAGATTATCTAGCGTGTATGCATTCTGAGATCACAAAACTTCCGACCTCTACAATTGCACCTATGCTTGACATGGACTAGAGATAATGAAAGCAGAGTAAAGACAGCATAAGGGAGCACATGATATAAGGAAAAGTGTGGATTGGAGGGACCAAGATAGAAATGAACTCGCGGCAAAAAGTGCTTGCGTGGAGGTTTCAAAACATCGTAGACCCTTGCACGATAGCGATGGATACATCAAGCGTCAAAGAATAGATATCATTGCAAATTGAACGTAGCCTTCCTCAAAATGCAGGAAGGAACTTTGATTACCGTCATTGCAACTGCAGCTTACTAAGAATGGAGACCATTATCTGGATGCTTTCGATGACGGAATGTCCGCTATATGCAACTTGCCGTCAGGCTTGTGATGAGATTGGTAAAGTGTTGATACGTGGCATGTTGCAATGCCGTGTGCAAATATGGACTGCAGACTGCAGAACGTGATTGGAGTATCTCTGATGCTGCTCCACGATTCCGTCAGGGAGATTCCTCATGTCGAAGAAAGGTAAACACCCATGCTATGGCTGGAAGCAACATGAAGAATTGATAGCTTTATCTGGGATGGCACATCACAAAGGCAGGATTCAGCCGATTTCCAACACAGAGCCGGGACATATTGGAGATGGGATGGGTGATGGGTGATGGGTCTATTGAATTGAATCCAGTGATTTAGTTTGAAAATTGTGGATGGAAATATCTGCCAAGCCTCTATCTCCATAATTTCCGGCCGCATATCAATCACCATGCCTCGGCAATAGACAAGGTCAACAACGACAGCGGCGACAGCGACAATCACAACAACAACAACAACGAAGGGCCATCATCCACGCCCCTCCCTTCCAGCACCTCGACCTTACCCAGCCCCCAAAATCACCCAAAATGTCCCTCCCCTCCCCTCCCACCCCCTCCACCCTCCTCAACCTCACAACCCACCACCTAACCCACCTAAACACCCACCTAACCAACACAGCAACCCTAGACACAACCCTCCTAACAACAACCCACACCCTCCACCTCCTCCACGCCCTCCTCACCCACTCCCCCCCCCTCCGCAGAACGCGTCTAAACACCACCCTCCCCCCCCTCACCGCCTTGCTAGACGAATACCGCCTCCTACTGCGCCTCACAGGCCTCTTACGTATCTATCTGTGGGCCGCTAGGACCTATGCCTGTCCGCCGAGGGGGAAGGTGGAGAGGGGGATTAGGTGGGCGCAGGTTTTGGCGTTGGCGGTGTTTCAGGCGGCGGAGAATGGGGCTGTTTTGGGGGGGAGGGGGGTGCTGGGGTTAAGGGGGGGAAGGGTGAGGGGGTTGTGGAGGTTGAGTGGGAGGGCTTGGATGGTTTTTGTTGGGTGTGAGTTTTTGAGGTTGGGGTTGGAGGGGATGGAGGGGGGGTTGGGGGTGGAGGGGGAGAAGGCTGAGATTGTTGATGGGGAGGTGGAAGTGAGTGGGGAGAAGGGGGAGAAGGGGGAGATGGAGGTGGTGGTGAGCGGAAAGGAGGATGAGGTTGCACAAGAGAGGAGGAAGAAGTGGATGAGGGAGCTGGGCGTCAATGCTGCCTGTGCGCCTATGACTCTTCATTATAGCCTGAAGAATGGGCCGTTGGGGGAGGGAAGTCTCGCGGCGTTGGGCATGGTTGTGGGGTGGTTGACTTTTGGGAAGGCTTGGAGGGAGAGTGCTTAGGGTGCTGAGAGTCGAGCTGTTGGGGTGGGATATGGAGATGATGACGATAACGATAAAGACGACGACGACGACGACGACGACGATGATGATGATGCCATGACGATTGGATTCTCCATAGAGGAACTTGGTTTGTTAGATTTCAAGCCACCTGCAGCTACGTACCACCGCCTTCCATTCATTCGAATCCCTTCTTTCAAGCAAGACCTAGCCTTGTGCAGCACTTGCTTGGCTAAAGTTCCTGGCTATCAGCCATCTGAACATCTTGTGCCTGGCAGTCTCAAATTCCAATCGTTCGGCAGGCTGTTTGGACTGATATCTGGACCTTAATCGAGCTTTGAGCACCTGGGTCGTTCCTTCCATTAGACAGACATGATAATATCCGCCGTATTCAGGTCCGCAGCTTCCTCTGTGATAACCACACCTCCAATGTCAGTCTCTTCGGCGTTATCGATATCGCCGCCAGCGAGCCCATCGATGCTGTCCCCCATGGGTAGTGGGACGCTTGAAGCATCGTCGAGTAGCTCATCATTCATCTCCTGCCACAGACCCATGTCAAACTCTGCCGCATCTTCATCGGAAGTGGTGCTCTCCCTCATCCTCCTCCTGCGGCCTGCCGAGCGTGTGCTGGATTGACGAGCGGCTAACATGCCTTTGAATGCACGCTTCATACTATCCCTGAAGCCCCTACTCTCAGGCTCAACAGTCACGTCTGCAACGTCGGATGATTGGACGGCAGCGTCAGAAGCAGGATGGTATGACCTTTCGTTGTTGGAGTCAATTGTACCACTCTCGTCAAGCTCGTACATGGCTCTGTTACCGAAGCCTCGCAACGGTGGCCTTCGTGGTTGACGCACAGGCTTACGCAAGCCAATATTGCGCATGACCAAGAGGCTTGCCATCGGTCGATTCTCATCTTTTAAGTCTGAAATCCCAACTGACACCGTCTTCTCGAAAGTTCCGTTGAAGCATTGCCACGTGCGGTCGCGGTAGGTGGGACGACAGAGCTGGCAGGCCCGGTATGTGCAGTGAGGGAACATCTGACGCCGTGGGAATTCGAATGATCTCTTGCGAGGGGAGCGATCCCCATTGGACGCCTCGCGGGCTTCGTGCGCCATTCGAAAGGTTGTATTAGGGCTTGCGTCTACAGATGGCGATGTGGCGCTTGGCTGAGGCGGCGAGAAGACCTCGTCCTGGCTTTGCTCGAACGCTTCGATGGCGGCGATGGCGATATCGAAGACTTTTTGCTTCTGGGCTCGAAGAATGGCAACCTGTTCATCGGTGTAGTGCCCTTCGGCAATGGCCTTCTCAATCCATGGACTGAGTTGAGTTGTCAGCATTGAGGACTCCTTTCCTGCATATTGAGGATTCTGATGAACATCGTCCAGTGGGCTGCCGTTGTCTTGGGTCTTCTCATTCTTCGCTTTGAATGCTTGGAGGGTGTCGGCCTCGTCGTCCTGTATACATGTATAAACCCAGCCCAGCTCAGAAGTACGATGGCACACATTGCATCTGAAGTCGCCATACAGCCTCTCCATCGTCAAATGCGTACATGCTGCCCGCCGAGTGGTGAGTGATGGCACTTTGGTTTGTGTTGGCTGGGGTTCAAGGCCTGGAGGATAACGAAGTGGTGGACTATGCTGCATGATGATGTCTCGAAATCTTCGAGCGCAAGGCTTGAGTCCGTTCCAAAGTGCTTCAATCAGCTGATCCAGATCTATGATCGAATTCGTTGCGCGATGTCTGGCTTGAGCCATCAAAGAATGAGGGGTATGATTGTGGAGTTGGTGTTGAGATTGATGTTGATGTTGATAAGTGAAGTAAGATGAGATGACACGTCAATTCCATCCTGAACTTGATGAGACCAAAATTGAAGTCATATACTGGTTTGACCATCTATGTGAATGGATACTATCTTTCATCAACGATTGAGGGAGTCTACAGTCACGTAGTGCCACACACAAGGCAAGAGGTCATGAAGCAGGGGTGGTCAGTGTGTGGGTCTCTAGAGGCGACGATGTTCGGCCATTCTTAAGTATGGAGGGTCTATGAAAAGACATATCATTACCGTAATATATCAATGCTGAGAGGATCCAATACTGTGGGTGTAAGAAGCCTTCGTGTAAGGGATGAGTAGCGCTACAGACCATGCGTGTGTCGTGGCAGGTGCTGTCATGATACTCTAGTATAGCAGTGGTCGGTAGCAGTAGCAGCTCCACACATGGCCCTGCTCGACTGGTAAAGAGCTTGAGGAGGAACAATGGATTGCTCAACTCCTGCATCACGGCTCTAGATTGGGCAGCTTCATCGTCGGTATCGAACCCGGATCGAATAGGACATTGACCTGCGTAAGTATGCACTCCATTTCGGAAAGGTTCAACCAACATGATGTCAGGTCGAAAGCTGGGAGAAGCAATGGGTTATATTAAGTATACAGACAGGTTAAGCACAGCGAAAGCAATTTAGCATAGAATATTCAAAACTCATGCGACTGCTTGGCACTGAACGTTCAGACTTCCCCCAACCATAATCTACAGAATTCACGATGTCTTGATGTATGAGCTCTATTAATTGAACCGGATAGAATGCCTTTGAACTATTTTAGGAAATCATACAGATAAACAAGCAGGATGGCAAAGAAGTTTCGGTATCCAGTGCCAAGTAATCCCAAGAGTTTTGAGTACGCTATTCTACATCAGCTAGCGCGAACATCTAAGTTGGCAGCCACGCAGCTTCACAGCGGAGACGCGAGGCGAATCTTGAATCATTCATTCACCTTCAACATAAGATGCATTCCTCGGAGCGTCTCGTAGTCGCTCAACAGTGTCATGCCCTACCGTGATAGATGACCTATAGCTATCAACCACGCTGGCTGCTTCCCTGATCCGGCTGGCTGTCGCGAAGTCGGGCTCTCCACAGTCGTCCCTACCCCTACACTTCTCACTCCCCGTCCGCACCTACCCTCAAAGACCTCCCCGTAGCCACACTTTCACGACATCAAACGCCCGTTCAAAGCCAGAAGCAATGCTTGGCAGAGCTATCCAAGACCACCATCCTGGTATTCCTGGGATCAAGAGCACTACCTTATCACAACATTATGCCAATGCTAAAGCCACTCCACTGAAGCCGGTCTCTGCTGCAGCTTTGAACACCACACCGCCCGTATGGTCCCAGACCAGCAATCCACTGAAGCGAACCGCGTCACAGGCAAACGGTGTTGACTCGGGCTACTACACTCAAGAGACAGCGACTGCGAAGAAGACAATGGTGGACTTGACGCAGCCATCCGCGAGAAGGATGGGAAAGCTACACGAAACCGTTCTTTTCGACGAGAACGACTTCGACGACGACGCTAACATCGACTTGGACGAGGATGGGGCCCCATCGGTGATTGAGAAGGCTCTCCCTATGCAATCTTCGAGTGCGCTTCTCTCCAATACTCTCGCGAGTAGTACACCGCTAGACTGGTCATCTTCACCACTGTCACATCATCACATGTCTCCCCCCCTTGTCCCAACGCCCAAAGCCTCGTCCAATTTTGTATCTGAGGAAGCACAGATATCACATATCACTAAGAGAAGGACTTTGCCATGGATTGAGGAAGCTAAGCACCGGGAACGCGATAGATTACGGGGAGCTAATCCTGAAATCGAGGATTTGACAGGTGGATCTTCGGCCCAACAGAAAACTCGAATTGAGAAAAATATGCAGAGAGGGAAGGGCGAAGGCAATCCCCTGTACGGGAAATCGGCAGGAGCAGATGCAATAGCTGCAGGACGATCGAGGAAGAGACACTCTGGAGAACGGGAGAGCGAGTTGGATGGGCAGGGTATGCCGGACTTCGTTCGGGAAAAGATCAAGAAGGCACGAGAAGAGAGGGCAGAGACCAAGACAGTACACACACCACTCCCAAAGTACAGAGAAAACTCCAAATACCCGTGGACCACCACTGCCAGTGCTTTCAAGCAGCAGCAGAAAGAATTGCGGCAGGTGCAACGGAAGGTCAAGAACCTTGACGGGGACGAAGTTGCGAAGTCGAGTCAAAAGAAGAAGAAGGAGGCAGTTGCCAAGGTCTTCTTGAGTGAGGAGCAGAGATCTGTTTTGGACTTGGTCTCTGAGAGGGGGAAAAGCGTGTTCTTTACAGGCTCTGCTGGTACTGGAAAGTCGGTACTGCTTCGCGAGATCATCAAAGTCGTTCGCGACAAACACAAGCACGAACCGGACCGAGTGGCTGTAACTGCGTCTACTGGTCTTGCTGCCTGCAACGTTGGCGGCGTCACGTTGCACAGCTTCGCTGGAATAGGACTAGGCAAGGAAGCCGTACCTGAACTTGTGAGGAAGATCAAGAGAAACCAGAAAGCAAAAAATCGATGGATGCGCACAAGGGTCTTGATCGTGGATGAAATCTCAATGGTAGATGGAGATCTATTTGATAAGCTCGAAAGCATAGCACGTTCAATACGAAACAACGGACGTCCGTTCGGAGGCATTCAACTGGTCATCACAGGAGATTTTTTTCAATTACCACCAGTGCCTGACTACGGCAAAGTTGCGAAGTTCTCCTTTGATGCGGCAACTTGGAACACGTCTATAGAGCATACCATTGGCTTAACCCAGGTTTTCCGTCAGAAGGATCCCGGTACGCTCCACCGCACATAATTGAAGGCAATGCTAATGATGCTAGTATTTGCGAACATGTTGAACGAAATGAGGCTGGGAAGGCTGACGCCGAAATCAATCGGTGCATTTCAAGCACTGAACAGGCCGCTGTCATTTGGTGATGATTTTGAGGCCACAGAACTGTAGGCTTTCTCACCGGGTTTTACTGCACGTGTGCTGACGCAAACAGATTCCCCACACGCAATGAGGTGGACAGCGCTAATAGTACCCGGATGAGGAATCTCGCTGGCAGGGAGTTCGAGTTCAAAGCAGAAGACGGAGGATCGATTCTGGACAAAGAGCAGCGGACCAAACTCCTGGCAAACTGCATGGCTCCGCCATCCATCTCTCTGAAGAAAGGAGCCCAGGTAATGTTGATCAAGAATATTGACGAAACTCTTGTCAACGGCTCCGTGGGCAAGGTGATTGCTTTCATGGATGAGAAGACGTTCGATATCTACCATGAAGACGAGGACGAATTTCAAGCCGTGGAGACAATGGATTTGGCTGACGAAGAAATGACCAAATCACGAATGAAGCTCAAGGCACTGATCAATAAGGACCTTGCTGGTGATACCAGCCACAAATGGCCTTTGGTCCGTTTTGCCATTGCAGATGGCAGCTCGAGGGACCTCCTATGTCAGAGAGAGTCTTGGAAGATTGAGCTTCCCAATGGCGAGGTTCAAGCTTCTCGGTCTCAGATACCACTGATCTTGGCCTGGGCACTATCAATACACAAAGCACAGGGACAAACCTTGGATCGTGTCAAGGTGGATCTAGGCAAAATATTCGAAAAGGGCCAGGCCTACGTGGCGTTGAGTCGTGCAACCTGCCAGGAGGGTTTGCAAATAACAAGGTTCGACCCGAAGAAGGTCATGGCCCATGATAGAGTTCGGACATTCTACGACAGTCTCTATTCAATTACCGAAGCATCGACTTCCAAAGGCGTCTATGACGGCGTTGAGCAGGACATACCCACCAAAGGCTACAGAAACAATTTTATCGATACAAGCTTCGCTGAAGACGATAATGATGCGATGCAGGCGATGTATGGACATTAAAGACGGATATGGAACATCGGCGTTAGCAATGCAGTTGTCGGGTTATATTGATATAGCGACCATCTTGGCATAAAGTCGCTAGACCGTGATGGAAGGAAACCTTTTGCTTTCAGTAGCAGTAGCGTACCCAGCTTATACCGAATTTTGAGTATAGCAAAGCGAGCATGCACACCGGTCATGGCTTTGTGATTAGTGAGCGCGGCCGCACAGCTGACGAGTCGAGCTTTAGCGACCAAGACAGTAAAATGGTTTGGAAGGATGGCAAGAAAGAAAAGACAAGGTCCGCATGAGCTAAAGCTGAAAGAAGATCCATTTCGCCGTATTGATGTCCCCTTTCAGTGATGGGAATTAGTCAGGTCATCGCCCGACGAACACCTTCAGTCCGAGCACTATACTCGACCAACAAAGTCAAAGCGAGCGCCCCACAACTAATACCTCCGCACCAATCAGTGATGACCTGGCTTCTCCAGCGTGCGCTGCTGATAGTTGGAGAGAGGGCAAGTCTTCATGCTTTGCTAATGGTAGCTATCGCCATTCACTCAGTGGATCAGTAGCCACTCCTTCGGCTTTGGTAGTTTCGTTACAGTCTTCAGGATTGCAGATTGGTACTTTCTCTCTGCCGATATCGGCAGCACCAACACCTATTGATACGGCCGATGGACAGGTTCACACGATTGGCCCTGACGGGGTTCGCTATTTGGTAGCTCAACCTCCACATCATCCATGCTGATAAACAATTTCCCGTTCTGGCACTGGGGTACCCCTCTCCGCTCTTCTCGACTGAATTACCTCCGTGGCACCTTCACAACCAACTTGGGGCAGACTTCATTGGTTGACCTTTGTTGACTTCGTAAGGGGCTGCGATGACTGCAGGTAAATGGTAGGACGAGTGAGTTCTACTAGCGCCTAAGAAGGGAAATTAAGTTGTACGATCGCGATTAGTATGTGGATGTCGGGGGCGACGGTAATGGCTATGGTAATTTTCTTTGATGTATACATGATGCAGAAACTTGTTGGTGAATATGGGGTTTAGACGATAGTGACCAGCTGGATCGCCCGGGCGTGGTGTATGTATTTTGAGTACTCGATACCAAATTAGAATAATTATAGTTTTAGCGGGTTTTTTAAAAATTACAAAGGGAGGTTGGCCGAGTGGTTATGGCGTGTGACTCAAGCATATGCTTCTGATAGAAACTATCATGAGCTTTCTCATAGGTTTATCCTGCGTGGGTCGTTTTGACTTTTTGGCTGTTAATCTAGCTGTCTGTGAGTGCATCTTGTGCCTATATGTTGTGGTAGCTCCCCACCTCCCTTCGAGGTACGGAGTCTTGGGAGTACAACATAGGTAGTTCTACGTAATGCGGGAGGGAAAGGCTTTAATGTCTTGGCATAGAATACCTACATTTGATTGCCAGGGCTAATAATCTTTTCTTTCTCTGCTAATTGTCTTTCACTCAATGGAAATAGGTCCGCCATCATGTCTGACAGCTTCATTGGTCTCTCTGTGCTCGCCACCCTCCAAGATCCACCGAATACCAAGGTACGAGGTCTCGTCACACATGTCGTTGCCGGTCAATTGACTCTCAGCAAAGGCATGCAGGACTCTGACGGCTGATAATTCGTTCATTGCTAATTGCTAAGAACAGTCACCTGGCTCTCCAATGGATCGCGGACTGCAAAATTACTCGTACCAGGATCAAATATACTGGAGATCGAAATCGAGCCGGACTTGATCCCTCCGCCTACACCACCAGTCGACGTTGGACCAGAGCCGAAGCGGCCATTTGTCGACCCGGCAATTGTCAGCTATGGCAAGAGAGGGGAAATGGGCGATGGACTCCCGGGTGATCCCCAGATTAGCCCACGGCCAGAGGAGCCAGATGCAGCGATTGGGGCAAAACCACCCCAAGCTCAGTCAGTGCTCTTGACGACCACCATGCCCGCGGAATCTATGTATAGGACGGCTTCGAACCCATCTGGAACAATTCACCCGATCACATCCCCTAAAGCCGTCAAAAATACTACAGCATTTGCGACGTTATCAGAGCCTTTCAATGACCTTTCACTTAATGGACCTGTATCCCAGGCATATGGTCCAGACCTTGACGATTATGATACTCACGTGACGACACAGAAGCAAGAGCCAACAGACGCAGTACCCACACCTGTGTCTAGAGCTACGAGGAAAAAGATCAAAAGGGAAGCGATGAGAGAAGAAATGATATCGACATCAACAACACCCCAGGAGTCCAAAGTCTCCTTGAGTCCACTCTCAGCTCAGCACCGTCGCAGCAATGACAACAAAAAGGGTTGGCGCCAAACGCCTCTCCTTGAAGAGCCCACATTGGCCAACATTCACCTCCCCCGTGCACATCAGACCTTGACTCCCCCAACCCCGGCGTTGGCGCTGGGAACACATAGTCAGACGAAGCCGAAACATGAATCTACAAACGGAAGACGGCAACGTATGCAAGAAGAGGAGGAACAGAATGGTTGGGCTACGGGCGAGGCTACAGATATTCAAGACTTGGGAGATTTCGACTTTGAAGAAAACCATAAGAAGTTCGACAAGCGGAAGGTGTTTGATCAGATCCGACGAGATGATACTACCGCTGATGAGGCAAGGTTGGTGAGCTTCAACCGGTTGCCGTCCATTAGACCCGGGACTGGAGGGGGAAAGAACCTCCACTACACGGAGAACGTGCTGAACTCGCCAGTCCAACAGCTCGTGGACCACAGCAGTGGAGACAGCGATGTGCAAATCAGTGAGGCACGTATCAGCAGCAGCCGCAGCATATCACGAGCGTCTGTTCGGCGTAGCGTTCCATCACGCAAGGGAAGCACCCTTGTCAATGCTTCAGGAGACCGAGTAGCAAGTCCAAAGCTCAGGCCTGAACCTACGATGTCATTCCGCAAATCATCTCAGAAACAACCAAAATATTCCCTGGTGATCACCTCTTCCAGGCGGCTATGTCCTTGCATTACGCCACTGCAGATGCTCGAGCTAGAGCAATTAGCCACTTCAGAATTAGAATTGACCGAAGATATGATGACCGAGAACGCGGCGCGAAGCATTGCAGAAAGTGCATATCATCTAACATCAGACCATGACCGCCAAAGTATCTCCGCCCCAATCGTCATCCTCGCAGGCAACAACAAGACTGGCTCCCGCGCTATAGCAGCAGCCCGGCATCTCCGCAACCACGGCACTCGTGTTGTCCTTTGCATACTCGGTCTGGAACGCGAGGATGACCTTCTGGATAGTGTCCGACGGCAATTAAGCATCTTTCGTCGTTGTGGGGCAAAAGCCATCAAACAAGATGCTCTCATGGGAACCCTACGGAAATTGCAATTGCCGACAAGTCTGATCATCGACGCCTTGCTTGGAGTACATCTATCTTTCGACGATCTCCGTACGGATGATCAAGATGCCTACTTCCAGCTCGTATGCTGGGCAAACGATTGCGTTGCCGATACTTTAGCGTTGGATGTGCCCTCAGGTATTGATGCTTCGACAGGTAAGTTCTAATCCCATGCCGGCATCTTCAAATCACCCATCTAAAGCTTCCTGACAGGTGCATCGACCTTTCAAGATTCCACACCCCTGGTCATAAATGCACAACACGTCGTCTCTCTCGGAGCTCCCAAAACCGGACTTCTGACCAGCTTATCTACCATGGACGAAGAGACTAGACCGAACCTTGCAGTGGCAGACATAGGCATAAGTCCTGTGGCCTGGAAGAAATTCGGCGCGAGAAGAAGGCTCGGGGTTGATTTCGGGGACGTATGGCTCGCGCCGTTGGAGGTCTCGGATGGAACACAGCCTTGATCAAGGAACGGTTTGTCGCTCAGTGTTGATATACTAGAAGAAGAGCGTGACTTGGCTGATATCAATCCGCATGCCCGAATTGGCTTCAGAGCTGGGATCGGTGCACGCATAGAATAAAAGCTTAGGAGCGTAGAAGCATGGCTAGCGACGTTGTACAACAAAATAAGTACAAGACTCACTAAAGGACACCCTTCTAAGATAGAATCATGCTTCCACTCTCGTCCGTATCAACGCCTCTCTCATGGAGGATTAATCTTAATCCAAGTGCTGAGAACTAAAATCAACTTAACAAACTCTCGACGCTTCACCAAGCAACCTTTCGCTATAAAACCAAGGTGTACTCTGTAGGTAGAAGGATCATGCCAATACACTCCACAATACATACCCCGATTCCTTAACGGAAGCAATCCTCTTCATACCTCTAAATCCCAACCTATATATATCCTCTCCTCTATCCTCCTCTCCTCTCCTCTCCTCCTCTCCATAAATTCAACCATCCTCACCCTTTTACATCCTATATCCTATATTCTATATCCTACATCCTGTATCCTAAATCTGAAATACTATATCCATCCCCCTATCCCAAACCACACGCTTCTATTCCAACAACTAGAATTAGATTAGGTAAGGTAGATCGAGTATCGATATCGGTTATGGTTATGGTTGTTATTACATGTTATAAATCGATGCAGTGTAAGCGATGTTTATATCTAAGTTATAGTAATCTTATTTCCTACTAATTCTGTACCCCTAAGAAGATTACTAGACCGAGAATCAACTGAAATCCTACCACCCACTCAAGCTCCCTCTCTTTACCTCCAAGAATACCACCAGCTATTCTAGAGCTAGCTTGCACCACTACATATACATATATTCATTCATCGATCACAAGCAACTAGCGTGTGGGCAGCGACCCATCTCTAAACCCACTATCATATCATATCATAGAACAACGTAGAGCGTCTCTTCTACAAACCCCAATCCCATCAGTAAGCGCTATCTCAGTCTCCTTTCTAACCTCCCCATCCAAATTCAGATTCAAATTCAAGTCCCCATCGATCTGAGCTGAAGCCAGCGGTGCGGTGGTATATATCCAGAATCCTCCTATGAACATAAGAGTTTCAAGCCTATCTAGCGTCATGAAGAGGGTGGGAGAGAGAAGAATAACGATGTCTTTCGGATAGGGGATGGACAAGAGATGATGTCGATACTCGCTGTAAAGTCGCTGTTGTGGATGTAGGGTGAGGTGTTGTATTGTAGAGCGACGCTTGAATTTTTGACAGAGACGGATGCTTTGAAGAGTAAAGGCTCCCAAGTCGTGAATGGTAAGGGAGGTTTCAATGTGTTTGATGGGATTGGAGATTGGAAGTATGTTAAGTTGTATGGGAGTCGCACAATGACGCTTTGATGGTTCGCTTGGGGTTGATGGTGGGGTGTGGAAGAGTGCGAGAGTGTGCGATAGGGTGCTGGTAGGGGGTTTGTGATTTGTGATAGGGAGGTGGGATGTGATAGGGAGGTTTGGGGGTCAAAGATGCTCGGGGAATAGGGATGGATTTGGTGGAGATGGGATTTTGATTCTGTGCGGAGATGGAAGGGTGTAGGGGATGTTTTGGGATGCGGTAGAATATACAATGCTGGGATCTCGCATCGTGAAATCAGCGCTCCATCGTTTTTCCTGTCCTTTCTTTCTTCTGCCAACGTCAATAACGGGATAACGAGTAATGCACTGTCATCACCTGAACTGTTTGGCTGAATTGGTAGGGCCGCAGTCGTAATATCTTCATTTATTAGCAAGTTGCTCAGCAATCGTCATCGACGTTATCATGGCGGACCGCTCCTCTAAGACTTTTCAACCCTTGCCACGCGCACACCTTTACGCACGACATTTGGTAGGTATAGAATAGCCAACCAAGCACCAGATTCAATGCCGCAACACCGGTTTTCCATCAACATCTCCGAGGACCGAATTCATGAACAATAGTAAGCTACTGTGTGGACATCTGCCTATATGTCGGCCACGCGGATTCCACGAGTCTTCTGTGGAACAGTGTGGAATCGAACCACATATTCCAATATTCCTAGAGCCAATCTCTCTCTTTATGATTTTCTGTTTGACACCCTTGTGCTCTTTGTTGCTTGTTGTGTGTATGATTGATGCCTTTGGATGGGTGGTTTGGTGTCAGTCCATAACGGACAGGAGGTAAGCGCACTAGAAGAATTTGGTTGTGTTTCGTTGATTGTTGTTTACTTGCATAAACATGCAGTTTCTTTATGTCCTCTTTGAGAGCATAAAGGACATTCAGTAAGACTTCCTACGCAAGTCATTATACCGCAGAGATGCAAACATGTGATGTGAACAATCGACGAGAAGCAAACGCTTCGAGCAAGTACTCCAGCTTTTGGCATCCTACCATAGGATCCATCTTCCCAGCACATAAAGCCAGTACTGCAATTTGTTTCTTGCTGTAGACCCATACCACCCTCTGATAGTAAATTTCCACAAGTGAGCTCTCGACGAAAGGTAGCTCCAAACGAAAGCGAAAGCCAACACCAAACCACCGAGACGTTGAAGACCAACCGAGCAAGCTTAGCGGAGTGATGAGTGGACAACAAAACAATGCCGGGGATGCATTCAGTAGGCAATTAGACGAAGTTCAACACGCAAAAGACGAATTGCAGCGCAATCGATCCACCGTGTCTGGACCACCAGGGCCTTCTCGTCGTCCTGGCGGCCAAGGTCCAGGACGGATCGTAAGCGCAGCGCAACATACTCACAATAACGTGCTTCAGCAGCCAACGATGAGCCAGGGTGGTTCATCAACACGTAACATCTGGAATGAGCAGCGCACCCCTACCTCCGGCAGCTCCTTCGTGAATAATAATAGGGGTCAGCAGCAACCAGTCGCGAGTGAGAGGAGTGTACCAAGACATAACGTTTGGGGCCAGCAGGCCCCAATTCCTACTGGCACGGCTCTCGTGAAATACAACGGTGGGAGTCAACAGCCAGCCACAAATCCAAGCGGTTTTCCAGGTCATAGCATTCGGAATCAACAGAGTTTAGACCCCTCCGGTCTGCCGTCTAACAGTGCTGAGGGTCATCAGCCAGGTGTGAATCCATTCAGCACGTCTCTCGTCAACAGCAGTAGCGGTTGGCAGCCAGCCACAAGCTCCAGCAGTCTATCAAGACATCACATCCGGGATCAACAGGGTGTGATTGCAACTGGCACATCCTTCCTCAACAGCAGTAGAAGTCAACAGCCTCGTACGTACAACCCTAGCGATCATACGCAACCTCTTGGGATACCGGACCGCGATACTCGGCCACCACCACTACCAGCGTCGACCGTGTTCCGACAGGCTTGCGATAACTGTATCCAGGAGAATATAGATTGTGACATAGGGAGACCGGAGTGCAACGTTTGCTTCAAGAAAGGTCTTGAGTGTCGCTACAACCCTTTGTAGAGGGGATATGTGAGGTGTAAACTAAGTGATCCATGATGAAGTATGCGAGTACGTTATCACAGAGCGAAGCGGTTGGAGATGTAATTTTGAGGAGAAAAAGCATAAGGGGACACTCATCCTCTGTGCTGGTAATCGGCTAGACATTTTAGAAAACGTCTGATAGCTAGACACTTATATAATTAGTGACCTGTTGCAGTTAGAGAATCCCGAACTAATTTAGCGTCTTGCCCTTGAGTTTAATGAATATGCTCAAGTCACTGTCTCTAGTCATGTGAGAGATATACCCCTTCTCGCTAGTTGGAAAGTAGGGACTAAGTTAAAGAGGAAGGTTGACCCCTCGGCGTGAGCGCATTATAGGTCGATGGCGAGAATCTAGAGCCGCGAATCTGCCTTCAGGCTTAACAAGCAGGCTCCTGAAGTCGTTCAAGTTTCGCTGGTGCAACACGCCCTTGACGATTAATTCATTCAATCCTTGATCACCACGAAGCTTTGTCGCGAATCGTTTCACCTGCAGCGTGACCCTAGTCAGAATTGATGTGATTGGGGAAGCTGGTACTGATAACTCACATCTAGTTCTGATTCCTTTCCGTCGTCCAATTCCCAATCAATAAAATCCAAACAAAGGAGCTGTAGAGCGGGAAACGTCGTCTTAGAAGGATATGGCTCAAAGTGCCTGCGCCAGACCATCCAGAGTCTCTCACGATCAACAGGTTGTCCAGGTACTCGGAGATTAAGAGCATCCGCGAATCCGAAGGTCAACTTGACCTTGGATAGCATAGTAAGCCTGCCGTATTGACTAGGTTTCAAGCCAAAGCTGTGATCACGGGGTAATCCGCAGAAAGCGAAATCCTTAATTGCGTCTGGCGAATCAAAGCTAAAGTTGTTCTTCCAATAGAGCGTCGGAAGCGCTTCTCGGTAGATTTGGCGAGACGTACGGAGGATTGTTGCGTCCATGTCTTTAATCTGAGGACGATTTCCAACCATGACGGATCTCTCAGAACCAAGAAGTTTGTGCGCCCCAACAATGAATCCATTGTTCAGCATAAGGAGATCATATACCATGGCTCTGATCTCGGAAGGAATGATTAGAAAGTGGCAGCTGGGCGGAATCCGAGACACCGTAACCACGGTCTTGACAGGCTCAACCGCAGGTCCTATTTTGTACTGCGGAATTTCGAAAGTGGACCTACGTACTGCTGGCGTTCCGACCGATGGTCTCTCTTTTCCACACGTATCTCTCATGTTCTTCATGCGATCATTGAAAAGCCTTCGCATGTATTCCTCATGGCTACATGTATAAACTGGAGATCCAATGCGGAAGCTGAAGCAGAAATGTCGCCCAATGCCGAAAGTGAAGTGGACCATGTTTGCGATCTTAGCACTTGTTGGCTGGTTGTAGCTTGGTAAATGAATAAGGAATGATGGTCGAGAGGAATTGAACGAGGTGACCGCAGCCAGCTATGTCCTGATCTATGTTCAGCCCGTTGCTTCCTTATGGTGACTTCGCCCCCCTCCACGCGCCCTGCCAGGTCCTATGTCAGTACTTTCGAGCCATGAAGTACGATGCACCTGCAAGACCATCAGGTCTTCTCCAATCAAAGATTGTGAGGTATCCAGATCCTGCTGCCGTGCCGCAGCCATGCCTTGCACCTGCAGTATTGTCGTTAACAGTATTGCCATCAACAGCGATACGCCAACACACCCACTGATTGTGCCGCACCCGAGTGCCGTAAAACATGCAGGGTCTGGCGCGAAGGATCTCCGGCACACCCTCAACGCTCGGCTGTGAGCGCTTCGATCGGCGGGCGGTTTTAATGTATGTTGGTGGTGGTGCTTGGTTGCTTTACATCCTTGTAGTAGCGCTCATCCAAGATCTGACGGCGTGTTCAGACTAGGAACTAAGCCATGTGACATGTGGAAAGACGAAAGGACCCAAAATCTCATGCCGCACGTAGTTTATTGAGGCCGTATGGTGGTTTCAGTGAACGCTAGCAGGATACGGCGGCGAACGGCCATGTGGAGGGACTCCTAATGACTGCGTCGAGAATACATCCAAGCATATATAACCATGCATCGGCACGAGCGAATACGAAGTTCAGTAGCCACCGACAATGACAATGAGAGAGAGGCTATAACAAAAAGTAGTTGGCTCCTGACTGAATCTTTTGTCAGTCTGCTTGGGCTTGGCATAGATCTTGGCAAATGATGACTCAGCGATTCTCGGCGGAAAAGGAGAGATTTGTCTTGTCGTCTTCTAGATTCTCTAGCTATCGATGGGAGTTGCGAAGGAGCAGGAAGTATAAGGGTATTTGACTCCCTAATTTCTTGTATTTAACGCCAGTCTCTTCTTTCCTGGTCAATGGAAATCGTCGCAATGTGCCATTCTCCAAACCACGAGCACCATCTCCCCCCTACCTTACTTAACAATTTCCCCCAACAACCCCTCCGTGAAGGCCCACAAATCCCCAGAATCATGCTTATCAAACGCCGCCCCCGTCCAATACGTATTCCTCACCCCCTGCAGCGCGTTCAAATAACCATAGAAACCCGCCTCGATAGCTTGGGCCGAGACGCGGAGCTCGTAGGGCATGTGGCTGTTGTAGGCTACGAACTCTGGCTCGGAGGGGGAAGTGGAGGCGATGCCGTTTGCGGTTTTGAACTTGGCGATGTCGGCAATGATGGCGGCTTTTACGGCAGAGTCCGAGGGGAGGGCGGAGGAGGCGCCGTATTTTACGTCTTTGAGGCCGGTGAGGCCGGTTGGGGTTATGCCGTAGAGCGCTGGTACTGTTGGGAGCGGGGAAAAGGGGTTACGTTAGCTGTGTTCCTGCTTTGGTGGAGAGTATGAAAGAGGGAGGGTGGAGGAAAGTGGGAGTGCTTACATGTTGGAAGATTGTATACGGTGCCAGCACCAACGCCTACGACGTCTACGTTGTCAGGTATACCTGTATTGCGTAGGAGCGCTGTGTAGTAGGCTCCGTTCGACCACTGAGCGAAAAGATTGCGCTCGGTGGTGCTCAGGTCAAAGGCTGCGAGGTTTGATACCAAAGGTGGGATTGAGATGAGTAGTTTTTTGGCCAAAATGAGTTTCACACCCTGCGGGCTTTGGATCAGGACTTTCACGTTGCCGTCGCCGTTTCGATCTGTTGCTATCACTTTGCTGTTCAGAAAAACGTCCGCTAGGAAAGCCAAGGACTTAGCAATTCTTCTTCTTGAAGAGTGGTAGTCGTTGCGGTGAACATACCGCCTAATTCTGCACGCGCTTTCCGATACAGCTCACTGTTATCGTGCCGGGCAGTGGTTAAGAAGCCTGTCTGCGCTCCCGCCAAAACTGCCTGGCCAAAGTTTTTCAAGACGTACAATGTAGGGATGGAGAGTATGTCTCCAAAGCCTTGTGCATATTCGTTGATAGTGAATACGGCACCGTCAAGATTGTGTTTCTTTACAAAGTCTCCGAAAGGCATGAGTAACTCTGAAGGTGCAGGGTCGGGAAGGTGCCAGCCGGGAGTATTGAGGAAGGAATATTTGGCCAGTTGAGCGGCGTATGTGCCGAAGGCGGCCGTGGGATCTGTGGGAATATATTCGGTGACATTCTTGCCCGTGCGAAAATCGACATAGTATTCCTGTAAAGACGGGACAGTGGCGGTATTTGAAAGTGTAGTAAGTGGGATCTTGAATCTGCTAAAGTAGGACGTGACGATCGGAGAATTGTCATATTCGATTACGCCATAGTCAATAGTCGCGTTGGTGGTAGGGTCAGTGTAGGTGTTTGTGTGGCCGCCCAGGACGCTTTTTGCCTCGACCACCACTACACTCTTACCTCGATCGCGCAGACCGATGGCGGCGTATGTGCCTGACGAGCCTCCGCCAATCACGCAGACATCGCGTTTGATGATGGGAGAGGAGCTGTAGATGGATGCATCAATCGATGAAGAAGGGAGGGCTGTTGTGAGAGCAAGGAATAAGCTAGTGAGAAGGAGTTTACGTAGAGTCCCTTGAACAGCCATTTTCATGTACACTTTTTATATATTATTGTATAGAGAGAAAGGAGAGTAAGCGATTCGGTGCGTTAGAGCGGGATATTGAACGTCTCTCACTCTGGATTGTCTTTTGTGAACTCTCTCGATGAGAATGAAAATTTTCATGTGGCTTCACCCTCGGTCTTTTCCACATCTATTGTATTATACCACCTGACCTTTTCTTGCTAATCAGCCCCTTTGATTGGCACGGGATTGCTGCAGTGAGCGGCCTCGCGCAACGCTAGTAGAAGATGACTGTATCACAAGCTGGATATGGATCGGTGATGAGGCCCTTCAAAAACGGGGACACCGAGCTGTATTATTGGTGAATGATGGATAGGCCCGTTGTAGTAGAATGGGCCGAAGTAGATTACGACACTCCAGTGACTCTATCCTATTGTGCTTGTCGAAGCTGATGTAAGGTCAGCTTGCGCCTTGACTTAGGGTATTCGGGTCGGGCCATGTCCAAGATAGATGCAACCTCCATGATCGGGCCCCCCATTCTTGGGAGGAGCTTTAGCCATTGGGGTCCCCCGATTAACGCCTTGTTATGTTCAGTTGCGACCGAGTACGAGATCGCAAGAAGACCCTCGGGCCGAGTTGCCTGTTGGGTGTGCTCGATATTGCGATTGTTTAATCCGTCGCCACGCCATGGTTGCAATCCAATTTTCATGATCAAGGTAATAGTACTGTTCGCTAACCGTAGTGCACGGATCGCCTAGACGAGAGTGCAGGAGTGAATTGCATCTCAAAGACGCCAAGGCTCCCATACAGCTTGAAAACGGCGTTCGGTGAGCCTTGAAGGGTACGTTTATCATTAACGGCAACCAGAAAATCTTGCTCTTCTACCCACAAAGCTATCATGGTCGATATTCAGAGCATGCCCAATGATTAACTGTTTTTTTTCCCTTCTAATCGGGCTCGAAGGAAGGTGAAAAGGCGGAGATTGAAATTGAGGGGTTATTTCAACGTGGAAGGGGTCGCGTGAAGGACAAAGAGGTCTTAGAGGCGAACTATACAAGAAGAAAACATGGCTTGCCAGGCCAAGTAACACAGAAAAAACACAAAAAATGAACCCAAGGTGTTTCAACGAATGCTTAGATGCCGCTGTACAAGACGCAGGGACGCCATACCATGCGCCCATGCATATATGACCGCAGTCATTTCAATCCACTCTCTTATACTCCAGATCCACTGCCCAAGGCAGAGTCATAGTAGATATTCTTTTTCGTTCGCTGCCACTCAACCGTACCCTTCGCGTCCACAATGTCCCTTAATTTGCTTCCCAACTTGACAATCCCACACCGTACCATGCGCGGATCAATTGATATCGTCTTCTTAACGAGCTCCTGGGCGGTTGGAGACGCGTCGAAGCGCATGATGAAATGGTGGCCGCTGTCATGGCGGGCTTGATTCTTCTTGACGGGCTTGGTAAGAAGGAAGGGGCCCCAATTGGTTATGCCACGGACTACGCCACCTTGTGCGAGGACAAGGGCACCAGCTGTGCGGGCAATCCTGGACCGAAGGGTGTCAGTCTATGTTGAGGCCGCGTGTCTGCAGTAGTGACAAAGAGTAAGGGAGGTTAGATGATGAGGAGGCAGGAAGTACTCTTTGACTTCCTTCGTATTATGCGGTCTGCCCACGCGGACCTGAACGTGGTCAGCATCACGTTCTGAAGATCCTAGCAGAGCACTTACCACTGCTATCATCTCATACAGCATAGCGCTGTCGGTCCAGGTCCATCATTGATGAAAAGAAATGAAAGTACCCTCGCATCTAGAGGACTTTCCTCCGCCACACTTGCCTTGCCGGGCTGCTAGCGTGGTGCTTCAAGCTCCCCGCTTACATTGATTTTCGCAACGGCTTGCACCAACACAACGGCAGCCGTTACAGCCGTTACGAAGATGAGAGTACCTGCGAGGCTGCCCATCAATACCTCTGTATTCCGGTCATGCCAGCGCGCCAGGTTGGCCGCTCAATTGCAATCGCGGCTGCCAAGAAATTCACCGAGCTCCAGCACGAGGACTTTCCTGACTTCTTCAGCTTGTACGTGGGATTGCTGAGATAGATCGCGCTGCTACGGTGACTGATCATATGGGGGCAGTCCAAGAGAAAAAATACACCAAAGATCATGAATGGATTGAGCTCAGCGAGGACGGCAAAACTGGTAACACACCGCCCTTCCCCCTTCCCTCCGATGAGCCAATTGAGCCTCGACACTGACACCTCCATCCTCTGCGACAGGCACAATCGGCGTCTCAGTCTACGCAGCCAAAAACCTCGGCGACGTCGTCTTCGTCGATCTCCCCACCCCCGACCTCGAAGTAAGCGCCGGCGACTCCATCGGCGCAGTGGAGTCCGTGAAATCGGCCTCCGACATCATGACGCCCGTGACGGGGAAGATCATAGAAGCGAATGAAGTCCTGCAAGAGAAGCCGGGCACTATCAATAAAGGACCGGAGAGCGAGGGATGGATTGCGAGGATAGAGATTAAGGATGGAGAGGAGCTTAGGGAGTTGATGAGTGATGTTGAGTATGGGCAGTTCACGGCGGAGTGAGGGGGTGTGTAGGGGGGACTTCAACACCGTATTTAGATGTACAGGTCTGGGTTTCAACATGGGATCTTTTGGCGCAGGGTTATTGGTAAGTTTTCAGATGCCACTGGATGACGAGGGAGTGTAGAAACCTTGACGGTGGGCCCTCCCTGATTTTGGCTTCAATCCAGCTGAGTATTCCTCGACCATTACCCCCTTTGATCTTCTCGCTTTCGTTCAAAAAGAGGCCCATATTCTGTGAAAAACGAGCAACCCAGCTGTCCTTGTGTCCAATCTACCATCAATCCACCAACTTGAACTCACAACTTCTCCGCCTTGGCAGGAAGCAGGTTCCTATCGATTGCCCAAATACACATGTGTGAAAACCAAAAAACCAGCCAACGACGATACGTCTCCCCAATAAATATTCAGTGGTTATGAAGAAGTATGATGCATCGGAGTTGTCGTAAAGCATGTTGTAATATGCATTCGAGAAGAATGTTCTACCTCGGAAAAGATGAGAGACCTGATAGTATGACATGAGCCTCTTCCAGTATCTCGTTGCCCCATATTTGCTCCACCCATTCTTGCTCCTTGAAAGCCAGTCAGCTGTTGACGGAGAGAAACCGAACGAAGTCGCCTCGCTTGATTTATTCCTCTTTACATAGCTGTTAATATCTCTGCCACATGACCCAGTCAACAAATCGAAGGACATGCAGACATTATCAAATAATTCCCACCCTAGCAAAGTTTAGCTGTCACCACCTCCGCCATTCATCCAGCTGATAAGCAATATTCGATATTTTACCCTCGATAGTCTCTTCAAGACCATTATCCTTCTTCTCAGTCACCATTCCCTTCTCAAATGTCCTCCAATCGATCCCATTTCGCCACATCAGCTGTATTACGGCATCGATCTCAGCAACGTAACCATATCAATTCGGACGATGGAGCTGCCGAAGACACACCTTTCACAGACCCCGGTATCGAACGGAGCCGTCGGGGATGGGACCGAAGTCACGCAGCTGAGGCCGGAACAAAGGGCAGCAACAGCTCCACCGCTTGCAAGATATGGGTGGCGTCGATGGTGAACCGCGGCAAAGACACCTTCTGCGCCTATGACGCGGTCACAGTAAGGTGTCAGACATCCTGCTCGTAGTGCAGAAAGGCGCGTGCATTTCCATCGACGGCAGCTTGTGCGCGGCTGGATCTGGCGAAGGCGATGTGATTGCTTATGTCTTTGAAGAGGAGAGTTGAATGAGCAGGCAGAATTTGGTAATCTCATACGCGGCGTCTGGTGAGGATAATTTCTTCGATTTGGGAGAAGATTAACTCCAACAGTGGTAGGGGACGATTTGTTCGATAAGGCCATCAAGGGATAGAAGGTGGGATGGAAATTGCGGGGCGTCAGTGTTGAGGTGGTGAAGGGGTATGATGAAGGCCAAGTGGATCGAAGCGAGGCGACGAGTGAGGATAGCTTCACTCAAAAATCAAAAAAAAATTAAAAAAAAATTGCAAAAGAATGATCAGTTCAAGACCGGATACCGAGTAATGAACTGACTCTTTAAGGACATCAGTCCCACACTGGTGGTTACGGATAGTGAGGTCAATCGAATGAGCAATAATCCGCTTGTGCGCTTCCAGTGTGGAAGCTGACGACCCGGGTCGAACTGGATCATGGCTTTGTGGCAAGCGGGATTTGACCTGATGGCATTGCTGCCTAACGCCGTCCCCTATACGCCACTCGACCATGTCGTCTTGATTCTGGAAGAAACGGCGATATCTCAATATATCAGGGAATGGGATGGGATTTGCTATGACACCCACTTCACTCTTGATACGTCTTCCACCTATTTGTATCTCGATGACTGCGCATCTCGAGTTCAGTGGTTGGTGTTGGTCTTGAGTACTCGGCATAAGTGCACAGGAGTGGCCCTTGTGTTGATAACGGATCGACGCTAATGATGCCTAGCCAAAATTGTTCGGCATCAGCTTTTCAAAATTCATTCCATTACATTCCATCACGTCCATGCACTGGAAATCTCCGTGGCAACTAGTTCTTCTCACCTAGCGAAACCAACGCGACGAGGCATAAGGACCAGGCCATGACTACCAGCGCATCTCGCGAACTCAGTCCCAGTTACGGACGTTGGTGCTACCGCCCGGTCGTAGTACGGTGGTCCAAACAACAGCGTTTATCAGAAAAGAGCCACGGTGGAGATGGTAACTCCTAAGAGAATCTTATCAAACTTCTTCCCCAAAATCGAAAATAATAAGCGCTACAGTCACAAGGGCTGTTGCGAACCTTGGTATGATGGAGCATATGGCACAACACTACGATTTCTGTCTGCCAACCCTCGCTCGGGCTGTCCAGAACGATGTGAAATCTCAGTAGATCAGGACTAACTTTGACTTGTACGATAGGTTGACAGGCTCACCTTATACTCCCATCGCGGGTTGATTCTCCATGTAGGACTTTCGGTGACCGATCTTGGATTCGGCGTAAAAGCTAGCCCGCGAGAGTATGAGAGGATACTATGCAAAGCTGGAGCAGGTCCAAATCCCGTGATTTAGGTCTTCCCTTCCAGATATCGCATGCTCATCACTCTGTGATTTTACAGTGTCTTGAGTGCTGATGACAGCCAGTCGATTCAACAGAGACTTTACTCGCCCTGCTCCCGACTGGCGCAGATCCTGCTCAGACTTCACTAGGCATGGGAAATGATTACCTGGTCATTACCAAGAAACATTTGCTAAGCAGGACCCTGTGTGACTTTCAGGGTAAAGAGGGTGGCGGTCCTGTGTGGTGCACGACAGAAGTCCGGCATGCTCTGTGCCGTAAGCTGAGTTTGATGTAGCACTATGCTTTATGGAAAGCTGGCGGTACGCCACGTCCGACATCACGACAGTTTCGATTGCAGAGGCTTGGAGCTTGTTGCCCCTCTTTGAGGTATCCTTCCATATGAAGGTCAGCAACAGTCCACGCAGCTGGTACTTGAGCCATCGGCTCTATGAACCCGACACCCCATCGGTATAACTTTCCACGGGCTACAACGGACAAGGAACGATTGAACTCGCGCCTTGTATGGGCAACCTTCTCTCTCTTGATATCTTGTCTGTTGACTGCAAAGAAATGTGTATGGAGATTGACGTCTTTGGACGGCACCAAAGGCTCCGTATCAGGTTCTGCAGCAGGGTTCCCTCTTAACATTCATCTTGCAGAATGGACAGGTCATCGAGCAGTGGTCTTCTTGGACGAGTATGACGAGACCGCAACCGATGTTCGCAACTCCATGCTCCCACTCTTCGAATCTAAGGACTACAAAGACCAGCGTTCGCAAGCAAGTTGATGGTTGAAATCGAGATCATCACCGATTTTTGGACAGGCAAACTCAAGAGCCGCAACATGGAACAGCGGGAGAAGTTACCATTGAAGACACTTAAGGCCTATCTTCCCGGCAAGATAAGAGCGTCAGCGACAGGTTGCATATCCAAGACCGCCTTTCCCCTTTCACGAAGACGAGCAAGCCGTCTTGACCTATGAGTTCATGCGCGAGCTATGCAATACAGTGTGTACACTCATCGATAGAGGCATCCAGAGGTTCCCAGGCCACTCAATCATCAGCTATATTCATGAGGTGGAGTCGCTACATGCCTCGGAAAGAACGGCTACAGCATTGATCTTGGTGCACGCTCGCCGCAGAGTGCCGCCGTGCGACTTGTTCAAAGAGGATTGGCAGCTACACCTTAGGGAGAGGCTAGAAAGTTTAGCGGTACCACAAATGAGATGCCATTGACCAATCACGTTATCCGTGTGGTATCTGTCGGGGGCGACCTTGACGAATCGCAGGTCGAATGCAATATGACGACACGTATCGAAGAGCGTCCGGTGGAAATCGAGGTGGTTTTGCTTCCGATACTTGTCTCGCCAACTTCCAGCGCACCGAGGGAATTATCATGGTTCTTACCTTTTAGCTATTCTCAGTTTGCTATGTAATCCCGCGAAGCTCGACACCATATTGGATCCTCATCTACGGTATCCATTTGCATTGACTGACGCAGAATGCACCTCTCAGACAGCGATATGATCATTGATGAACGCATAAGTTGTACCTCTCTCCGAAAACCTACTCCGAAACCATCCATGTCCTTGGTTTTATAGTAGCCGCGTTCCGCAGATTTGTTCGGAACCGTCCGAAGTATTGACTATTGAACAGCCACACACCGAGAACGAGAACCTCAATCAAGCAAGAAGAAGCTAGTGTCCAGGTCTTGTTGAGTCGCCGCACGGTCAAGGAGTCTAAAATCCGTTGGCTATTGCGTGTCGAATGTTATCCGAACAGTGCCGGAGGATCTAAGTGGGCCAATGCTCAAATTAGCTAGGTAGATGAAGATCGTACTGTGTGCATAAGATTCGAGCTTACTACGTGTGATGTTCTTAATCAATACGCCCATCTTTTCTAACCCCTCGGAAAGTATGTTGTATAACGCAGGTTGCCAAAGAAAGCCAATAGTGCATGAACCGAAGGAGCGACCTTACCAAGAATCTGGACAAGGATTGTCTTCGAGCATCTGTATAGCGTAGCGCTCTACACCATGCTCATGACTTTGTGTCGCGTATAAGCGCTGTGTAGGATAGAGACACAGCATTCTCAAAAATCATGTAGCCTCCTGCAAGAGCATCACAAAATAACGCCAAGGCTAAGGTACACTAGACTGAAGATAAGCTAGTGCGTACAACGACCTCTGTTCTATTTCGGACTTGATAGAGGTCAGCAACCGGTTGAATCAGGCTTTCTGATCATCTCAGTTCTACTTCGTCCCACTGTCCCTCACTTGACTTTCTGCGTAGCGAGCCGACTTCGTGTAGTTCACTACAGCCTCACACAAGATCTACCCTCTCTAATGCAGCTTCAGTACTTCAATGCCCCGTGGGGCGATCTTATGGTTGTATATGTGACATGATAAGCCTTCAATCTGGGTCGTATGACAAGCTCGTAATTTCAGCAAGAGCATGTGACAATGGCGAAGTCAACCAACACAGAGCGACCTTCAGCTCCGGCACAGAGCCAGGACAGCCCTTCCGATAATAATGCCATAAGAGAGGAAAAGGCTCATGATGCATCAGCCGCGAAGGAAGCCTCGATGTTCTCGAGAGCTTGGGCGAGATCTGGTATCAATGCTGGAATGCTCATGATGATGGTCAAAGGTGCTCTGCCCCCAACGATCTCGCTTGCCATATACCAAAGTACGCCGGTGGCGAAGGTATACTCCACGCTTGGATATCTGGTTGCTATCATGTCAGTTCTGAGCTTTGCAATTCTTCCCAGAAGCAAGTATTTACAAACCATGCTTCTAAACATCATTGGAGTATGTATTGGGTCAGCAGTCGCGCTGCTCCAAATATATTGTAGCGTACAAGCAAGAATTCACACAGCCCCGGCGTCCTCGCCATCATCTAATGGGCCTAGTCCTGGAGCTGCGATTTCTGGATACAATTCCTCGGCTGCAACCGTCTGTGCAGTCTGGCTTTTCTTCAATATATACCTCGCCAATACGATCCGGGCATCGAGGCCGCAGTTACAATTTCCCGTCATCATGTACTCCATCTTTGCAGATGTAAGTTCGGTCTACGCACCGTCATTTCCGACCATGGCTGCCGGTATCGCCTTCGCCGAAGGATTACTGGAGGCATTCTTGACGGGCTTTGCTATTGCGACTGCAGTGTCGCTGTTCATTTTCCCTATGACAGTACGGATGGCATTTTTCACACAGTCCGGTAGCTTCATCCATCTGGTGCAAGGCACTCTGAAGGCTCAAATTGCCTATGTGCAAAGCTTGGAGAAGGCCGACATGTTCGCAACGCCAAAAGAGACGACGGACTTCGACAACGAGGGAGAAGTACGCGGTGACAAGAATTGCAAAGCGGCATGCAGCATTGAGCATCTCGAGAGTCTCAATTTGAAAGTCGCCATTGCGGGGCTCGGAGCACTTCACGGGAAAATGCATCCCGATATTGCCTTCGCGAAGCGAGAAATGGCTTGGGGCAAACTGGACGCATCTGACGTTTCCGAATTGTACAAGCTGATGCAAAATATCGTGCTGCCATTGACTGGAATGTATAGTGTGGTGGATATCTTTCAGCGGATCGCCGCGAAATGGGGCTGGGCGGACGCAGATGATCCTACCGCCATTCTCCAATCTTCGAAGGAGCAGACTGGCAAGGAGATCAGAAGCCTGTGGAACGAGATTGTGAAGTCTCTGCATTATCCCTTCGAGGCCATGACAGAAGCAATGGATGCTGGCCTCCAACATTCTCTGTACACCCTTGAGCTTGCGAAACCTCCCAAAAAGCAAAAGCAGAAAGGCGAGGGCAAAGAAAAGGAGTCTCAAAAAGATATCGAAGCCGAGGCCGGAATAACAAAGCCAGGAGACACCGGTTACGCTAAGCACCTAGAAAACAAGATAGAAGCCTTTCACGAGCAGCGCAAATCGACTCTTGCCGCTTTTTGTCGGCATGTAGGAATCACATTGGATGCAAATTCTTACGAGAGCAACAAAGAAGTCACCACGAAGATTCACATTGACCATGGAATACTTGATAATGAGACTCGCCGGAGGAATAAGCGGCAGCTTTATCTTGTCCTCTATGTCAGTGCAATCTGTGTTTCTATTGATGTATCTGCAAGCCGTTGGCGCTTCACGGGGAGACAGCCCTAGGACAAGACCATGCTAATGGTGCTTAGATGGAGTTCCTGCTATGGTCAACTGGTAGAGCCGTCCTAGAACTTGTGAAATTCGCGGATCGCAAGGTTGAAGACGGCACAATGAAGAAGAGCAGACTCATTTTCCCGAAGAACCGGCGCCTCAAGAAGTGGTTTTTCAATCTTTTGAAAAGCGAAGATGGAGGTACAGAGCACACTCCAGATGTCGCGGAGAGTGGTGGATCTGGAATCTACTCTGGACAGTCCTTTGAGGCTGCTAAAGATCCCGAGCACCTCCCTCCAACTAATGCCTGGCAACGACTTGGTAACCGATTAAGAGGCGTGGGTGGTGTCCTAGGGAGTATTGAGTCGGCTTTTGGATTTCGGGTTGCCTGCGCTACCTTAAGCATTGGCATAGTCGCGTATTTGGCAGATACTCGTACATTTTTCTTGGAGCAAAGACTGGTTTGGGCAATGATAATGGTATCAATTGGGATGACTATCACAGCAGGGTCTGGCGTCTTTGGGTTTGTTGGCAGGATCGCCGGCACTTGTGAGTGGGCACGTCCTAAGTTTGGTGAAATCTGCTCACAACCTTTAGTCATTGCCATGTGCACTAGCCTGATAATATGGTACATTGTCAATGGTCATACCGCTGGCATAATTGTCTTTATCTTTATCTTCGTCTTCATTGAATTCTACTTCATCATGGCATACCCTCGATTTATTGTGATAGCCCTTCTATCAATTGTCACACAAGGTAGATATCACAAACTCCAGTGTATTTAAGGGCGACTGATATCTGAGTAGTTATGATCATCGGATACGAACTTGAGGTGAAGAAAGTTGGAGTCAAAGTAAGTGAAATCGCATTATCAAAGGTTCTTGACCTAAAGCTAGATATCTACAGGTGGCAACAAGCAACGGGCAGCCTTGTTACCAGATTGAACTGCTCGCACCTTATCGACTTGCCTGTGTGTCTGGAGGCATGCTTACTGCCTTCATATGGACATTCTTCCCATACCCTCTGACAGCTCGATCCCAACTTCGGAGAGACCTTGGCGCTTCACTTTACCTTCTGGCAAACTTTTACTCTATCGTACATACTACTGTTGGTCTTCGCGTCCAGGGACGAGAAGGCGACCTATCGAAAAAGGAAAGCCCAGGCCGAAAGCTGGCGAAGGCACGATCTGAGGTCTACGTCAAACAACTGGGCCTTTTAGCAGGTTTGCGGCAGCACTCAGCATTTACTGCATGGGAGCCGTCTGTTGGTGGCAAGTTCCCAAGACAGCTATATGACAAAATCATTCAAGGAACGAACAAGTAAGGATGTAGTCCCCGTCCCCAATCTTTTCTACAAACAATATGTTGATCGATGATGCTAGCATTTTGGACTACCTCGCCCTGATATCTTACGCCTCGAAAAGCCTCGCTGATGAAAACTCCACATCAGATCGCTCCACTTGGTTTAAGGATCTGTCCCGTCTCATGGGCTCTCTTAGTGCTACATCCCAGGAGGTCACTTCTACTCTTGCACTTCTCTCGAATTCCGTGATGAACGGAAATCCGCTTCCGCCCTATATGATGGCTCCAAAACCGTACCAGCTCAGTGAAAAGCTTGAAAAACTCGACGGAGATATCTTAAGCTTCAGTCATATTGCTGAACCAGGGTATAGCGCGTTCTCTGTCATGCAGATCGCGAGCAGTCTGGTCGATGACGAACTGGGGAAACTGATTGAGTAAGTGAGAGCCTTTAGATGATATATGGTTTATGCTGATTTGGTATCACTAGGAACGTGAAAGCTCTGGTGGGCGAAGTTGACTTCTCTTTTCATATCATCTCTACCGCCGACTCAACCGAGCAGACGCTGCTCGACAAGGGAAAGACGGATTAGAGATGCGGGGACCCTTTGGGTTCGGGGCCGTGTCAGTTGACGATGAGGTGAGATTCGTACTTCAACTCAGCATCCCTGGTCTTCACTACCAGTATTCCAAATGCGAATCATTCTCTTTTGATTTTCTGGGACATATCGCAGCCATGTAACTCCCTCTTCTTTCCTAATCACAATATCAACCAGCCAGTCTCCTTCTACCCCTATCTACACTGTCATTCGATATATCTGTCTTGACTTCAACACTTCTGAACTCATGCCAATGTATCTGCGCACATACGTGGTACCCAACACCAAGATACACGAGGCGGATCTGGATATGCTACGATGATCAATAGGAAGAGTGATATATCCCTGTTGTACGGAACACACTTCATGAAAACCTGTATCCCGAAGCAGCTGATATCGCCCGTTTAGTATACCTTTCAACGTTTTACAGTAGACGTCACAGGCGAGGACGTGTCTCACCGCGTGCAGATTCGCCACTACCACCACGCTCCAACCCTGCTGTCGTCACAGTCAACATTAATAGCATCATCACCGCCGTCAACTAGATCTCGGCAAAAGCGCGTCTTTTCCTGTGCGATAAATAAATGTCCCGATGATCCCCAGATAGGCCCAGCAGACTTCATCTGGTATTCATTCTGTCTACACGGCCACTATCAAAGCCCCGCCGGTACTACAAGTGCACAAGCTTGGTATGCGGAGTGTGGCAGGAGAAACAATCCCGGGTACAACGTGCACGGAACGTGCAAGTCCAACGAGATCTGCGTCAATGGACCATCCCGCCTGGCTATGGGATCAGAGTACCGCGCCTGAAGTCCGCCCGCTGTCTCAGTCACCACTACTACGTGTCGCTGGTGCCGAAAGGCAAAGAGGGAGCCACACCGTCGGAGGTGTAGTTCGGCTTCTAAGCCGAGCCGGGCCAACGATACGGGTCCGAGGCTACGCCGACCACTGAAGATTCGAGCCACGTTGTCGAGCCTTGAGATCCAGCCCCTGAAGGCCGACGGGCCACCTACCGCTGGCGATCAGAAGTGCGCAGTGACTGCGCACAGATCGACATCAATCATGTTCCTGACGAGACCTTAAAGACTATAGTGCATGTCGGACTAAAAGGCGTGGTGGAAGTCGTGCGGCTGTATCTGACATCTATGCTCGTTTCTGGCGGATCGTAATCGTCCAGTCTTTCAAATCATAGTTTGACGTTGTAGGTTGTCTAAAGCCAAACGGAGCTCAGCGTTGATGATCAGGTGTTGCACATCCGCCGCCATACCTCATAACCCATGATATCCACAAACAATCCCATACATACACCAATCTCAAATTCCACACAAACATACAAAATATATTCCCAAAAAAACACTTGCCCTTTATCAGTGAAGCAACTGTAATACAGGAAGTCCATATCATCATCATCATCAATAGAACAGCCGACTCGGTTAGCGACTCATCACATCCACCCTGCTATGTTGTACATATCTCAAAAGCACCAGCCGATGAACCATAAAGCACATACTTCCACCGCATCTAAATACTAATGACGGATTGTGATCAAAGCCTTCATCCTCATCCTCATCCTCAAAAACGTAATCATCCCCCTCATCCTGTGAAGAAATAGGCGTAAAATAAATCATCACAACACCCTTCCGAAAATCCAATCCAGCCACACAAACAGCCACATCCAAACAATTCCCCTCCAAGCTAGCAACAATCTCCAGTCTCTAGAACTTAAGCAGTCTTTATGCTCCGGCGCAATTTGCCATCGTGGTTGAGATGCGATACACTGATCGACCCCTGAGCCTATACCGCTTCGAGCAGTCAATAGTCTCAATAAACATCCTCAAATTGCGCCGCAATATACAGAATAGCTGCACCATCAGCATTCGTCTTCGTGAACTCTACTCTCCACCGCGTTCCAACACTCCACAAAAGATTTCGTACATATTCTGCATCACAGCCATACATATGAACGGGTCCATCTCCCGCCCCATAAGCTCCATTGGCAATATTCATATCAGCGCCATGATCCAGCACATACCTACAGCGCACATGCAACATATCTATCAAAGCTCGCATTAGCAAACGTAGTTTCGCCATAACGGTCTCTAGCAACAATATCAACGCCGGCTTCTGCCAACCGGCGAAGGAGACTCCGAGAGCCAGAACCCCTGCACAGCGAACGGAATGGAGAGGGGGTGCGAGAGAAGCTACAGCGAGCGCTGACATTGACGGATGAGTTGACGAGTGGGTCGATGCGTGCGATATTTCTGGCATGGTGTAGAGGCGACAAGTACAAGCCTTGACCGTCAGGGAGGCTAGGATCGGCACCATACATACTTGAGAAGTTTTGGAAGGAACCGCTGTCCAGTAAACACAGCTTCGACCATTGGCGTCAACGGCGTTGAGGTCCTTGATTGAGAACTCGAGTTCTGACGCGAGCGTTTCTTGGGATAAGATAGAGTGGAGTATCGTGAAGACGCGATTTTTCTAGAAATCGGTGTCGCTAAAGACATCAGCCATCCTAGAAGCCTCACTATCTGTGAATCCCCGCGCCAGAGACTCCTCCCAACCAATCGCTGCTAGCCTGCTTTTGACAAAAAATGGTTTGTCTCGATCGAAGCATGTTGGTCTACCAGATATTTGCAGAGGTCCCAGTGCTCATGATCGGTAGCATGATGTAGAAGTGATATCCGCCAAGAGGGCTCACATCCCATGGCGAAGTGATGCGAGAAGAGTGGAGTAGAGCTTTTCAATACCAGCAACATCTCCGACTAACACCAAGCCCCAATGTTCAGATGTCCAACCCACAACTCAAGGCAGCTTGGAATCGAAATTAGGTCCTCGGATAAAGGTGTACAACAACAAGGTTGAGAGATAACCATTTCAAATCCATGAAGAAAAATTGAAAAGTCACAGCCAACAACGGGCACAGATCTGCGTCGACATAAATACTGATCGCAGTCCGCGGTAGAATGACCCAAAGTAGCCAGCTACAGGCCAGCGACAAAGAGCCAATAATACCCGAACCTTTCATCCCCACCGCTTCCTTCATATGACAAGCGCAGCTATACCACCCTGTCCCCCAATACCAGACCTCTATATAAAGACCTATACCACTTATCTAATCCCCAAGGAAATATATAGCCTCCTATTTTCAGCAAAGCATCTTCGACCGCTCCAGCTAGCTTGGTCGACTCTGACAGAGCAACGCATTGTACAAGTGTGTATTACCGCCTTAAGAGGAAAGCTTTAATGGTGATGTAATCAAGAAGTGTTGCTCACGGGCTAAGAGGTTCATAAGGGATGCTAGAATTGTGAACTCGTATTCTTGCCTTGCTCAACAGCGACTCTTTCGATCGCAGTCTCGATATGTCCAAGGATGGAGCTTTAGGAAGACGGATGGAATGTAAGTATTAGTATAGATAGAGGGGCAAGAGGTCGAGTATGCCAATGCTCGTACTGAGGCTTGCTGCGAGCTTCAATCAAAGTACTCTCACTTGTTCTCTCAGCACATCAGCTTTCCGCCCCCGATACCACCCCCAACAACCTCGATCAATTCCGGAAGACTCGCTCCAAACGGCCTAGATTTCGCCAAAAGCCTCCAATCCGCCTAACGTCATCAACGTACGTAGTACTTACCCTTCCCGGCCCTCAGAAACTCAATAGACATTAAACCCCCATCGCCATAAACTGGAAACCTCTTCGCCATTCGACATTTACTGATCCAAAAGTTCACCAAAATCTGCAACTTCTTCTTCTACGTAGCAACAACTCGATCTGATCTCCTTGTGAGCCTGTCGAGTTGCTCGAAGCCTTTCAGCGCATTTAGATAACTGCCTGTTGTTGAAGGGCAGCAACCATCGTAATTGCTGAAGCTATGATCGGCAGTGTATCCATTTACATTCCGATGAAAGGAAGAAACATTTCGCTCGCCACTCGTTCAGAATACATGCCCATCCGACAAATCAGCCTGTCAATGGTTGCGGCGGTGTGAGAATGATCGGTGTGCCTCATTCAGATCCACAGAGTGCCCAATCAAGCCTCACTACGCACAAGCCAAACGCCCATCAAGGCCGCAAGGTACATGGGTAAAATACCATAATTAACCAGCTGTATCAACCCCGTCCCGAAATACATACAACAACCCAACTTCCACGCGCAGCTAACGTTGGCACACAAGCACATTCGATTCCTCAAGCGTCGATTAAGCCGGTGCTCACCAATTGCAGCCTCCTCCTTGCGAAACACAGCTTACCTTATCTTTCGCTGCCTTCTTTCAACCCTACTTTACGTACATGTGCGCATCCATCCCGCTCTTCTCGGCCATCGACTTCGGCAGATCTTTTGCTCTGTGACAGTAGCAGATCAGCCTCTGTTGATATGGATCTTGGACGTCCGGCCAGAACGTGTTGTATATTCCCATCCGACCTGAGATCATAAAAAGATTGCCATAACACTTTTCTGGAACGATCAATTTGATTTTCTGTCATAGTTAGTCGTGAATAATAACTTGCTGAGATTCTGCTGGCGGGAAGGTAGCAAGGGGAGACTATGAGAACGACTGGATATTTCTAATTCAAAGAAAGTTGTCGAGTCCGTTACGTCTTATTGGTAAGATGAACAAAGGATTTGGCCAAAAGCTTCAGCCTCGATCCACGTCTTGCATCTCATTCGTTGAAATCTGTAGCTGACATGATCACAACACAGATGAGGCCATAGGGAGGGGACTGATAGAGATGTTTCTAGTCCCTTAACCTGTATACTCGCCTAACGGAGTATAACTTACATCCTGCCCAATTACTGATTAATTGCAGTGATTTCGCGTAATATCCGTATGGCTTAACCACGGATCAAACGTCGCTCGAGAGTACCTTCATCGAGTCCGAGCACCATTTATGTGGTGCCGTACTCACTCTCATTACTTTCCCGCCTCCCTAAAAGCGGCCTCGTATCATCAATAGCTTCCTCTTCCGCACGAACTTCTGGACTAGGGCTAGGCACCCACCCTCTCATCCACCCACTTACCCGTCGCCATCTACTTCTCCCTTCTCGATTATAGACCAGAACCATGCTGTCTTTCAGAGATTCTCTGTACATCAGAAATTGGAAACCTATCGTTGCATCCATCACCAGCACCCCTGCAGCTCCAATGAAGAACGGAGCGGCTAGCGCAACCCAGGTCGTCCTCTCACTACCCTCAGAATCGACCCAGCCATGATGACCGAATGGCGGGTAAGATTCCCAGGCCTGTGGATTCGCGAGGAGAGAAGTGCTGTAAAAGAAGTTTCCGCAGAAGGCAGCAAGGAAAAGAGTAGGCGACAGACCGGAGGTGGAGCGGCGAACAGCGTTCTTGTAGATCTGAGGAAGGCGGGAGCCGAGGTAGAGAAGGGTCGAAGTCCAGGAGAGGATGCGGCCTGCAACTTCAGAGGACGAGACAGGCGGAGACGACTTTGTGGCTTGTGCAGGTAGTGGTGAAGCCTTGGTTAACACAACGCAGAGCATGGATACAGCTAAGAGGGCTTTTGGCGACCCGATAAGTGAAGGAGATTGTCTGACACTGGTGATAGACCGCTTGGACAACGGAGTACCTTCCTCTGTCGAGGATGATGGGCTGGACGCTTGCGTCCTCTGCACATCCGGAACTTTCGCAGGTATATCCAACGCCTCGATGGCGTCACTCACATTCCCAGCTTTCGAATTCTCAACAATACTGCTGCCGTCGGGGGGCGAAATGCCGACAATGATATCCCTGGACCCATCATCATCTCCATCATTATTACCCTTGTGTGATACGAGCCTCGTATTTCTCCATGGCTTCATATGCGTGTACCAGAAGTATTGATAGCACAGCACAATATCCACGGTGACATAATACGATGCCACAACGACCTGCCATGTCGCTTGTTTCGTCAATAGTGCGCCCAGCAGGTTCGTCAGGTCTCCGAACAGCCACTCGGCGAGAAAGTATATAGAGAGGCCCGATGCCGACTGCAGCTGGTAATTCTTCCATATTTGCGGTACCTGTGCAAACAGCCATGATACGATGCTGAGACCGCCGAGCAGGGTGGAAAGGAAGGCGAACGGGGTAGGTATGCAGGAGCCGAATGCGGAGGATAGTCGTATCAGAGGTAAGCTTGTCGGCGTGCAATTATCGGGTAGCTTGTACGCAGCCATGAATTTGGCTGCCACGAAGATCATGCGAGCCGTTGATATGCTTTACAGAGGGAGGAGCTCATAGAGCTAGCCACCCATGATTATGAGCCCCTTTCCTTGTAAGTGTAGGGTTGAGATGTAGCTCGGATTGCGGGATGGGAAGTCTAAGGTCTTTCGAGATTGAGGACTTTGAGGCTGAGCTGGCCGCAGTCGGTAGTCCTTCTGACTGGTTGCCGCAGACAGGATGGCAGACTATGTATATTAGTAGTATAGCATTCAGGCGAGCTACCATGCAACGACAGGATTCGCCGGAAAGGGCTGGTGCATGAGCGAAAGAGAGGCGTTTCAAAGGGAACAAGAATAGATGTCAATAAGTAACAGATACTTATGACCATGCCATGACGCCGCAATGTAAACAATTATTATATCAGAATAGAGTAAAGATGAGAGAAGTATGGGCATTGTAGAAGGAAGGTGGCCGTCCACCGGGACTTCCTTCCCAGCTGTCCATGTTGGTCAGCCGGGGCAGGAGCCTGATGGAGGGAACGGGACCCCAGATTTGGCTTCAGATCTGGTGATAGCGCGAATCTCGACGATATGAAAAAGGTTGCTGACGCGCATAGCTGGCCAATGCAATATCTGATAGGTACTCTGGTCTACTTGGTGTAGATGGCGCTGCATGGTAGATCAACGTGGGAGGAGCAGTGGTCGTTTGTGGTGGAGAGTGTGGAGGGGAAGGAGATAAGCTTGATAAGAGCATCTCCGAAGCCGCTCCTGGACTAGTATTCTCTTGTCTTAGTGGTGATGACTCATCGAGTCTTGGCGATCTCAATCTTCGGCCAGCCTTGTAAATACCACCTGATACTCCCAACAGGCGACGAGTATCGAGCTTGTTGTAGGAGCGAACAAAGGTCGAATCTCTGCCTTCAGGAATATGTCGATCTTATCTGCAGTGTGAAATTATGCGGGCACATTTGCTGGCACATATGTAGATTTCATCTTTCCCGTGAGCATCACACTATGAGAAACACTTTGTGGCTCATAGCGATCTCTCGGTATATAGCCGTTCATCCTTCAAGTTCTGAATATCACAAAGTTGTCTTTATACAGAGGAAGACAATGTCGAGGACGGTGTCAATCGGCCGGAACTTTCACAGCGTCGACAGAGACACCATCTCCGCAATTGCCTGGGCTGGGTGTGGTATTTACATCTTAGCTGTCTGTACTTTCTCGACAATTGCAATCGAGGCGTTGGTGAGGGAAGACCTGCTAAGCGTAACCTGTACGAGACGATCCAACCTTCATTGATTTAATAAGTAATTCATGTCCATATGTTGCTGTTCTACCCTGATGAGCACTTGTATGCAATCTCTATCCCGGTGTCGTTGCTTGTGTCAAAAATTAGGAATGTTCAGAATTGAAAGACCCGGCTTCCGTCAGCCATGCAGAACAGGCTCTGCTTCAGTCAATGATCGTTCAAGCATTAGCCACTTGGAGTCTTTATTTGGACGTTCTAAATAGGCTCTCATGAGATCTTCGTCAACATCATCCACAATATGGTCCGTTACGACGATCTCATTTATCACCTGTCTGTTTATCAAAATGCTCTCATAGAGAAGCCAGCCCAACGGCGGTGTTTGACAAACACTGCTATTGGTATAGTAGACCTGTACTAGATACAGCTACTGCGTGGGTTCAAATCCTATAGGGGCATATTATTATTGAGTCTAGGGTACGTTAGTACGACACTCGTTAGTTTACTAAGAGTAAGACTACGAGTAGGTCTACTATATAACTTAATCTATAGAATAGAGCTGGTATAAGTAAAGTTCTTTAAGTCTTAACTAGAGGGCTAAAAAGACTCTATAAAGAGCTAGGGATTATGCTAAGCAAGCTCTCGATAGTTAGTCTCCCTTTATAGAGCAGGATACCGTAGGTGTACTCCTTCTTTAAAAAAGACCTACGGGCCGTTAGATTCGTACTCTTAGAGTAGCTACTAGTAGTTAGAATTAGTGTAACAGGACTAGGATAGCTACCTTATTAGCTACCGGTACATCCATGGCAATAGATGTAAAAGATAAGGACCGGGGGTTCAACTCCCCTAACCTGAGACGGTTTATGGTTCACCAGTCTATAAAATGCCTAGATATGTTTTTTCATAGAGAAGCCAATTTTATTGCATGAAACCCCTCAGACGTCGATTCATCGAGACTTTCCCAAGCTCAGCATCCCAGCCATTTTGTTTTCATGACAAGGAAGAGCCAGAAGTGTACAATAATAGTAGATCCCACCGAGCGCTACGTACCTTACTTTACTAAGCAGAGGTATCAGAATCCGGTGTACGAATACGAAACTCGGAATTGACGATTGCCCGCTCCGCCCCGCGCGATGGTGACGACACGATGCTGCTGTTTCAGCTGCTGGAATACCACACTTGATAAATATGTAGCCTTCCTCTCATTCTCTCCCACATTGACACAATGACATCCAACAGCATGGGTCTCTCATATTCCACAGCCAAGTGGCTGGTAAGTCGATAGAGCTCCCCTTCTCCAAAGCCCATGCAGTACTGACTTCTCTTCAAGGCCCCAGCATCCTTCATCTTCGATTTCGCACTCCAGCAATATGGCATGCTCTCCACCCCCAACATGAAAGACATCAACGACCGCAACATCTCCTTCTGGTCCCCGCAACCCTACTTCATCGGCGGATTCTTCTTCCCCCAACAGCTCTTCCAGCTCGCATGGCTCTACCGCCTCTACAAGCTCGACCCCAAGAACCCAACCGAGCGCACTGAGCTCGATCAGATCGTTGATTTCGTCCCATACTATACCATCGGGAACCTGTGCATCGGCACCTGGATGTTCTTCTGGAACGCGGAACAGCTCAAGGTCTCCAACATCTTCGTCATCATCAACAGTTTGACCCAGCTATACTATGTCTTCGCCAAGCTACCGGCAATGGATACGCGCTCCACCTCCAACGTCCTCACGAACATCGTCTCCAGAACCTTCGCCGGCATCGGCGTCCTCGACCTCGTCCACAACGGCAGCGTCGCATACTTCAAAGACATGGCTCCGTCCATGACCGTCAAGGTAGTGACAGCACTGGGTTTCGGTCTCGCTAGCGCGGCGGGGGATTGGATCTTTGGCGCGTGTATGGTGTATGATCTTGTAGCGTTAGCTGCCGGTCAGAGTGGTAGCTGGAGGAATATCTTGGCTGCATATGCGGTCGGAGCTGCCGGTATCGTTGGGGCGAAGAATCTCGCCAGGTAGGTAAGTCGTACAGAGCCGAATTTTCCGTGAGTCGGCACTGACGTGCTGCACAGGCCACCATACATTACGGGCCAATCAGGATACAAGCAGACTGCTTCAGAGGAGATACAAGACCAGGTCTAGGCCTTCTTTTCTTCGCTTTATCTATGAGCAACGAGCCCAGAAGCACTGGGAATAACGACGTTGCGAAGGAAATCTATTTCACAACCACGAACTTCAAAGCCTTACTAAATCCCATAATTTCACGATATCGAACAACAAACCAATGCCTCCTACACTTTCAACCCTGCTTCTCGCATCATCCTGCGCATCAGGCATTATCCAATTCACCAATCCAATTCACCTTTCCATTCAACCTCCCTCCACACCATCACGACTCGATGTCAGCTCATATCGCTATAGCCTGGATCACCCTTCCCATCGCCTGCAACTCCCTCCTCCCCCTATGGTCCACCCTCTCCCTATGGTCCACCCTCCCCCTACATCCCCCCTGCCCCTACAATCTCTCCCTCCAACCAACCAATTACCCTTACAGACCCTTTCAACCATCCAACACCCCTCCCTCACAAGCAAACCCCCAAACCCATAAATCCTCCTTTCCCCATACCACAATATGCCCTATCCCCACTCCCCTCCAACCAGCCATGACCCTGATCCAACAACGCAAAACCCCCTCCCCGACACCAACTGTCCCATGTTCCCCAAGCTAAAAACAATACCCACTG
>JAABUV010000728.1_pt1 | contig 50025 bp, 73 predicted proteins | sample 5559971 | NCBI WGS metagenome assembly JAABUV01 (sample SAMN10711881, study PRJNA513362) | rock metagenome | isolation source: Antarctica rocks | place: Antarctica: Victoria Land, Knobhead nord | collected 2015-12-19 | reverse complement strand
GCCCCGCAACCCTAACCCTTCTGGCGCCGGCGACAGGCGCAGAGCCGGCGCGCCTGCAGGCGCTGGTCGGCGCGCCAGTCGGCCTCCGAGAAGAACTTATGCAAACTGCTGCCACAGCGCGGCGGGGTCGGAGCCGAACAGGAGGCACCGCTCTCCTGCGTGCGCCGGGCAGGCGTCACGGCCGCGCCCCGGCTCGGTGCTGGGGCCAGAGCCCTGCCCTAACCCTGGAGCCGAACAGGAGGTACCGCTCTCCTGCGCGCGCTGGGCAGGCGCCACGGCCGCGCCCCGGCTCGGTGCTGGGGCCAGAGCCCAGCCCTAACCCTAGAGCCGAACAGGAGGCACCGCTCTCCTGCGTGCGCTGGGCAGGCGCCACGGCCGCGCCCCGGCTCGGTGCTGGGGCCAGAGCCCAGCCCCAACCCTAGAGCCGAACAGGAGGTACCGCTCCCCTGCGCGCGCCGGGCAGGCGCCACGGCCGCGCCCGGCACGGTGCAGGCGCCGGCGCGCGGCAGGGCGCGCCTGTGGTGGGCAGGAAGTACCAGGGGTCGCGCCGCAGCAGCGGGAGCCGGACGCCCAGGATGCGGAGCAGCTCCGGCGGCATCACCCCCCAGCAGGTACGCCCCTGCGTGCGAGCGAGCGCGCGGGTCTCACCCAGCGCTCAGCTGAGCAGCGCACAGCGCCGGCTCGGCGAGGCGCGCCTGTGGAGGTCCTTAGGCCCGGCACACGCGGGAAGGGGTACTCCGTCTTGCACGCGCCGCCCACAGCCTCCTTCTCCTCAAACACCCGCACCTGCGCTTGGCTCAGTAAGCGGCGACTGACTGCATGTGAGTCCATGTATTGGATGTAATCATGGAGGGAGCGGGTGGGCACCTGCAGGCCCTGTCGCGCAAGCAGTGCAGCGGCAACCAGCCCGTTGTGCCCAGCACCGACGACCACAGCGTCCGTTGCAACCCCGCAGCGCTTGCAGAGGCCTGTCAGCAAGGTCCTGGACGCTACGCGCCGTGCCAGCGTGACCGGATTGCGTTATATACAATCTTGTAGCAGTGTTTGAACCTTGGGCAGTCGGCTGTTCGCGTCAATGTCGTGCCACTGAGCCTTGAACAGAGCGTGTGTGACGTCTCCAGCTCTCGAGAAGTGTGTTGCCTTTTGAGATCAAGCTGTATAGAAAAGGCTTGCCTATTAGGGGTTGCAACCTTTGGACTATTTGCAAGAGTCCTGTAGCTGGCGAGGCATGCAAGCCTCACCCGGTGACATCCGGCAGAATGCAATTACCAGGGTGGAGCACATGAGCACACACATGCATGCGCTCACCGCTTCACTGCCACCCACGGACCGACATGCCCGGGCACGTGCAGACGCGTCACGTCGCCTGCGCCGGCCGCCGCACGCGCAGCACCTGCATCTCGAACAGCAGCGGCTCGTTCTGGTGGTTGCGCAGCTGGCGCTGCGTCGCGAACGTGGGTGGCTGTGGCGCGGCGTCGGCGGCGTCGGCGTACCCCGCCGACGGCGGCACCAGCGCGCGCCGCTTGCCCGCTAGCACCTCCTCCAGCCCCGGGATTAGCTGCCCGGCGCCCAGGCGCGCCGTGACGGGGCCGGTCGGCACGTCGCGCGGCTGGAAGCTCACGCCCTCCACGGAGCTGACAATGAAGTAGCCATTGTTGCGCCTGCGCGCGGGCGCGGCGCGCCCCTGGGTGCCTCAAGCGCTGCTCAAGAACTCGGTGTGAAGCTCAGGCCACGTCTGTGCAGCGCCGCTGCTCTCAGCTAGGCCGGCGCTGCCCTCTTGACGGCGCCGCGCGCTCACCGGCTGCAGCAGGCCGCAGGCAGCAGGCCGCGGCGGGCGGCGGGCGGCGGCGAGGTGGGCGGACCTCAGGAAGTAGTCAAACTCCACGCTGTCCCCGGGCGCGGCCTGCGGCCCTTTCCCGTCGGCCAGCTCCTGGATCTCATATCCCTAATATGTGACACGAAGACGGGTGTGCCGTGCAAGAGTTATGGTGGAAGCCTGTCCTCACAAGCGCCTGTGCGCGCCGCCGTCGCCCTGTCACGAACACACTCCAGGTGCCTTGAGCAGAGCACCTTGCTGCGTTCTTGGGAATAACGCTATTCCATCATGCCGAGCTTGAATTAACACGTGTGATAAAAGCGTTATGAACTACGTGCGGCGGTCGGTGCTTCTTTCTCTGCCTTAGCTGGGGGGCTACCACGAGGACAGCGGTCTTGCCCAAGTGTGCAGTACACCTTTCCGGGCTCTTTGAACGAGCCCTTGCTTACAATGAGCCAGCAGTCTGTGCGCGGCTGCCTTGGGCGCAGTCACAAAGGCCAGTGGCTGCTGTTTACCAGATCGCCAGGTGCAGGTGTAACTCCTAACGACCCTACGCAGTGCCCCGTTACGTGAACCCAGTGTCGGCAATCGGCAAACACTGCGTTGGCAATCGGCCAACACACAGATCGCCAACACATGCCTCAAGCACAGAACTTACAGAAAGCCTGGCAACAGCGCCTTGTGACAAGCTATGGCTGGGAACGTGCCTCAGCAGGCATCACGCCAGGTGCACACTGGCAAGTTGCTGGCTGTTACCAGTTTTGTGCTATGCTTCTCAGCTTGCTGCTCTGTTTGCACGCAGCGCCACTGGGCGCGCAAGCGCACCAGCGCTTGCGCTCAGGCACCGCGCCACGCCTGTGCTGGGGTCGCAGCAGCATGCAGCTGACAAGCTCAGAGCGCGCGCAGATGGCGGAGACGCCATCCTGGGTCGACTTCGAAATCGACCACGTCAGGCCACCGAACAGCGCGGCTGACGACCACCAACCTGTGACCTTCCAGTTCAAGAGCGTTCGACCTTTATGGCGCATCCTGGCGCGGCTCTGATGTGAGCAATACCGGGCCGCCCAGCAGCACAGCTGTTGGGCGAGCAAATGTACCATCCTGTACCAAAGCGGTCGCCCCGTACTGGGTAGCTCAGCACCAAGACGTGCACGAGCTGAAGGTGATGCAGGTCTTGGAGTCAGGATCCCTGTTCCAGTGGGGCCTGTTCCAGAGTCAGGACAGGCTCCAACTGACGCGGTGGGCCAGGTAGCGGTGCTGGGTAGGCACGGCACTGCGCGGTCTTTCTGGCTTGTAAATTACAGCGGTGCGTCGAGGGTCGCTTTTCACTGCAAAAGACCTCCCTTGCCAGGGCCGCCACAAACAGGAGCAGACCAACGCACACGCACATGTGCAAAGCAAGTCTCTACACCTAGCACACTTGGAACGAGGCAAACCATATATGAATGGCATGCATTTACCGGGGACACCATTTAATGGTTAATAACATGAGCACACCGCATGCAGCCACCTCTGCACATTGTGTGCTGTGGCACGGACTCTGGCGTGAGCACACACAGTGGTCACAGTGCCATGAGATGCAGCACACAGGAGAAAACGCGTGCCGCCTCGCTGTGCCCGGCAATGTGTGGTCCACGTTTCCAAGTTGCATGGAGGGCAAAAGGAGCACCCCCACTTCTCCTTGTTCCCCCACACGCGCACAGCGCTCCCCCACATGCGCACAGCGCTCCCCCACGTGCGTACAGCGCTCCCCCCATACGCGCAGGCGCACCTGGGGGGAGGGGGGCTGCATCCGCTGTGATAGCAATCACAGCACATGAAAAGGCAAGACATGAGATCCACTGTGATGAGCAGGCACAACTAACACAGAGCCCACGAGCTTGGTCCGTGCCCCTCCAGCTCTTACAGCACACGCGGCCTGTGCGACGCATGACCATGTGTACGAGCCAGGGGCACCCCTGCTAAGCCGTTAAGAAGCATGGGAGCACTGAATGCATCTCTTCTAGCAACATGAGAATAGAACCATCAACGACAGGGCTACACTCGTCGCACAGGCCAGGAGCTCTGCCTCACCTGACCGATGCTCTGCATGTGTGGCCACGTGCATGGAAGCCTGGGCTGCTGAGCCTGGTCCGGCCTGCAGAATGAAAGGCTCTTGTAAATACCCTGCCAGGCAGTATTCCGCGTCTGGCGGCTGCGCCTGGGGCTGCAGCGCACCTTGCAGTGTATGATGGCGCGGAGGGCGCCGCACGGGAGGCGCAGCGCAGAAGGCACCGGCGCAGAGGATGCCGGTGTGGGCTCGCAGTGATGAGGGTGACTCCGCTTGGTCCGAGCACATCTGTAGGGTTTTGTGTGCGCCGTGGTGTCCAGCATGAGCAGGGAGCTTTCCTGCACGTTTTAGTGGCAGGACGCTGCAAAGCATGCTGAGAGGCATCGTGGACCGAAGCTGGGTGTTTGCACCAGCTCGCGCATGGATATTGTGTGAACCAAGCCACAACCTGCTTCTTCAACCCTTGCGGTGCATGTCCATGTTGTTTGAGGGGTGTAATTTTACGTTGTTTGCGGGGCACAGCTTCACAGCGTGCTTGTGCCCTCCCTCGCACGGATGTAGCGCGCTGCTTGTTGTGACCACCAGTGTTCCCTCAGAACACCTCCCCTCAGCTTCTGTCGTCAATACGGCTTCGTGGTTTGTGTTTTGACCCAGTTAGTTTGTTTATTTTGCAGAACATTACCAGAGAAAGTGTTTTTTTTACATTTCAGCTTGCTTGTGTTTTGCTAAACATTGCCTGGTTTAATGGCATGGCATGGCAGGCATCCATTTCCAGCATTCTAATCAAATGTTCACGTTTCGCCAATCCAGGCTGCCCGAATGTAGCGGGTGAGGCTGTCTGTGTCATGCAAACCAGGTGCAAAGGAATGAGCAGGCTGTGAGTGCGCCCTTCAGCACATCCAGGCATGCCAGGTACAATCCTGTTTCAGCCAGCAAGGGCTGGTCAGGCAAAGGGTGTGTCCGACAATGCAAATACTTACCCCACATCCACAAAATGGGAGCTGGTGGCAGCCCAGCAATCTGTTCAAGCCTTGCACAGGTGTCTAGCAACAACCCTAAGCAACAGGGCTGGGTAGTGGCACAGCATTCATGCTATGCATCAGGACTGCGGTTAGATCTAGCTCAGATACACAGCTAGCCTCCTGTATACACTCTGCCAGTGCTGCAGCTGCTGCTGCTCTACGACACTCGGTAACCTCAGTCACGCTGTCAACCGCTGCTGCTGGCGCTCTTGCTGCCGCTGCTCCCTGTCAACCAAGGTCTGCCTTCCCGGCACGAGCTTGCAGCACACACCTGTTGCAGCTTGCAGTTCTGCAGAGCTCTAGCGCTTCTGCTGGCTTGCACCTTGTGGCCTTTATGGCCTGCAGCTTTGCGCTGTTGCTTGCTGTTGCCGCATGCGGCATGCGCCGCCTTCTAGCGGCCTGCAGGGCTGTAGCACATGTTGTGGCTTGCACCTTGTGGCCTTCACAGCACTCCTTCTAGCTTGCACCTTGTGGCCTTTACAGCCTGCAGCCTGCGCTGTTGCTGGCTCCTACCCGCCTGCGGCCTGCAACGCCTTCTAACAGCCTGCAGAGCTGTAGCACTGCTTCTAGCTTGCACCTTGTGGCCCTTGCTTAGGCTGTAGCTTGCTTAGGCTGGTGCTTGCGGCTATTGCTTAGGCTGCCGCTTGCGGCATGCACCGCCTTCTAGCAGCCTGCAGAGCTCTAGCACATGTTGTGGCCTTTGCTTAGGCTGTTGCTTGCGGCTATTGCCTAGGCTGCAGCCTGCGGCATGCTCCGCCTTCTGGCGGCCTGCAGAGACTGTAGCACATGTTGTGGCTTGCGGCTTGCGGCCTTTGCTTAGGCTGGTGCCCGGGCTGCAGCCTGCGGCATGCACCGCCTTCTGGCGGCCTGCAGAGACTGTAGCACATGTTGTGGCTTGCGGCTTGCGGCCTTTGCTTAGGCTGGTGCCCAGGCTGCTGCCTGCGGCATGCACAGCAGCCTGCAGAGCTCCAGCACATGTTGTGGCTTGCGGCTTGCGGCCTTTGCTTAAGCTGGTGCCCAGGCTGCAGCCTGCGGCATGCACGGCCTTCTAGCGGCCTGCAGAGCTCTAGCACATGTTGTGGCTTGCGGCTTGCGGCCTTTGCTTCGGCCTTTGCTTAGGCTGCTGCCTGGGCTGCTGCCTGCCCCTGCCGCCTGCTGCTTGCTTTCTGTGTGTGTGTGTGTGTGTATGTGTGTGTGTGTGTTGATCACAGCATGCCGGCCCGCTTATTCTACTCGGTTCTCGTTACTGAGCACAGCGGGTTGCGCCACAGGATGGCGCAGGAGGAAGAGTTCGTCGACGACATATTCCGCGTCTTACTGGAGGTGCAGTCCTGTTTATAGCCTGTCAGTTGCTCATAGAGCCGTAGTGCATCTGCTGCACAGTTCCGAGCCGGTCTGTTCTTACTCTCGTGTAGAACAGTATTAGAGCAGGCAGCTGCGCCTGATGCTGTCTCTGCATGAGCATGTTATTGAGCTCGCAGCACACGCAGGGTGGAAAGAAGTTCCTGAACGGCGAGTGGAACATGCTGCGCAAGGTGCGGTCGCGGCCAGCGGCTCACATGCACTCGCTCCCAGAGTGTGCTGCCATGCTCTGTCATGCCCTGCATGTTGCTTGCTCTATCTCTGTAACTGTCACCATGTGCTGCGCCATACCTGATGCTGTATCAGCTGGCATGTGCTGCGCTGACAAGGATTGAGAGCGCAGGCCGTAGCCCAGAACATCGACAAGGAGACGATGAGCAAGCTGTTGAAGGTGCACGCCCAGTAGCCCACCGCCTTAAATCCTTCTGTGCACTGCCACATTCGTCCACGTCTTCCGGCTGCCTGCTCTGGCCCTGCATGCTGGCATGTTCTGAGCTGGCCAGACGTTGCACGCTGCTGTAATGGTCGGCATGCGATCTGCTGCTGACAAGGTGTCGTGAGCGCACAGAAGAGCCTCGACAACCTCTACAGAGTGCACCAAGTACTGCAGAGCGTGCGCTCCCAGCAGATCTTGTTTTGCCTCATTCAATTGCTGTGACCTGATCTGCTGCGCTCCCACCTGCTGTGGCCCTGCACCCAGGATGCCGCTCTGCATGCATGTTTACACTTGCCACACGCCACGCTGATGATCGCACAACGAGCGCAGAAGCTTGTTCGCCGCCGTATGTCGATCATTGCCGAGCTGAGGCGCGGCGGCGAAGCGGCGCGTGCTGACCCCGGCTCAAGCGCTGCCGAGGCTGCTGACGCCACGGAGGACACAGGTGATGTTGCCTACCCAATATATATATATGATGTTGCCTGCAATGCACATGAATGGTCTGTGCGAGGGCAACCCCGCATACAGGCGGTAAAGGTGCTGTGCGTGCCGTGCAGACGTGCCCATGAGCGAGGCGGACGATGCCGCCACTCCTGCCGCTGCGCAGAAGGTGAAGGCGCTGTTGCTTACATGCTCATGCTGTCTGTTACAGCTTGAATCTGCGCTGAGCAGTGGGTGCACGCGTGCATGCAGCTTCTGCTTACATGCATGCGGGCATCCATGCGTGCGTGCGGCATCAGCGCCGCGCCTCACTGGCAAGTGTGTTGCGCATGCAGGAGACGTGCGTACGCTGCAAAGTCGACAAGGAGCTTGACGAGTTCTCCAGTAAGGGGGACGGCAGGGTGGATCGCACATGCAAGACCTGCCGGTGCGCCGGCCGAATAAGCAGACTTGAGGGCGCGGCCGCCCAGCGCGCATCGGGGCCGGACGAGCCCGAGCTTTGCCGGCACTGCGGGGTGCCCAAGCCCGCAGCCCAGATGAGCAAGAGTTCACTTACCACATGCATGTCATGCTACAAGGCTGACCGGTGCGAGTTGGGCGCGTGCATCGTGAGTCGGCTTGCAAACCGCCTCGACATTGCGTGCGCCGCCAAGGGGGCGACTGTTGCTGGACCTGTGCGGGGGATGTTTGGCTGCAGTGTCAAGGAGCTGGCTGAGCACTTTGCAAAGATGGAGTATGACGGGATGGACCTGATTAGGGACTGGTCAGATGTACACATAGACCACATAAAGCCGTGCAGAAAATTCAACATGCATGACCCTGAGGAGCAGAGGAGGTGCTTCAACTACAGGAACATGCAAGTTTTATGGCCGCGGGATAACCTGTGCAAGTCTGACGGTGATGAGAATATAAGGAGTTTTAAGAACATCAAAGACCGCAAAGTGATCGAGGCGCAGATAGCGGCCGTGAGCCGGGTGACTGGCACCACAGTGCGCGAGGTGCCCGTGCCCGCCAGTGTCATGTGCACGTGCATTCTGGGCGCGTGTACGGTGCACCGCGCATCCAAGTAGTGCAGTGGGGCTACAGGGGTGTTACAATTAGCGTCACAATAGTAATGTCAGCAAGATCAATGCACACTGGACAGCAGCATGCCGTCCAGGGCGGGTTGAGCAGGTGTGGCACTGATCAGGAGCTTTGCCAGTTAGCTTTGCCAGCAAGCTGGACATCATCATGCCACCCAGGGCCGAGCCCTAGCCCTATGACGCCAGGCGCATCCTCAGATCCACCCATCAGCAACGACTGGAAAGATAAGTCCTCTGGGGCATGCTGGAGCTCATGCATGTTTGTCCACCCCTGCTCTCATTGCATGCCCAGGCACCATACCGCATTTGTCATTCTGGCACACGCACAGGCGCCAGCCACACAGTGCTGCACAAGGCCCCGCCGCTCCTTATTACGGCGCCGGCCGGACGGCCAGCTGGCCGCCCAAACGTTATCTGAGCTCATCCGAGCTCATCCGAGCTCGTAGAAGCGCAGGTGAATGGACCTATGAAAGACAAACTCACCGCAGCCGTGCTGCATCGCCAAGCCCGCCCCTCATGCATGCAAGGCCAGCAGCACACGCGCTGCTGCGCGGGCGTGTGCAGACCGGGCGTCCGGTCACCTAGCGTCTGGCTACGGTGCACCAGCAGCGCAGCAGTGGTGCAGCAGCAGCGCAGCAGTGGTGCAGCAGCAGCGCAGCAGCGGCGCAGCAGCGGCGCAGCGGCGGTGCAACACTGGCGCCGGACCGGCTGACCCACTCCGCGGCCCTGCTGTCAGGCGCCGGCGCCCCTGCGCGCCGCGCTGGCGCCTTGCTGACACTATTCGGCGCTCGGCTCAGTATCGCCTTGATTAAGTCGTATGCGCGCACAGCACACGCGCAGTGCAGCCGCACCAGGGCTCGCAGTGGGGAGCGCACGCAGGTGCAGCAATGTCAGAAGCAGTGCGCGCTCACTTACATGTGTTTGTGGACTGCGCTGGCTGCCTGTGCTCCAGCGAGCACATTCCAAGACCACTGGTGGTCGAGGCGGGCGCGGGAGCGCACCGCGAGCGCAAGCGCTGCGCTGCTATCCGCCGGTGGTGGGTGTTTTGCAACAGAGTACCTGCACGGCACCCAATTCTGCAGGCCCCTGTCGCAGTGCGTGGTAACCATCAGGCTGCTTGCTTGCAAGGGGCATACCTTGCCTAATTAATGGCCGTGGTGGTCAGCAAAGAGCGGCAGCAGCTGCGCCCAGTCTGCGTATGCAGTGACCAGGTCCAGCAGCCCCCCCCCCAAAGACTGCAGTGTTGGCCGCCATGGCCCGGCACTCGGGCAGGACTAGCAGGTGCAAAGCAGGTGCTCCAGTTGCATTGGCGAAGGAGAATATAAGTGAGCGATTAGCGGATTAAGCATATTTCCCATAGGCAAACTGGGCTCGCAGGCCTAATTGATGCAACCTAGTAGGAAACAGGAGCTTCGCCAGAAGCTCGATGATCATCAGTAATACTTACTTTCGAGGTTTCAGCAGAGCCAAAACAGGCTGATGCACAGTTTTATATTGGAGATCGGCGCTGTGCATATACACCCGAGGCGTAGCAATGCTGCAGCGCCTGGACATATGGCGAAGCTCAGCGCTGATGTGGAAAGAGCACTGGGCATCTACCGCAGAGTGACCAGAGCTGACAAGCCCAACAGCAAGCTCAAAGACATCATCGCTGCAGCAGATGGTGTCATTGACACCACAGCGCTGTTCCTGCTCAGCAAGGCGGCCCTGTACCGCGGGGCAGAGATTGCGCTTTTTGAGCTGGGCAGTGACGACCCCATCCACGCAGCGTTCCAGGCCCAGGACGCGCCGCGGCCCCACTTGCTGACGCCTGAGGCAATCGGCTTGTTTGTGCTCGCCGGCAAGCTGGCTTGGCAAGGCGTAGCACGACGCTCATTGCTTTGCGCGGTATTCTACGTGGAGCTCGTATTCCTGGTTAGCCAGCCGGATGCAGCGGAGAAGCTTGCCAGCCTCCATCAGCACCTGATACGGCCCGTGGAGTGGAGAGACATGTTCGCGGACATCACCGCCGACAGTCAGCCGGATACCTTCTTGGAGAAAGTCCTCAAGGTAATGCACTGCCCCGGCAGGTGCCAGTGCTGCTGATGGGATATCTCTTGACAGGCGCAAAAATCTGTGCGACTGTGCACGTATTCCCAAGCACAAGCTGGCTTTGCCCGCCTGACATACTATGGTGTGCTCTGTGCTTAGAGCGCAGGTCACAGCAAAATTGCAAACTATACAGTGCCAGGCATGCTCATCGTAGCGTGGATTGCTTTGGCCAGTGCAGCACATTGTGCAGCACATTGTGCCACTTGCGCCGCCCGGGGTGCTGACTGCCGCCACTCTCATGCTGTACGTGGTTATTCTCAGCCGCTCTTTGCTGCGTTTCTTTGGCTGATGTGCCACCATTGCGCCCGCGCTCAAGTGCTGGGACACATCGGCACCGCTGCCCGCGCTTGCAGCCTTTGCCTGCAGGTAGTGGGCACATAGGAGACATGCCGCGACGCATCCAGCCCTTGCCAGTGCTGCCTGCTGTGTCTTGAGAGTGCTTCAAGGGCACACAAAGGTCAACGGATTGTCTGCCTGCGTGGCGGCACGGCAAGGCTGCCGGCCTGGGCAGCCACCGGCTGGCTGACCAAGCTCTTAAAGCACCTGCACCTGGAGCTTTGCCGGGGGGGCGCGTGTTTCTGAGCAAGCCTCCAACCTTGTCTGCCTCGCGCGCAGGACGCCCCCACCCCCGAGGGCGGCGAGCGGGGGGGCGACATACAGAAGAGGCTCCGGTCCGCCGCGGTGGCGAAGGGGGACATCCTGCTGCGCGAGACGCGCGGTCAGCACTGGTCCCTGCCGCTCGCGCAGCTGCAGCTCAGGCAGCGCGGCCTGCTCAACCCAGAGCAGACTCTCGCGCTGACTGAAAGCACGAGGACGCGGCTGCTCGGGCAGCACGACGCGCAGCGCCGTGCGCTGAGCAGCGTCAGTTGTGAGCTGACGAAGCAGGCGCAGCTCCGGCAGGCGCAGCCGCAGGTGCGCAGTGGCGCCCGACCACGGCGCTGCGCGTAGCGTGGGGCAGTGGGTCCCAGTCATTTGTAGTGAGGGAGTGCTCAATCAAGGGCGGGACCTGCCTCTCGTATGTGCTGCAGTCCCCCCCTGTTGGAACGCCCGGACGAGAGCGTGCCTTGGGGTGTGGCATGCTCCCAAACATGTCATGCACAACGCAGTAGCCGGCTCGTTCTGCGTGGCGTTTGCCGGCGCCCCGCCATCCGCAGTTCCTCCGCCTGCGCCGCGCGCGTCCTGCGGCGCCGGCGCGCGCGCTGCGGCACGTACTCCTGGCTGTGCAACTGGCTACGCGATGCAGCGGGTTGGGGTGCTCAGCCCGGCGCGTGCGCAGGTGCCGCTGCCTGCAGAGGAGCCACCGCAGAAGCGCGGGCCGCGTGACAAGAAGCAGGCCGTGCGCGCCGCTGCCAACCCGCCCGGCGAGCACCTCACAGAGAGCGAGGCGCGCCCCTGCCATTCTGGGGCACGCGCGCTGCTTGCGCACACGCCCACACCCGCTGACAAGTGTCTGCCTTGCAGATGACAGCAGCCCTGGAGGCCGCCGCCCCGGAGGGCGCCGAGGTGCGGCGGCCCGCCAGTGTCCTGCGTGGCCCCTACATGCAGCATGTCACGCTAACAGGCCGCAGCACCTGTCGTGCCGCGGCCCCTCAGGCGGCCCTGGCCTGCCTGCCTGCAAGCACCACGACCAGCACCCTGCTCGCAAGGCGCGGCAGCGCCTCCGAAGAGTCCGCCGAGCCAGAATCACATGCACTCTGGCCCCGGGCGTCTGCCACCGCGGAAGTGTCCGCCTGCTCTGCACCAGCAGCACACGCTATCTCACCGGGCTGGCTGCAAGCGTGGGGCGCCGGACTGGCGGCGAGCATAGAGCCGCTGGGCCGTCTGCCCAGCCATGCGCCTGGCCGCGCAGGAGCGCGCCGAGTGGTTCCGCTTGCTGCAGCTACCGCTGGCCGACGCGGAGGCGGTGCTGTCACACCGCCGCGGGCCATGCAGCAAGCAGGAGTCGAGGTGCGGCGCATGCAGTGACATCGCACACTCACCCTGATACGCTTTGTCGAACAACATAACGCTCTTGGGCGACCACAGAGTCGCCATCCCTGCCTGCCCGAGCGCCGCTGTGGACCTGGCGCTGCGCACCAAGCTCAGCGGCTGCGTGCTTGCGCTGAAGCGTGCGCTGCCCAAGCCTTCTCTGCCTGCACAAACCTGGCAGCCCAGGAGAGGGTACCAGCGTTGCGCCCGCAGACCAGGAACGCAGGTGGCGCCGCATGGGGCCGTGCAGCATACATGTGTTCATGTCGTGCGCTATTGCCGGCCAACCCATGCAGTGCCTCCCACAGCATGCGCCAGGAAGCATAGGCATCAGTTTGTGTCTCTTGACAGCGTACAGGGGCCAGGCTCACGTTACAGTTCTGCAGCGCTGAATATACAGGTATGGTCTCTCCTCGCATGCGCGGGCTTGCCGACCTGTGCGAGTGTGCATGTGCAGAGTGCCCGAGGCGCGTTCGGTGTTGAGCGGCAGTCAAGTGGTCGTGAGGAACTAACCACGCGCATGGGAGCACGCCTTGGCGGTCAACACCTGGCCTTGCGGACAAGCGCACAGGCGGCCCATGGCCAGCAGAGCGCGCGCATGCTGCATGGAGCCCTGCAGAGAGCCGCCTGTGCGCATGCGCAGACAAGTGCGCGGAGGCGGCGGAGCGGCAGCTGCTGGAGTCGGTAACCGCGGAGAGTGAGCGCGAGAGCGCCAAGCGCCGCGAGAAGGACAAGCGCAAGGCGGCCAAGGAGCGGCGCGCGGCCGAGCGCCGCGCCGAGGAGGCCGCGCGCAAGGCCGCCGAGGAGGCCGAGCGCGAGCGCGTACAGGAGGAGCAGGCGCAGGTGCCGCCGCCGGCCCTAGCTAGAGCTAGGGTCTGCAGGCGCAGGTGCCGCTGCCGCATCCAGCCAGCCCGGGTTATACCGCGAGCCCGGCCGCCGAGCGCGCCTCTGTGCTGGAACTCGTGTGTGCTTGCAGGAGCGGCCCTGCCAGTGCTTCTCACAGTCGTCGCCTGCTGTACGCGCCTTGCACAGGTTCCCATGCCGTTCGTGTGTGCACTCACCCGTCCTTGCGGCGCCGCGAGGCCTCAAGCAGCTTGAAGCTCGACAGGCGCAATGTACTTATGCCTGCATGATCCAAGGTATGTGCAGGGCCCTGACACGTACAGCGTGCACGCCCGCAGTTTGCAAGGCCGCAGAGGAGCAGGCGCGGCGCCGCCCAGGCCCGCGCATGACAGGGACTGCCAAGGATGTGCATGCGTGCTATGACACGTTCTGAGCCCTGAGTCAGGCAGCGCGCTCCCACAGCGCAAGCGCGAGGCCGATGAGGAGCAGGAGCGGCGCCGCCAGGCGGATGCCGCGCAGCAAGCCGCCGACCTACAGGCGCTCAAGGCGGAGCTGGCCGCGCACCACATTGGTTGCAAGTAGGCGCCCAGCCCAGTATTTGTGGATTTTTGGGAGGCCAGGCTGACTGTCGTGGAGCCTTGGTACCGCCAAGCACGCCAGTCCCGGCTGCTGGTTGTTGAGCTGCAAGCCGTGCTGGGCGCGACCGTCTGTTTGTTGGTAAGGATCCCCAGCTAGCTTCTCAACAAGCATGCCAGGCTGGTGGACGCCCTGCTCGCCTGAGCGAGACGCTTCAGAGCGATATATAGCACACCTCCGCGCCGCCATGCCATATGGTGGTTGCAAGGCAGTCTCCAATGTGTGTTACTGCTCCTGCAGTCACAAGTCAGCGCCCCACTTCCTAGGTCAGTCAACCCTACTTGCCCTACCCTACCCTATGCCCTAACCCTAGGTCAGTAAAAACGGGCGCGCTGTGGCCCTTGCGAGCAGGGTCGCGGATGCGCAGCAGGCGCCCAGGTCCGCCGCCGCGCCGCGGCCAGTGCCCAGCTGGGCGGACGTGGTTGTGCGGGGCGCCACCGCGCCCGCGCCCGCGCCCGCGCCCGCGCCCGCGCCGGCTGACCGGGCTTGGCCTGCGACGGCAGCGGAGGCCGTGGCGCCTGCGACGCGGGGCGCAGAGGCCGGGCGCGGGCCGAGCGCGCTCCCGCAGCCGGCGCAGCTCGGCGGCGTGCTGGCCAAGCGAGCGGCCGATGGTGCGCAGGACTGGCACGGTCCGCGAGTGCATGGCATAGGCAGTGACGTCCTGCACGCAAGTAGCGGACTGTGCATGAACCTGCCTGCATGTGGGCTCACCGTCTTGGCCGGCCGCGCCGCTCAGTTCTGATGCACAAGGTGCCTGAAGCCTGGCTGAGGCTGCCCGTGTCAGTATGCCATCAAGCCTGTGGGTCGGTGCCTGCAGCACCAACAACCTGATAACAAATGGCTCAATGAGTGTTGGGCGCCGATACACAGCCATGCGTCGGCCCCTGGGATGCTGAGCCCTGCCTGTGCCTTGTTGCAAGCATACCGTCTGCCGCTGTCCGCGCTAACGCCTGAAGCGTGCGAGTGTGCGCAGCGGCCGCGCCAGCCGAGCAGCCGACCCCGACGCAGGCCGCGCCGCCGCCCGCGTCGCGCGCCCCCGCGCGCGCCTGGGGCGCCGACGAGCCCGCGCGGCACGCGGCGGTCATGGCGCCGCTCAGGAGCGCCCCTGCGGGCGCCTGGGGCGCCGACGCGCCCGCGCGGCATGCGGCGGGGTCGTCGGCGGACGGCGGCACGCCTGCAGGCGCCTGGGGCGCCGGCGCGCCCGCGCGGCACCTGGCGCCCACAGCGGTGGACGGCCGCACGCCTGCGGGCGTCTGGGACGCCGACGCTACGGCTGTACAGAGCAGCGGACTTGTGGGCGGCTCGGGCGCTGGCGCGCCTCCGCAGCATGCGGCGCCAATGGCGGAGGACGGCCGCACGCCTGCAGGCGCCTGGGGCGCTGGCGCGCCCGCGCGGCACGCGGCGGCGCCGGCGCTAGACGGCTGCACGCCCGCGCGCGCCTGGGGCGCTGACGCGCCCGCGCGGCTTTCGCTGGCGATGGCTGCAGAGGGCGGCGCGCGTGCGCGCGCCTGGGGCGCAAGCGCGCGGCCGTGGCAGCCAGCGGCTGCGGCGGCGGAGGGGGGGACCAGCGGCGGCGCGGGCGACGCTGAGGCGGTCACCGCCGACGAGGAGGAGGCCGCCGCCGAGGAGGAGAAGCAGCTGCAGGCCGCCATCAAGGCATGGCCCCATAAGCTGACCGCCAGGGAGGGAGACCTTGCAGCAAGATGATTTTCTAACGAGCTTGCCGCCCTGCAGCGCGCGTGATCCTGTGCAGCGCCCGCGTCAGAGACACATGTGTGTGTGTGGCGCGCTCTGCCGTGCGCACTTGCAGCTGTTTTCATGCAGCTGTGCTGCAGAGCTCAGGCAAGCTGAAGATGGGCTGCGTGCGCTGGGCGCAAAGCCGTGGGCGCCGCCACAGCCGCGCGCTTTTATCCTCATGGGCAGCCCGGCGCAACAGTGCGTCAGGCGGGCAGGTCACGGCCTGAGCGCGGCGCCGTCGCGCGCCGCCGCAGGCGAGCCTGGCCGAGGTGAAGGCGCGGCCGCCCAAGCGTCACCCGCTGGGCGCGGCGCGCGCGCCGCCGCGCCCGCTGGAGCCCGGCGCCGCGCCCACGGCCGTGCCGGGCCTGCAGAACGAGGCGGGCGAGTACAACTGCTTTTTGAACGTGGTCGTGCAGTGCCTGTGGCACTGCGCCGCGTTCCGGGACGGCCTGCTGCGCCTGCCGCGCGACGCGCTGGCGGTCCGCCGCCCGGCCCGCCCCTGCCTGGCCCACCCCCCCAGGCGTGCCTGCCGCTGCCTTGCAGGCGTGCTGCTCCTGTGACCGCATGCAGAGCAGTGTGCCCTTTGCGGTCCTGCATAGTCAGCGGGCGATGCTGGGCTGCAAGAGCTGCACCTGCTTGCTCTCGCTGCCCGCGGCCGCAACAGCGGCTGTGTGTCCGGCTTACGAACAGAGTGCTTATCTCTTGGCTGCAGGCCTCCAGACCTGGCAGGCCTCCTGACACAGCCGCTGTGGCCGCCCCGCGCACAGGGCAACGCTGTGACGGCGGGCCTGCTCGCGCTGTTCAACGCGTTTGCGCAGCAGGAGGCCGACCGCAGCGGCGGCGGCGGCGGGCAGCGCCAGGTCGTGGACCCTACGCAGCTGCGCGAGGCCCTGGCAGCGTTCGACCCCGCGTCCTTCAGCCAGGGCACGCCCTCCCCGGCCCCATGGGCTGACAGAGCACATGGCGTTGCGCTGAGCCGCAACTGCGGCTCGTGGCGCTGTGGTGCACGGTCGTCCGTCATGCGCCTGTGCTGGACTTGGTCACCTCTCACCTGGGCCCCCTCAGCTCAGCTTACTGAGGTGTGGTGTGCAAGCGCCAGCAACCCATGACAAGCAGCTTTGAGCGGTCACAACACCCGTGCTTCACAAGAGACCCTCTCGATGGCGCCAGACGCCGAGCGCCTGTGTTCCCTGCGCCTGCGAGGCGCCGCGCGGCCGCCAGCGGGCGCGCGGGGAGGCGCGCAGGCGAGATGAGCGACGCCGCGGAGGTGCTGGGCGCGATCTACGACAGCCTGCGCGCCGTGCCGGGCGGCGGCGCGCTGGTGGATGCCGTGTTCGGCCTGCATGTGGCCGAGCGTGTGCACTGCGCCGCCTGCGGCCGCGACACGCACGCGAGCGCGTACACGCAGTACTTTTACAACGCGTCCGCCACCGCGCTGCGCATGCAGGCGCGCGCCCGCGCGGCAGATTGCCCTTGCGCCGCGCGCTTGGTGTCTTGGGCTCCTGGTGACCCGACTACCGCCTGCCGCTCGCACACTCTGTTGGCTAGGGAAGGGGCCACCCTAGCCGGATAGCATCCTGCCAGCACCAACGACTGCCAAGGCTTCAGTACAGCGTGTATGTCGTCGCCGCAAAGGCGCGGTGCCACACCGCTCCCTGTCCACCCCATCAGGCCATGGTGTGGCGCGCCCATGCCTCCGGCCCTGCCCCACCCTGGCGCGCGCTCCGCACAGGCGATGGTCGCCGAGGGCGGCGCGCCGACGCTGGGGCAGCTGCTGCGCGGCCTGGAGCAGCAGCACCAGAAGACGTGCGACGCGGACGCGGCCGGCTGCAACCGGCCGGCCGCCGTGCAGCACTTTCTGGACACCGGCGGCCGCGGCCCGCCGGCCATGTTCGCGCTGCAGCTGGCCTGGGAGTCGCAGCGCGAGCGGCCCGAGGACATCCGCGCCACGCTCGCCGCCATACGCGAGGCGCGCCCCGCGCGCTCCCGGCAACGGCCTTCCCCGGGGACCCTGGACGGCTTTGCATAAGGCTGCTGTCTGCCAAGTGGCTGGCCGAGCAGCCTCACTACAAGGCTTGGCACACCACACCGTGCAGAGCAGCCTGCAACGCCAGCCGCCCGCTGCCGGCCTTGTTGTTCGTTGTCCTCGCAGCTGTGCAAGCATTCCGCAGGTTCGCCCGCCGGCAGCGCACGCGCGGGCCCGCTGCTGCATGCACGTAGCTCAAAACGCGTTCCGGAAGGGCGCCAACATTGTAGGCACATTCTGCGTGCTGACGTTCTGCCATCTTGCAGACCTCCTGCATGCTTCTATTCTGCTGACATGCAGCCCGGGTCGGCCCGTGCGCGCGCACAAGGTGGTGGACATGGCCCAGGGAGGTCCAGGCCTCGAGGCCCAGGGGAAACCCTAACCCTCCGGGCGCGCGCAGGAGGTGGACATCGGGCAGGTGTTCCTGGGCCTGGAGGAGGGCCAGTTCGCGTACGCGCTGACCAGCATGGTCTGCTTCTACGGCGCGCACTACTTTGCGTTCGTGTGGAGCGCGGCGGCGGACGCGTGGCTGCTGTTCGACGACGCGCACATCAGCCGCGTCGGCGGCTGGGACGCTGTCACGGGCAAGTGCTTTCTGGGTCGCATCCAGCCAAGCGTGCTCTTCTTCACGCGCGTGGGGCCGGCGTAGCGCGGGGTGGGGTCTGTATGTGAGCGCTTTGTGAGCCTGTAAAAAGCATCTGGCTGCTGGTTGTACGTGTGTGCTGAGCGCCGCGCTCGTGGGCGCCGTATGTCGGGGTGGGGGTGGGCAGGCGCTTGCCGGTGGGCAGAGCCAGAGCATGCAGGGCTGTGGCGGCGGTGTCGTGTCTGTGTAGCTCAGAGGTCAAGAGTCTTCCCGCTGCAAGGTCTGTCCTTTGGTGAACGTGGCGTTAAACATGTATTCAGCGCACCGCTTGTGTAGGAAAGACACTGTTCAAGCGGGCCTCCGCCCTTTGGCCTCTGCTGGGTCCTGCATATAGGGTTAGGGTGAACGAGATAGGTTTAGGTTGTGGCAGAACCTTGGACCTTGGAACTGTGTTATGTTTGTCCTGCAGGTGTAGAAATGCAATGGGCCGGTGTAAAAGGACTGTCGCATGCAGTGAGATAGCCAAGGTCAGTGCTCGTCTAAAGGATCTCTTCTAGCATATCCTCTAGCACCGCCACATGGCGGAAGTCCAGCTGCCGTGTCTTGCGTAGGGGCTCTGCATGTGCTATGTCTGAAAGGCGCGCACACTCGGAGCCTTCCTTCCTTTACTGTGTCCTCCCAGCTGCACGGCCGCTGCGCTCCGGCACGGCGGCAGTATGATACAGGGCGCCCCATCCTAGGCCAGCAGGGACTCTCTACAATAACCTGACCACCAAGTCCCAGCGTCTGCCCGGCCGTCCGCGCAGCCGCCAGCGCGCAGATGGTGGGGCATGCAGTGGATGTGCTGCTGTCAATGGATGTCATGGTGGGCTCAAGGCGGCCGCGCCGGCCGCCAAGGCGCTGCTCTCGATGCTCGCAAAGCTGCTCGCGAGGGCGGACGAGCCGGGCTTTGCGCTGCGGGGCTCTGGGTGCGCTGCGCCGGCGCCCGCAGCGCGCCTGCGGCCGCTACGCTGCGCATGCATCGGGAGGGCGTGCTGTCACGTGCATCGGCGCGCCTGCCCGCGGCCTTCGTTGCGTGGACGGCGGCAGGACGCGCTCTACGGCTGCGCGCCCGGCCTGCTGCGACTCGCGAGCATCGAGAACACGGTCAGCGCGCGGACGCCGGGTAGACGCTGCCAGTGGCGCTGCTGCCGCAATGTCGTAGCTGCTCCCGCTCCCGCTCCTGCCGCCCGAGCGCGTGCGCGCTGGGCCTGCCGCACCTTGCGTGCGCGGCCCACAGCGCCCATGGCGACCATGCATCAATCTTCGTCGCCGACGTGGTGGTGCGCGCGCCGCAGCCCGCAGCCTGTCCTCTCATGCGGCGGCCGAGACGTGCGCGCCGCTGCGGGCGGCGCGTATCAAGGGTATGACAGGGTGTCACAGGGTACAGCTGCTCCCTGCGCGCGCAGGGCGACATGGACCAGCTGGTAGCCAGCAAGGGCCCGGCGGGGTGGCGGCGCTGGTGGCGGCGGCCCCGGGTCTGCCGGCCTTCATTGTTGCCGCGCTGCGCAGGCTGGTGGAGCCCTGTGCGCGCTCTCCTGGCGCGCCCGTCCGCGCCCGACAGGCGGGGGACTCTGGCATGCTGCAGTGACAGGTGGGCGCATTGTCATGAGCGGCAGGTGCAGGAGCAGCAGGAGCAGCAGGGGCAGCAGGAGCAGCAGGAGCAGCAGGAGCAGCAGGAGCAGCAGGTGCGCGCGTGCGCACCCAAGCGCGAAGCGCTCCAGGCGCGCCCATGTGCCTGCCTGAGGGCGCCTGCACTTTCTAGAGCACATCATCACATTGGCACGCGCGCAAATGCAGGATCCCGCTTGGGGTGACGCAGTGCGGCGCACCGCGCGCAGACGCAGGCCGCCATCCTACAGGCCTCAGAGCGGCGGGCCGGGAGGCGTGGGCGACCCACATGGATGGCCGCAGCCTTCGCAGCGCTGCTGCGCCGCCTGGAGCGCGCGGGCGTAGGCGCGGTCGCGCCAGCGTGCGGCCTGGCCACGTTGGCGGGCCTGCTGCAGGACCTTGGGCCCGGGCGGGCGCCGGGCGACGCCCGCGCAGGCAGTCGGCAACCCTTCGTCCAGGCGCATTTAGACGGCGTGGCAAGGCCGTGCCCTTCCTGCTGGCGGCGCTGCTTGACACGCCGGCCGCCGCTGCAGCGCCTGCGCGCCCGCGCGTCCGCGCGAGGACGAGGCCAGGATCACAGAGCGCTCTGGAGGCAGCCAGCGGCGCGGCAGCTGGCTGGGGTTCCCTCAGCTCGCACCCAAGGTGGTTGGCTGGGAGCTGCTGGCGCTGATGCAGGGCATGCTCGGACCGTAGGTGTCCCTCCTCGCCGTGCTCGCCTGTACGATTGCATGTTTGCAGGCAAAGTCCACGCACTGGGTGGGTACTTCATCTGTCCGTCGGCCAGGCAGGTGTACATGTCACTGTGGCAGGGTCGGTGCATGCCACTCCCATTTGCCTGTTCAAGCACGACCTCGTGTCAAAGGAGGACGAGGCTGTGCTGCGGCAGAATGCGGAGGTTGAGCCCTGCGGTTACAAGGCCAGCAAGTGCAATAAGGCAGGGCTGCACGTCTGACAGTCACGCCCCCGACAGGCAGAATTAAAGCGCAACACACCACTACCACGCGTTGCGGTTTGCAATGTGGGCGCACTGCAGGCTCACGGCCCCCTGACCTCTTGTGTACAACTCGGCGTAGGAGGCGGACGTCGCAGCCGGACTCTGCGCCCGCACGTGTCCCCTGTTCTCTTGCACGCGCTGCAGCTCATAGCCGCACAACAGCGCTTGCTGTGACAGAAGTAGCACAGTCCACCCTGCCCGACAGCTGCGCCCGGAGAGCCAGGCAGGGCCTCTGGGGACTGGGCGGTCGGCTGCAGGCACGAACGCAACTACCAGCGCTACACAGCCAGTGAACAGTAAACAGCAAAAGCTCCGTGCTGACAAAGGCATGACGCCTGTGCCCTGCAAGAGGGCGCACTTGGTGAAGCTGCCGCGGCACAGACTCCTCCGCAGAGGCGCCTGAGCCGTTCCGTCTACAGCGCCAGCGGCTGCGGGCGAGGCGACCCAGAGCAGCAGAACTGGACAGGCAAGCGCGGGAAGTGTCAGCGGCCTCAGCACCTCAGACCTGAGTGCGCGACTCCCTGTCGACTGATGCTTACTGCTATGGCTGCCCCGCTGCGACTCTAAGTACTGGCTGACAGCTGTCGCAGCTGTGACGGGTGGCAGCGGCGCTGGCGTGCTGGGAAAGCCAGAGGAAGTGATAGGCCTAAGGGGACAGCGACCTTGGACGTAGATGACTCTAGGTGAGCGAGGAAAGTGTGCATAACATCAAATCGTGTATCAGCTTTTGGCGGAGAGGACATCCTCTGTGGCTCTTGAATGAATGAATGAAAACTTTGTACTGGGACTCTCCTAGTTACAACCGTGTATCGGCCAAAACTGGCCTCTTACAGGCTTGGCAACGATCATGATGAGCGGGAACATCTCAGGACTGACCCTGGGTAGTAGGTTAGGGTGCATGTCAAAGTTAAGTCGACAGCTGACAGGCTTGCACAGCGCAGCAAGCAAAGTCAAGCTGGCAGGCTTACACAGAACACTCTTACTCACCAAGGTGGAGATTGCCTGCTGAGCGTCACCAAGAAGCCCGCGCACGCCTGTTAGGTACGGCATGCCCTGTCTGATACGACCTGTGCGCCTTCTGTGGACTCAACTTGGGTGGTGTGCACCAGCTTACGGCTGCAACACATGCCAGGTATCTTACTTCCACAGCTTGCTGGTACCAAGCATACACACTGGCACCAACCACATACACACTGGCAACAATCTGCCGCATATGCGTTGCAACAGCCTGCCATCGCAGCCCGCTCGCAGAGACAGGCGCGTGCGGGGCGCGCAGGAGCCACCTGCCTCGCAGGAGTCTCTCAGTGCCTCCCAACCACGGCAGTGCCAGGCCTGCAGGAGCGCGCATCCGCGCCAAGCCGGTGCGAGCCACAACTCGCTGAGCGCACGGCGCAGGCTGCCAAGCTGAGCGCAGAGACCTCTTCGCATCATAGCTGCTATGCTGCAGTTGCACTGCCAAGCTACCATTGCCTTGCGCGGTGTGCAGATGCCGCAGGCCGCCTCCTGACACGCTGCCTGTGAGAAGTGACCGCACAGGACATTGTCGCGCCAGTATCCTAGGCAGTGTATTTGGTAGCGCAATGTGCCGCAGCGAGGGCGTGAGGCCATCCGCTCTGCATGCACATGCATGGGGTTGGGTCAGGATGACACGCTGTGGCGCACTGTTGAGTGCATGGTGATCACTCAGACTAACATGCATGCCTGCATGTTTGATTTCAGCCTCAGACAGGGTGCCACTTGACATGCAGTCGGCCACGCGCCTTACGATGTCCGCACCGCATGCAGGCTCTCGCATGGCGCAACTCGGAGCCGGCGACCAGAGGCCCGTGCAGGTGGGGCACTCGCGCGCTGCGTGATGCGCTGCAGCTGTGCATGCATTATTACATGAGGCGCTGCCTCATCCGGCCAAGCGATCTCGCACGGCAGAGAAGCACGTGCGCCGGTCTGCTCACGCATGCGATGCCTGGGTTGCGCCAGGCCATCGGCATCCTGCAGCTCCCCGAAGAACTGCTGCGCAAGGTCATTGCGCTCTCCTGGGCGGCTCGACCGGAGTGGTCTGCCGCTGAGGAAGTGCACCATGCCGTAGAGCTCCACAGCGTGTGCAGGGCGCTGCGTGCATCGCTGCGTGCGCAGCGGCTGCCGCTAGTATTGGACTTCGGCGATGCGCCGCTGACCCCGTGCCAGCGCGCATGGCTGACGCGGTGGGTGACGGTCGGGGTTATCGTTAGTCTGGCGTTCCATCATCACGACTGGCGGGCAACAATCAACACCGTCATTAAGCAGCATTGCCGCACACTGCGGCAGCTCGTCGACGTGCCGCTGCAGTGCCTGGCCGTGCTCAAGAAGCGCCATGCGCCTGCTGTAGACCTTAGCAGCGCGCGCGCTCTGACGCACCTGCAAGTGTGGTGTTCCTGGGGCAACCCGTGCAGCATGACGAACCCAGTCCGCGACGCCCGTTTTTACCTGTTTCCGCGCAGTCTGCCGCCCTGCGTGACCCAGCTTGAGCTGGTGGCTGCTAAAGATGATGTGCTGCCCGCCATGGAGTGGGTCACACCGCCTGCCGAGCCCCTGCCGCAGTTGCAGCGCATTTTGGTGACGGGGGTTGAGGGTGGCACCTGGCCGCGGCAGGTGGCCGTGGGCCGGCTGCCGCTGGTGAGGGGGCTTGCAGCGCCTCCGGCCCTGGCAGTGTTCGACATTAATCATGGTGTTTATATACATGCAGACCTGTTTCTGCATGTGTCCAGCCTCTACGTGGAGTGCCGCGATATTATAATGTTGCACCCGGCCCAGGAGGGCGGGACGGGGTTGTTGGTGCCAAGCATGTGCTCGCCGGCGCTCAAGTCGGTTGTGCTTGACACGTACGGACGGAGACCGTGTGTTTTACTCCGTCCCACCCCGCTAGGCGACGATGAACTCATGCTCGGGTCGCCGCGCGCCGTGCTGCGCGCCATGCTCAGGCAATATTCCGCGCGCTTTGCATTTGAAGTGCGCGGAACCTGGGAGACTGCCCCCTCGGACGACTACGAGGTAGTGCAGCACCTGGCGTGGCGCGTGTGGCCGCCGCCGGGCTCGCCCGAGTGGCAGGCCGCGGCAGCCGCGCATGCGCAGGCCGAGGCCTGTGCGTCCAGCGACATCGTTGCAGAGCGCCGCGAGGAGTAGGGTCTGCGCTGCCTATATAAGCACTCGTTGCTCGTGACCGCGGCCTGCTTCGCGTGCAAGCTCGGTTATCGCCCCTCTTGCGGGAGCCCTGCCATGCGAACAGCCCTACCTGCATAGCGTACAGTGTGGGCGCACGACACAGCCAGCCCTGCGGCCATGTCCACAAGGCGGCGACGCAGTCCCCGTAACTTGGCAGAAGCGATGCGCCGCAAGCGTGTAAACTCCCCATGCACCCACTCGCCACTGTGCATGCGCACAAGGTGCTGCCTACGCAGGACATGAGCCAATGCCAAAGCCCCATATACAAACGCATGCTATGCAGGTCTGCCAGGTGCGCCGTTTGTGAAAAGCCCAGAGCTCGGCAGATGCGCGTGGCGACACGTAGGGCAGTGCAGCAATGCGCCTGCGGCAGTCCTGGCTGCCTGGCCTTGCACCTTGGTAATTGTCAGGGCATGGGCGCCTTTGCTGCAGGGTCCTGTGAGGCCCTCTTCCCTTTGCTTGGGTGCGCCGCACACCACGCCTGGCGTGCAGCGCTAGCCTCTGCATGGGCGGCGCTTGCCATGCGTATGTACAACAGCGCGTGTTTGCAGGACGCGCGCTCCCACGCTCTGCGCTCCCACGCTGTGATGCTTTTGTGGCCTCATGCGACCTCCGCATGGTGCATGGCAGCGTGTGCACCAAACTCGATTGAGGCTGCACCCGGGTGGGGTCATATTATTGCTCGATTCGGGGAGCCTGGAGGGTGAGGGCAAGCATGCGCCCAAGTGTGCGCTGGGAGGCAACTGTGTGGCGGCCGCATACCATCTGCACTGCAGAACGCGGTGCGCATGGACGGAAAGATTGGGATTTGGGGTTGTGAGGCAGAACAAAACTGGGCATGTCCCCCGATCGGGCTGCTGGACGCCTCTGCTGCAGGGTCCTCTGAGGCCTAGTTCTGCTTGCTGGGGCGCCCCGCGCGTCGCGCCTTGGGCGACCGGCCAGAGCTGCCATGCGCTGCAGTGAGCTCGGCATGCCAGGGTTGCTGCCTGAAGAGAGCGAAGAGCAAGCGCGAGCGGGGCTGCTTCTCTGTGCCCCGCGCAGCATGCGGTGCAGGGCACTGTAGCGCGGACTGTGGCATGACCGCTGCATGACATGACTGCACATCTGTCGATTTCACATCGCACATGAAAAATGCAGGTTTGCAGTCAAAAGCAGTGCTTGTGGCTCTTTTTTGCCCACATGCACACACACATACGCCCACAAAGCATACACTAATGCGTACAAAGCAAAAACAGACACTACAAGGCATCCAGGTCGATGTACACGCAGCGGGCCATCCCCGCCAGCGCTCTACCATAGCACACGTGACACTTTTACACATTGTCTATCTCAGACAAGCCTGCACGTCTTTCGCCCTTCAAAAGTACACCTCGTCACAGGTCATTGTGAGGAGCGCTGAAATGCGAAGGTCAGGAGCGGGCGCCTATATGCAAAGTTTGCGCACTTGATGAAGAGGAAGCCCTCAGGCATTTAAGAAATGCCTCAGGGCCTCTTCTTCATCAGATGCGCGAACTTTGCGTACAGGCGCCCGCTCCTGACGTCAGTGGCCGCCGCCTTGGCCCCGCCGTCCGACCCGCCGGCCGCCTGGGCGCCGCCCTGAGGGCCTGCAACCCCCGTGGCGGCGCTGCCTGCGCCAGCGTGTGCGCCGGCGCGGCCGGGCGGACTGGAGCCGGGGCCGCCCTGCGCCGCCGCCGCCTGGCCCTGCACAGACCGGGCATGGTTGAGCAGCGGCGTACCAACTACTTTGCAAGCGTCACATCGGCTGCTGGCGTGTCAGGGGCGCGTGCAAGTGCTGCGCAACCCTGCGACTGTGCTCATGCAGGCTGTGCAACCCGCGCGGGCATGCTCGCAGCGCATGCGGCAGGAGGCGGCACTCTCTTGGCTCGACAGGTCATGCAGTGAGAAAGCGGTGACATGCACCTGCGGAGCGACCGCCGTTGTTGTTTCCCAGGGCGCTGGCCGGCCCGGCGCGGCCGCGGCGAGCGTCCGCCAGTCATCCCCACTCAGGGCGATGTCCAGGAGCGATGGAATCGCGCGGCGCGCGGGGGGCGGGGGCGCGCCGGCGAGACCGAGCGAACCGCCAGCGGCCCCCGCGGCCAGCCCGGCGCCGCCCAGGGGGACCTGCGCGGGCGCGGCCGCAGCGCCGGCCGCCTGCAGCGCCCTCGGCGCGCCCGCGGGTCGCCCAGCACGCGGCGGCTCCCACCAGGGCCGCGACTCGGTCGTGCGGGCTGGGCCCGCCGCCGCTTCTGGCACGGGCGCGGCGACGCGCTGCTCAGCGTTTTCTGCTTCCCACCACTCCTCTTCCCACCAAGGCGCGAACAGCGCCGCGTGCGGCAGCGCACCGCCGCCGGGCGGCGCCGCGCCCACGGGCGCCTCGTGGGGCGCCCCGCGCTCGGCCTTCACGGGCACAAGGCCGCGCTCGACCCGCACGGACGACAGGTCGCACAGCATCTCGTCGGGCAACAGCGGCGGCGGCGCAACCCGGCGGCCGCGGCCGCGCGGCGCTTGTGCGCGGGCGGCCTGGCTGCCTCGCCGTTGCCTGCCTCCTCCGATCATGCCAGGCAGGGCCGTGACGCAAGAGCATGTGTGGGCAGATGCTCAGTACGCTGTTCCTGCTGCAGCAAAAGCACTGCAGCCTGCACAGCCTTGCCTGCTGTCAGTAAGCGGCCCGTCCCCGTCCTGTTGCCGCTCCACTTGTGCGTGGCTGTGACCTCGAGACTTTCGAAATATTTTCGTTATCGACTTCAGTGTTGCAGGCAGAAGTCCTGCCTTTTGCCCGGCAGGGTTCTGCCTGGCGGGCAGAAGGCTTCTGCCCGCATGCAGAAACCTGGCAGAACCTTCTTCCAGGGTTTTGGCCCCATATGCCCCTAACCCTAGGCCATGCGACCCCACACATACACACAATTCAGGGGGTAGGCACACATTCGGCGCCGTTCTGCCCAGGCTTCTGCCAATCTGCCAAAGGGGCCTGCCGTTCTGCCCAGACCCAAAGCGTTCTGCCTGCAACACTGATCGACTTGTGCTGTATTACCTGGCTGTGTATTGGAACTTCAAAGGAGCACAGCCTTTTGCGCTGCCGCAGCCTGTGAGGTCAGCTCCCGCTAAGCAGGACCGCCGGGCCGTGGTAAGAGGTCTTGGAAGTGCGTGAGCAGTGAGGCGCAGCTGTCCGAGAAAGTTCTATGTGCCAGCTGCATGCGCTGCATGGGGCGTGCGCGCCTGCGTGGCGTGCAGAGTGCGGCCGCGGGCGCAGGGGCAGCTGCAGGCGCTGGTCTCTGAGAACGAGCGCCATGCGGCGGAGGCCGCGGCCATGGCCGCCGCCGGCCTGGGCGACACAGCCGCGCTGCGGCCGCCTGGGCGGCGTGGAGGGCGCGCTCACCGAGACGCGCGCGCTGGCGCAGACCCTGAACGACGCCCCGGGCGATGCGCGTGCGGAGGCCGCAGCCCTGAGCGACGCGTGCGGAGAGGCAGCCGGCGCCCAGGCAGCCGCGGAGGAGTGGCTGGCCGGCGCGTAGGCGCGCCCCGCCGACGTTACCTCTCGAAGACAGGCTGCAGCAATGCTCTCACCGCGTGTTGCAGGACATGCCGCTGCGCTTGTCTGTGCAACTCAAAACTGCGTCTGCGTGGCCTGCAGGTGGAGGCGGGGGGGGGCGCTGCGGGCGCGCCTGCAGGACGCCGAGGCGGCGGCCGCGGCGGCCGCACACGAGCTGGCAGCTGAGCTGGCCGCCGGGCATGAGGCGGACTCGCTGCGGGCCGAGACGAGGCCGCAGCCGCTGCCGAGGGCGCCGCCGAGGAACTGGCGGCGGCGCGCGGCGAGGCGGAGCGCCTGCGCGGCGAGGCGGCCGCGGCGGTGGAGGTGGCCGCGGCGGCGCGTGGCGCGGTGGTGCGGCAGCTTGCGCACGGCAGCCGCGGAGCGCTCCGCTGCGGCGGCAGAGGCGCAAAGGCATGCGCGCATGGTTGACCCGCATCTGGTGCTCGCATTTGAATATGTCCCGAATAGCAGAGCCACTAGCATCCTTGGGAATGTAGAACATTGGCACACGGGTTTGACTTTTAGGCATGTACGCTGCCAGGCTGAGCAGGTCTGGCTGTGAGCAGACATCCATGCAGCTGCCATTGTCTTGCAGGCTCAGCAGACCGCTAGCAGTAGCGGTCGACTGGGCATGCAGTGCTGAGCATGCGGGCGCGCGCCGCTTGCAGGTGCGACGACGGCGCGGCGTTTGAGGCCGGACAGGGCGCGCTTGGCACCGTGCTGGACCGCCCGGAGGCGCACTGCGGCGCGCTCAACGCCGACCCGGCGGCCGAGTGCGGCGCGAGCAGCACGCCGCGGCCGCGGCTGCAGTCGCCGGCGCACTCCAGCAGAGTGAGGCGCGGCAAGCGGCTTACGCGTGAGCTCGCTGACGCGAGCGCGGAGGCTACAACGGCGACCGCTGAGGCCGCAGACCTCTCGCGCGCTTTGGCTGCATTGCGCGCGGAGGCCGCGGCGGCGAGCTGCGAGGCCGTGCGGCTGGCCGCCGAGCTGGCCGGCGCGCGCGTGACCGCGGCGGCCGCCGCCGAGCGCGCCGAGCGCGGACGCGGAGCTGGCGGCGATCGGCGCGCAAGCCGCGGCGGTGGCCGACCAGGCGCGCTCGGCTGCAGATTTTTGACCCGCCCCGCATGCGCATCTTGCTGCATGCAGTTGTGCGTGGTTAGCATTGGTGGCGCCTGTTGGCATGTGCGCTCAGTGCTACGCTGCATGCTTAGCCCGAGGTGTGCTGGGGTATGGATGCGTGCGGCATGCCTGCGAGCGGGTCGCCATGCGCAGACGCGGGCGGGCCGCGGCGTTGCAGGCGGAGCGGTTGCACGCCGAGCTGGCGGCCGCGCGAGACGCCGCGCGCGCCACGGCCGAGCAGCGCACCGGCCTGCAGGCCGCGACGCGCGACCTGCGCGCCGGGCTGGGCGCGGCGGCGGCGCGCATGGCGGCGGCGGAGGGTGCGCTGGTGGGGCGCGCGATAGGGTCCAGGCCCTGGAGGCGGAGGCCGCGCTGGCGGGCGCGTGCGAGGCCGAGCGCGCGGGGCGAGCAGGCGGGGCGCGCAGCCACGGCGTGCGCCAGCGAGGTGGCCGCCGGGCGCTCTAAGCGCACTGCCCAGACGGCCCAGGCACGCGCCCTGTCCGCGCGCGCCGCCCGGGCCCCTGCCTGAGGCCGAAGCATACCATGCGCGCAACCAGCAGCAGCCTCCCTGCATGTCATGGCCAGCTTCCACTGTAGCATTGCATCTGCTTATATCATCGTCAACCTGATTGAGAGCGCCCCTCCGTCTTCCGCGACTTGCGTCTGCTGACATCCTATCGCGCCGCGCAGCATGAGCGGCTGCAGGCGGAGGCCGCGGCGCAGGCGCGCGCGCTGCAGGGTCAGCCGCCGAAGCCGAGGCGTGCCGCTGCCACGTGCCCACGACGGCTGTCAGGCTCAGTGGGGTCGAGTGCGCGGAGTGCGTGCATGCTTGGCGTGGAGGGTGAGCACTCCAACCAGCCTGGCGCGCCTGTCACTTGCGCGTGGGCCTGGTCCCCCCCGCGACTGCGCTGCCAAGTTGCCATAAAATGTTGACAAGCACCATGTTTCAGGCCTTGACGTGTCGAACGGATGTCCCGCTTGCCTGTAGGCGGCGCGCAGTGAGGCCGCCCAGGTCGCGCGCGCGACCTGTAGGCAGCATGCGCGGCGCTCGAGGCCGAGCTGGCGAGCGCGGCTGGTCGCAGCGATGCGCTCGAAGCGCGAGCCGCGGCCGCAGCCGCCATGGCGCACGAAGCAGAGCTCCGTCCCGCCCAGCTCGAGGAGCGACGCGCCGCTAGCGCGGCGGAGCTGGCGGCAGCTCCCGAGCGCGGCGCCCAGCTAGCGGAGCAACTTGCCGCGCGCGCGGCCGCGCTGGACGCGGCGCGCGCGCACGCCGCTGAGGTCTAGCAGCGGATGACGGCCGGCGCCGCGGCGCTGGCCGCGGAGCGCGCCGCTACAAGCGAGCTCGTTGAGCAGCGGGCGGCTGCTTCGGAGGAGCTGGCCGCCGAGCGGGCCGGCGGCGCGCGCCTGACGGATGGCCCGGCTGCCGTCGAGGCGCGCGCCGCGGCCGCCACCGCCGACCTGGACGCCGGGCGGGCCACGCGCACGCAACTTGCGGAGGACCTGGCCGCGGCCGAGGCGCTGGCGGCGGCCAGCGCCGTCGAGCTGGATGCGGCGCGGGCTGGCATCGCGGCTGCGCAGGGACTTGCGGCGGCCGAGGCGCTGGCCGCGGCGGCCGTGTCGGACCGCGACGCCGGGGCCGCCGAGGCGCGCGCCCTCGCGCCGCGCCTGGCTGCGGCGGACGCGGCGGCCGAGGCGGCCGCGGCGGCCGCGGGCGAGCGCGCGCGGGCCGCGGCGGCCGACGCGGCGGGCCTGCGCGCCGCGCTCGCGCTGCGCGAGGAGCTCATTCTGGACCAGGGCGACCGCCCCAGGGTGGGCGCCCGCGCCTCCATGCGCGTCGTCGGCAGAGCATGTGCATCCATGCACCTATGATGAAGCGCGCAGATCCCATTCGCCAGGAAAGAGCTGCTCTGCTGTTACAAGACGCAGACCACGCTGTTCTGACATGCGCTCCATCGCAGACCACTTTGTGAGCCTAGGCTGCAGCAGACATGACCCGGGCCAGGAGTCTGGCTGTCTCGCGGACACGACCATGCTCTGGTCACCTGAAACACTCGGTAAGCAATCACCTCAGGCCCTGTGGCGCCATGCAGCCGCGCGGTGGCGGTGCGCAAGGTCAAGGCGGCTGCGCGCGCGGAGCTGGCCGCGCGCGACGGGCGCGCGCGCGAGCTCGCGGCCGAGCGCAACGCGGCGCTGGCGCTCCCCAGCAGCACGCGCAGCAGGCGCAGGCGCGCGCCGGCTGATCTCACCGCAGCACCGCAACAGCCCTCCATGCTTTCTGCCGGCACATGTGCTCGGGTTTGCTTGCTGTGCTTGCATGGTGCCGGAGACGCGGGGCCCGGGGCAAACCCATGCGCGCGGCACTGCCCACTCTGGCGAAGTTAAAGAGACCAGCTCCTTATGAGACTGTCAGGCTCTGCACTCACCAGGCTCATCTATGAAAGTGATGTGTAGGACTGCCTGTCAGGAACGTTGCCTAAGCGCAGGCGGCGGAGGAGGCGCGCATGGGCGGCCGATGAGCGCGGCGCGCTCGCGGCGCAGCTGCGGGCGGCGACGGCGAGCGCGGCGCCGCGCTGCGCTGCGTGCGCGACCTGGCCGCCGCGCTGGGCGTGTCAGCCGCTGAGGACGCGCGCGGTGCGCTGCGCGCGCTCGGCGCCGCACGCGGCAGACGCACCCCTGCCTCTCTCACTCGCGGCTGAAAATCTGATGTGCCAACTCCAGCCTCGGTGAGGTCTGTGAGAGTGCAGGAAGTGTGTTGGAAGCTGAGTGGGCCAAGATGGCTGTTCCAGGCCCGGCCCACACCTCGGCGCCTGGGCAGAATGCGCCAGGGCGCCGCGCTCCTCCCGCTGCATCATCCCGCGACTTAATTGAGCAGCATGCACTAGGGCGAAGACATTCCTGCAACATCATCCTGCATACAAGCTGCTTCCAAAGAGCAAGGCAGCCAGCCCCCCCCCCATGCGCGCAGGGCGACGGAGGTCGAGCTGGCCGAGGCGCGCGCGGCCACAGAGGACGCCGAAGGGGCCGCCGCGCAGCCGGAAGCGCTGCGGCGCAGTGAGGCCGCCGCGCGTGCGGCCGCCGCTGCCGGGCACCAGGCGCGCCCGCCCGCCTGCGCCGCCCGGCGCGCAGCTGGGCAGTTGACATGGCCGCGCGCTCGCGCAGCTTCGGCTGTTGCGGTGGAGGCCTGCATACAGGCCCCGGCGCTGGTCCTGGCTCGGCTGCGTGGCGGTGCTCAACACGCCTTGCTGGGCTATGTAAAATAGGTAAAAGGATAGGGTGTAGGTATGTGCAGAAGCCAGCGACCCGCCGCGCGCAGGACAAGCTGGCGACGAGCTGGAGGCGCAGCGCGCGCACGCGGAGGCCGCGCTGGCGGCCGCGCGCGCGGCCCGGCCGCGGCCTGCTGCGCCGGCTGGCCGGCGCGTGCCACCTGCCTGCGCCCGGCGCGCGTGCGCGTACGATGCGGTGGTGGCGCCCTAGGCTCGACCGAGGGTCAGGGGTCGGGGCGCGGCTCCCGCGCACGCGCGGGCATGCACCCTGCCCGGGCATTGGAACTTGCTCGCAAGGGCCCTGCCCTGGTGTGCGCCGCGCACACGTGCGCACCGTGCGACACTGTCGGGCTGGCCCTGCCCTTGGGGTGGCGCTCCTGTGCGGCGGGGATGGCCCACGTGTCCTGCAATGTCGGCGACGGGCGGGGATGATGCGCTGCAGCGGCCCTGGCCCCGCACGGCGTGTCAGCGCATCCAGCTTCGCGCTTGCATGTGCACTGGCATTGTGGATTCGCAGGGGCACGGCAAGCTAGCATGCAGACGCATGTGGTGGTGGTGGTGGTGCACCAGGAGTTCCTCCACCCTGATCATGAGTGTCTGGACGATGCGGCATTTCTGTGCAGGGGTGGAATGTCTGTAGCATGATCCCATCCCGAAGGCATGCACAGTCACAGTGTGGCTCGCCTGACAGCGCCTGTGTGTATTGTGTATTATTGTATTATCAGAGGAGAGCATCAGGCATGCCTGGCATCTGCATGTGCACAGCACTGCCCTGTAATGGAGGCTTCTGCCTGCTTCAAGCTGGGTCAGTGCAGATTCCGACGCATAGCAACGGCCATTAATCCTTGTTCCGGGAGCTGCTAGATTCCAATCAGGTGCAATGCGTGACATGCATGGAGGGCTGCTGATGAACAAGAGGCTGCGCGGCTGCAAGCCCTGGCTCAACCAGCGCGAGCCTGCACTTCAACACACAGCAGAAAGTCATTACGATTACAAACAGGGCTAAACAGGGCTGATGCATGCCAAGTGAATTGGACGATGCAGAAGCGCCATCAAGTGCATACCCGAAAAATAAAATAAAAAAATGCATCGCCAACCCTGCTCGGGCTGGAATCGCGCCGGTGCTCAGTTTGCGGCTCCGCTGGGCGTCAGCGGCGCTTCCAGAGGCCTGGGCGGCGCAGGCGCGCCATCGCATGCAGCCTCGCCTGCACCGGCCGCAGGATCAGCGCCGTCGGGCTCCATCGCCTGCGGCTCGCCAGACCTGCGGCAGTGCCAGGGCTTGGAGCCCATGCGCTGCTCGTAAAAAGGGACTCCCCCCTAAGTAACTGCTGCAGCGTGGGGAACCCTATCAGCTGAGCAGCATGGGCACGAAGGGCGGCCACGCTGGCGGCGCAAGGCCACCGCCTGAGATAGCCGGCGGCGCAGCAGCAGCGGCGCAGCTGTGCACCACTGGTCCAGCCGCTCGTGGATCTGCTGCAGCGAGGACGCGCGCGCAGGCGTGGCGGCCGCCGCAGACGCGCGCTCGGCGGCTGCGGTCGCGGCCGTGATGCCAGGCGCCATGCCCGCGGGCTGCCGCAGCACCAGGCCCAGGATCACCCGCGGCTGGTACAGGAACAGGTAGTGCGCGGCCTGCTACACGATGTCCGCGCCGCGCCAGCTGACTGGGCTTGGCCTGCGACGGCAGCAGAGGCCGCGGCGCCCGCGACGCGGGGCGCAGTGGCCGAACGCGGGCGTGGCGGGCCGAGCGGGCTCTCGCAGCCGGCGCAGCCCGGCGGCGTGCTGGCCAAGCGAGCGGCCAATGGTGCGCAAGACTGGCACGGTCCGCAAGTGTGTGGCATAGGCAGTGACGTCCTGCACGCAAGCTGCGCACGCGTGCGTGAACCTGCCTGCTTGTGGGCTCACCGTCTTGGCCGGCCGCGCCGCTCAGTTCTGATGCATACGATGCCGGAAGCCTCGCTGAGGCTGCCCATGTCAGTATGCCATCAAGCCTGTGGGTCGGTGCCCGCAGCACCAACAACCTGATGAGGAATGGCTCAACGAGTGTCGGGCGCCGATGCACAGCCATGCGTCGGCCCCTGGGATGCTGAGCCCTGCCTGTGCCTTGTTGTCAAGCAGACCGCCTGCCGCTGTCCGCGCTGACGCCTTGAAGCGTGCGGTGTGCGCGTCGGCCGCGCCAGCCCAGCAGTCAGCCACGATGCAGGCTGCGTTGCCGCCTGCGTCGCGCGCCCCCGCGCGCGCGCCTGGGGCGCCGACGCGCCCGTGCGACATGCGGCGGGGTTGGTGCCGCCCTGGAGCGTGCCCGCGAGCGCCTGGGGCGCTGATGCGCCCGCGCGGCACGCGGCGGCGACGGCGGGCGACGGCCGCGCGCCTACGGCGCCTGGGGCGACGACGACGCGCCCGCGCGGCATGCAGCGCCGACAGCGGCGGACGCAGACGGCCGCGCGCCTGAGGGCGCCTGGGGCGCCGTCGCAGCCCTACCAGCACTGCGACACCCCCGCACCGCCTGATGCTGTTCCTGTTCTGAGGGTTGCTCCTGCGCAGGGCTCGCAGCGCGCTCGCTGCAATCGCATGCACAGCAGCAGAGTGCCCAGGTGCCAGCAGTGTGATCAGCACCGGTGCACCCCCGCACTCTCTGACGCTGTCTTTGCTCTGACCACTGCCAGCGCACAGGTTTGCCAGCGCCATGGCAGCCGCCTGCTGCAGAGCAGCAGAGCTACCAGGCGCCAGCAGCGCGCTGCCGGCCATGGCACTGACACATGTGTGCGATGACAGGAACGAGAACAGGGACAGCGTCAGAGAGTGCAGGGGTGCAGCGGTACTGATCACACTGCTGGTACCTGGGCACCCTGCTACTGTGCGTGCGACTGCAGCGAGCGCGCTGTGAAGCCTGTGCAGGAGGAATCCTCAGAACAAGAACAGCATCGGGCGGTGCGGGGGTATCGCACCGCTGGTTGACCTGCTGGCGCTTGGCAGAAGCGCTGATGTGCAGGGAAGCGCTGCAGCGGCGCTAACAGACCTCCTTGCATCGGGGAGTGTGGGGGGGTATACGCGCTGGCCCGGCTGCTGGCGCGCAAAGTCCCCCCCGCCGTGACTGGAAGCACGGTAGGGGCGCCATAGTTCTGTGCCGTCGCCACACCGAGAAACAGCTCTGTGTGGAAGAGTGTGTGGGCCGCGCAGCGCTGATCAGGCTGTAGGCCCGCGACAGCTCCCGTGGCTTGAAGAACATGACTACAGATGCACTGCACAACCTGCGCACCTGATTATGAACGTAGAGTGCGGGGCCATTGCAGCCTGGCCGGGCTGCTGGCGAAGGACGGCTTTACATGCGTGCACGAGGGCGCCGCGCGCGTGCTGGCCACTGCGGCTGGTGATATGCAGAAGCAGGATGTGGTCGGTGTCTGCGGGGGGAAGGCAGAGACCTCGTTAGCTGGGCTCGCATGCGCCTGCTTACGGGCAGCACACGAGCGGGCAGCGGCTGCGCAGGTCTCGGCCGGTGGCCGTGCGAGCCGGACGATGGTTAGGTATCAAGCCCAGGCTTGCGCGGCCGGTGCGCTCTGCACTGCTTGCGCAAGCGGCAGCGCTGGTGGCAGTGCGTTGCTGTGAGCAGGACTCTGGCTCCACATGGTGGTTGTCGGGGACATCAGACCAGGCGCTGGTGGCAGGCGCTGTCATGTATGTGCTGGGTCGAGGCATCAGCATCAGATGAGCATGCTATTGCAAGTGGTACAGGTACAGGCCGGAATGTGAAAGGAGTCTTGCATAGGTATGTCAGTGGTGTTGCATGCACAAAGACGCATGTATACGAACACTGTCGCTAGGTCACTGCTGCATCGCCGGCATGGCCCATTTCATCTTTGCAAGCAACACCTCCGTGCATGTTTGTCCACAGACATTGAACAGCAGGCTGGCACACACCGCTCAGACGAGCAGCACCTCGTGCGGCATGACCTTTCCGTTATGCCGTATTACCTGGCTGTGTGTTACAAAGTTGGAACTCCCAAAGAGCACAGCCTTGCGCCGCAGCCTGTACACATGTGATGTCAACTCCCGCTAAGCAGGACCGCCGGGCCGTGGTAAGAGGTCTTGGAAGTGCGTGCATCAAGGGACAGTGTTTGGAAACATATGCTGAGCAGCTCAGCGCGTCTGCATGCAGCACAGTCCCTGCGACGTGTGAATGCCCTGCATACGGCAACCGGCTGCGCCAGCATGGCCAGAGTATATTGCTTGGCGCACCGCATTAGTCCTCGCATGTGCAGCGCAGCGCACGGGGCAGGGCGCCCGTCGCCGCGCGGGCTGAGCCCGAGGCCGCCAACGCGCCACTGTCTGGGCAGGTGAACCTGAGGTGCGTTGACAGCCGCTCAGCACAGTGCCCATACGCACACGAGTTGGCTACAGAGCTGCGGGGCCTTGGCGCTCCACCAGTGCTGTAGTGGCGCGACTGGCCTCTGCAGAGGCACGACCGTGTGAGCCGCCTCGCCAGCCTGTGAGCATGACTTGTGCGTGGCGCCGCTGCCACGCCGCTGTGAGCACCTTGCTTGCGCAGCTCGTAAAGCAGCCTTGAGGCAGTGGCCTGGTAGCCGCGCAGGCACACCCGCCACTTGCTGCCGGATGTGTACAAGGCGTCGGCGGACGGCGGCGCGGCCACGCCACCGTTCAGCGAGGTGTCGTTCACGACCGGCAACGTCGACAAGCTGCGCGAGGTGTGCCGGGCAGACCCCGCGGCGCCGCGCCGGCGCGGGCTGCACCTGCTGCGGCACCCCACAACGGCGATCGCGACGGCCTGCCAGCCGAGAGTAAGAGCTTCCATCCTCCAAGGCTGTGATGTTTTGCAGGAGCGCCTTCGGCCAACGCAGCGCCCCGCATTGCATACACCCAGAGCTGTCAAGAAATCGACTTGTTCTAGGCCTCTGTTCAGCATCGTGCTCTACTTACAACTGCAACCACAGGGATTGCCTTTCATTGTTTGACAACAAGCTACTGACGTGACAGCTGCAGGCCGCGCCTCTAGCTGGGCGCCATGTAATGTCCGGGAAACCTGGCACCTGCCAAATAGGCCCGCGCCTGACGGAGGCGCGCGCAGTGCGCAGACGCGTACCCCGTGCCTGGCGTGCTGCACTATGCGCTCAGCCACGGCCACGGGCAACCCGTGCCACCGCTGTACCAGCCCGCCTACTCCCCGCAGGGCCGCCGCAGGGGCCGCCGCGCTCGCAGCCGGCCGCGTCAGCCATGGCGCGGTCCCGCCCTGCCCAGCGCGGCGTGCCTGCTGCGTAGACGGCGGGCGGTACAGAGGTGGTGCGCATGGGCGCGCATGAGCGCCAGGCGGCAGAGCGTCTTGTGTGGTTCTGGATGACACCTGCCGGTTCCGCTGCTGCATCCATTTCCCTCTTATGGGACCCTGCGGGCGCCTCTGGTGGGGGCCAGCGCCTCGCTGTGCTGCAGCACCCGGGCTGCCTGTCCGGCCGGACAGTGGAGCACACTGATAGCATTGTGGTTGTCTGACATGCAGAGGGTATGCAGCTTGCCTGCCAGCTGAGTGCAAGCTCGCGCCTGCTTTCCACCAGGGGCCGCACCCAGGGCGTGCAGGCGGCGCACACCCTACCGGTCAATCCAGCCCCGACACTGTCCTGCTTGCCGCCTGAGCCTGCGCCTGGGGCCCGCAGGCTGTGCACGTGCCCGTGTTCTACTGAAATCCCGCCACCAGGTCGTAGCCGGTACCCGATAACCGTGCGGACCCCGCTGCCCCGCCTGCTGTGGGATGAGATGCATAACAACTCAGTCTGCGTGCATCCCCCCTGCTGCGTGCCGTCTTCAAGCAGGACTGCACGAGCAGGTCCCGCCCCACGCAATGGATAGTCGTTACCTGCCCAGCAAGGCACTGCGTCCGGCCCCTGCAAGTGCCCCTGTGAACGACTGTATTCGTGGGGCCATCAGCGGCGATGTACGGGAGCGGGCACAACGTGCCGATGATGCCAGGCATGGCCGGGCCGCCGATGATGGGCTACCCGGGCTACCAGGCCATGCTGCCGTGCCCCGGCTCCTACGGCAGCATGGTGCGCCCGCCGCTGCCAGTTCCGCTGCCTTTGCTGCGGTACCTGTCAGCCAGCACCGGGCTGCCCCAAGTCGCAGGTTGATAGACCGGTGTGCCCTCAGGTACCTGCCACATGCGCCAGCGTGCGGGCTGCTTGTCATGCACGGGCAAGCAAAATCTGGCTTGAAGCGACCTATAGCGCCTCTTCCTACTGTTGCGGCACTTCTGCTGCACCCAAGAGCAGCGGCCCGACCCGAGGCGCCTGCTGGGCGCGCCAGCCCGTGCAGGGCCAGCCGCAGGCGGCCGCGGACGACGCGGCCGGCGCGGCCGCCGCGCGCGCGCGCTGGCCGCCAGCCGCCTAAACAGCAGCCGCAGCGGCAGCTTTGGCAGCGGCGGCAGCGGCGGCAGCAATCAGGTGCGCCCCAGACCTAACCCTAAACCTGCCGACGCTGCAGCTGCTGCTCAGGCGGCTGGCAGCGGCGGCAGCAACCAGGAGTGCCGCGTGCGCCCCGACCCTGACCCTGCTGCAGCCGCGCGCGCCGCACAGCGTGAGCGTCGGGGCTGGCGCGTGGGTGCCACATGCCGCCTGCCCGCCATGGCCATGCTTGCAACAAGGTGTTTTGCAGATCAGAAGTTGTGTGATATGGCGAACAGGCAGCCCTGGCGCATGTTGAGCATGTGCCTTGGCAAGCGTGGGCAACGGCGCGCCCTGCGGGCCCGGCAACGCGCTTGAGGAAGTGCACGGAAGCTTGCCTGGAACACGAGCGTGCTATACCATGCATGCAGCTTCTGGACATGTATATCTGGAAGGCGGTGTCTGTGACCGGGTCGGGTTGTCTTATTCTGTACCAGGCAAATTGAGACCAAACGTGAGGCCACAAATGTTTGCTGGACACGGCGCATTGCATATGTGCCTGGCCTGTTCGCCCTAAATTATCATTGCATACTGTCGATGCCACCTATTGATGCATGCAGTCTCCATTGCCACCGGTCAAAACCTCGCTTTGTGGTTACAGGCAAGGCTGATGATCTGTGCACACCACCTGACCTGAGGGCACCTTCGCATGCAAACCCGCCCTGGTCCGTCGCATGCGGGGCTCCTGCACTTTCGGGCGCTTGATCAGCCCGACCTGTGCGTGCTGCGCACGCTACAGAAGGTGAGAAGCGGGGCCCTAGCTGAGAACCGCCGTGGTACTCAGGCGCCGAACATGTGTGGCACACACTTGGCCAGCGCATCTGTCAGGGCTGGGGTGCAATCATAAGCCACGCCTCACTGCGGGCCGAGCGCGCCGGCGCGCTCTGCAGCAGGCTAAATTGATGCAGCCGGCTGCAGAGCAATTCAGCCAATATTGATATATGAGAGCTAAGGGCATGGAGGCATAGCTGCCGTGCTGCGGCGCAACCAAGGAAGGAGACCTGTAGCAGTGGTAAGGCACAACTGCTACACCGAGACAGCATGCATTTTGATGCATGTATGAATGTGGACAGCTGTGAGGTACGAGTCGCGTGTAAGCTACAATGCTGTAAGCGCCGCACGTTTTGCTGCATGGACGTGCATTTGTTGAACCCAATCCTGCGTCTGCGCTGGCGATGCAGCAGTGCCAGTTCCCGGGAGTTGTGCTATCTGCGTCACAAAAACTGTTCGATCAGTTTTATTTTTTTGGTGCGCACAGCATCCTGCAAGGAAAGCACGTTGTTACTAGTGCATGAGGTCTTGCTTACTGATGAACGCGCCGCGGCCTTCAACAGCTAAGGTGGGGCTGCTCAGATGTCTTGCCACCTCCTGCATGCCCCGTATGTGCGTTCACCACGTTGGTGACCCCTCGGTGCATGACACAGCTTGGCGGATTGATTGAGGTGAGTGACCGTTGTTGGGTGTGTAACCGTTGTTGAGAGCCTCGGCACCCTACACGTAGGGTGGCACAGCCCAAGGTGCGAGTCTGAGACTCTGAGTCCCTCTAAGTCCCTGTGCAAGTCTAGCGCTTCAGAGGTCCCTGGTTATTTCAGCACCGCGCATGGCCTGCAGATGGCTGACGCACAGTAACATCTTCTAGCTTGCTTTTGCCTCGTGCGCTCCTTTTGGTACCTGGTACCTGCAAGTAGGCACAATGCCGCAGGTAAAGCTCGCGAGGAGGGGCAAGTCAAACTTCCGCGGCATTACTCAGCAAAAAAGCGGCAGGTGGTCTGCTCAAATCAATTTTAAAGGCGTACACAAGGGACTTGGCACGTTTGACACCGAGGAGGAGGCCGCGCGCGCCTGGGACGCTGCTAGCCTCGAGCTATACGGGAGGTGCGCGTCGTGAAACAGCTAGAGCGCGCAGTGCCTGTCAGGCAGAGTGCCGTGCAGCTTGCTCGCGCGGGGCCTGCATGAGCGCTGGACAGCACTTTTGCCTCGAGCTAGCCTTTGTTGCAGCCATCTGAAACTCTGTCTGCGCGACAGTGACGCAATCACCAACTTCCCGAAGCCTGGCAGCGGCTCCACTGCGGACGACACTGGCAGCTCCACCGCAGACAACACTGGCTTTGGCTCACTGGTGATGCAGAACAAGAGCGGCACGTGGAGGACAAACGCTTATTATGGAGGAGGAAGCCAGAAGCGCGTCCCGCTCGGCTGCGGTCATGCAACGGCGCTCGACGCAGCCCGTGCAGTCACCGAGTGCGCTCCGTGCCGCTGTCCCGCGGCGCCAGTCTGTTGGGTCCAGTGCGGCCATCTTGTCTCATAAATGCCTGTGCCTGCGCAGGTACTACTATAAGATGGGCTGGCGACCACTGCTGGTGCCGCTCACCGACAACCAGAAGCGCGCGCTGGACGGCATCACAATTGCCGCCTTGCTCGCCAAGTATGCACGAGTCACAGCTTCTGAGAAGCGCGGCGTCAAGCCCAATGGCCCGCTATGGAGCGCCACTGCACACGTTCTCGGGCAACAGCAGTACCTCGGGTCCTTCGTTACAGAGGAGGCTGCCGGCCAGATGTATGACGGCGTGGCCATCGCACAGGGCAAGTGCGACCCCAGTGAGAGGGCGGCCTGCTTGCCAAAAGGCGTTTATTGCAGGCGGTAAGCCCACACGAGTCCTAGGCAGGGTGGTTCAGACTTGTGCTGCTCTGTGCGGACGCTGTGGACCAGTTTGTCTGACAGGGAGCCTGCGCGGCAGGCGCGCGCAGCACGGCAACGACTCCGATTATGCGTCGGACTCTGACGACGAGTTCATGGACCTGAACCAGTTTGAGGCCCTGGCCGCGGCCATGAAGGACATGAGCTTGAGCCAGTATGAGGCCCTGGCCATGGAAAAGTGAGCAGTACAGGCGCTGCTTTGTAAGCGTTACAGGTGTACCGCGGTTGCTGGTGGCTGTGCTTCCGATGTACAGCACAGGCTGCCGCAGCGCGCTCTGTCATGATATGCGCATGCCAGTCAGGTGTGCCGTGTACACATGGGGTCGCCAGAGCCGGGGCGGCGCTCCACTCCAAGGGGTTTGTGAGGCAACCCCACTCATGCAAGATGATGTCCTGGCACATGTGGCGCGCTTTCTGCCCGGTCCAGCGAGCACGTTGGCCGGAGCCCATAGAGCCGCGGGCTGCAGCCTTCCCCGGTGCTTGCAGGCCCCGGTGTGCTGCATTGGGAGGTGTTGGTATCACACAGGTGCTCTGTCTCGTGAGCCAGGTACGGATATTCTAAAGGTGCAGGGCGCACGGGGCAACAGCGCATAGCTTTCGGCCTCGAGTAAGCAGCAGTCTGCAACAAAAATTGAGTCGCTGATGCGCTGCATGCATGCAGTGTCAACTTGGTTGAGGGTGAGAAAGTTTCTGGTACTTGACAATCTGCTGTGCCTGGACATGCGTACGCACGTGCTTCTTTCTTCTCTATTTTCATTCAGGGAACAGGACCCAGTCTGCCTTGCTGACCTCTTGTTTTCACACACCTGTTGCTACCGCTTGCTTTCTCCGCTGCTCTCACATACATGCAAAGAGCTTTCACCAACGAAACCAAGATCAGCATGAAAGTAATGTGCATTTTGCACGCTGTGTCTGCCATCATGGTGCTCTGCAATACACTAAGCACTGCTCAACCACTGCCACGACTCATCCTGCACTCAGCGGCCGCATAGAGTGGGACCCAAGTAAGGAACCCCACCAAGCACGTGCATGCCTGCGGTGCTCCACCCGGCCTATCCAGATGAAGGCAGTCACCAAAACCTGCCATGTTCCCCACAGCTGATCCATGGCATCACGACATGGCAATACATGGGATGAACAGATGCAGCGCCCTGCTTCACTGTTTAGCCACTTGGAAAAAAAAAAAGTGCGAAGGAAATAACAACCCTCTCCTCCCCCCACCAGGACTTGATGGAGAGAGCAACCGATGTAGAAGTGGACAGTCTAGCCCTGACGAACCGGTGAGCGGCACTTCTGCGAAGAATCAGATCAGCGTGAAAGGCACAAAGGACACGCGGGACTCATGATGGTTGATTTCCACAAGGCCTCACACTATGCTTCATCGGCATAGCCGGTAGCTGAGGGCTGAGGGCAAAGAGCGAGCAGGGCCCCTCATCGCCCGGCTGCACCCCTTCGAGGCCGCGCTGCTGGAGCTCACGATCGGCGCGGCAAACTACGAGCGGCGGCTCGCGCGCGTGGACGCGCTGCGCCGCTCCGCCGTCGAGGCGCGGCCCTGGCTCTGCGCGCGGCGCGCGCCGCGTGGACTCCATGCCATGCAACCCTACCCTGTGGAGGCGCCGCGCTGCTGCGCTGTCGGGGCATGGCCTGTGCACCGCGCACGAACGCGTACGCCCTGCTGGCAGCAGGGGACGTCTGGTTGCACGCCGCGCAACGCGATTGCAGAGTATGCCCGTTGCATGTCAGGGCGCCCCTGCATCACCCCTCAGACTCCTTTGGCGCCCAGGCGGACGCTCTCACCTGGGCGTCCACATACTGTGCCAAGCGACAAGCGCTCCATGAGCCTGGCACCTCCCCTCTGCAAGCACAGCACGGACACAGAGCATTCAGGAGCTGCCAGCACTCGTTCAAAGTGCGGGAGCCGGCACACTGCAGAGCCGACAGACAGACCGCCGACCGGCGAGCCGGCGCTGGCGCAGGCAGAGGACATACGCGCGGCGGTGCTCTGGGTGCGCGGCGAGCTGCGGCGCGAGGTCGCCGGGCTGCTCGGGCACAGCAAGGGCGGCCTCGCGGCCATGCTGTACGCGTGCACCTACGACGACGTCCCGCGCGTGCTCGGCCTGGCGGCCAGCTCCGCGCGCCGGAGCGGCCTGCAGGAGCTGTTTGGCGCCGACGGCACGCTGGACACGGTGGCGCGGACGGGCCGCGCCGAGGTGGTCTGGCGCTCCGTCAAAGCGCCCGGGCAGCTGCACACCTTCTACCTCACCAGGGAGGCGCGCGCCGCCTGGCGCTGGTTGCACTTGGCCGCACGTGTGCCATGCCCTGCTGCTGCAAGGTCTGGCGAGCACGGGGCTCGAGCGTTGCATGTGCGCCATGCATGTGCGCCTGCCGCCAAGGATGCAGGCGTGCGGCACAGCGTGGCCGGCTGGGAGGAGCTTGCGTTGCTGAGGGCTTGGCAGGATGCTGTCGGGAGGGCTTCGCGCGCACGCCCTGCTGGTGAGCATACGACGTACACACGCGTTCAGGCATGGCACCTGTCATCGGTCACGCGCCGCCCCGCCGCAGGATGTGGAGGAGTGCCAGACGCTGGACATGGCGCAGCACTGCCCCGGCATCAAGCGCACGCGCGTGCTGCTGGTGCACGGCGAGAAGGACGCACGCGTGCCGCTCGAGGCGCCGCGGACCTACGAGAAGCTCGTTCCGGGCGCGCGCGTGCGGCTCATCCCCGACGGCGACCACAACTTTGAGCAGCCGGGGCCCGCGAAGGAGATGATCGCCGCGGTAGTAGAGTTTTTTGCAGCCGAACCTGTGTAGCTGCATGCGGTTGCTGCAGGCTCTCCTTTCAGCGCAAAGTGCCTTGCGTGATGTGTACCGGTGATCTAGTTCTGTGCTCTGAACCCAGTGCTGTGCACCTGTCCTGGGCATGTGTTAACAAGTCACCGAAGCATGCCACTTGGGCTGTACATGAGGTTGCAGCATGCAGGTTGCCATGATGTGCAGGCAAGGGCAGTGTCCATGTGTAGTAGTGCAGCAGTTTGTTACAGGTTCAGCCTTGCACACTATCAGCGCGCCCAGCCACAGCACTGCACATATGGCACAGGAGTCAAAGTGTGTGCATGATGCATGTTAGCTGCAGTGCTTGACTACTTTGCAACATGGGCAGACAGCAGAGCGGCAGTCCCAGAGCATGTGGGTGCTCAGCAGTGCCCACTGGTGCTAGCAGTGTATGCCTGCCAAAACATGTTCTGCGACGTGAAAGACGCAAGCTTGGTCGTGGCGTTTGCTTGAATCAACAAAGCAGCTGCAAAGCGCGAAAAGGCATTAAATCAAGCGCGCTCCCCACGCAGTTCTCAACTCGCACACAAAAGGCGGCGGCTCACAGGCGCGCCGCATGGCCTGGCTTGGTGGCCGCTGGCGCAGCACGGACGAGCGACACGAGGGCGCCGCCTCACCACACGCGCCAGCCCCAGGCGCGGTGCCAGAACACGCGCCACCACTCGGTCGTGGCCTCGCTGCCCAGGTCCTGCTCGGCCTGCTCGATGAACAGCGCGACGCTGTCCAGGCCGCCAGCCGCCGGCGCTGTCAGCGCATCGAGCGCGTCGCCGCCGGCCACGTCGGCGACGTAGCGCGCGCTCACGCCGCGCGAGGTCGTCAGCGCGGCCGCGCTGGTCGGCGACAGGATCTTGCTCTGCGCGGCGCGGTGAGCGGTCTGAGCTGATCAGCAGCAGGCACAAGGCTGCACCCGCGAGCGGCAAAGCTGTGAGCCGGGTGCAGCGGAGGGCAGGTTGTCAGGAACACACTTTCAGGCGCGCTGCTTGAAGCTCGTGGCAGGCCGCGCAACGACAGTGTCCACAACAGCATGCACTCTGGGGCAGCCATGGGGCAGCCAGCCTGAAAGTGCGCACCTCAAAGGTGAGCCTGCGCTTCTCGGCATCGTACTCCGGGTTGGACAGCTGCAGGAGCGCGGAGCCGTTGGCGGCGAACATGACGGCAGCCGGTTCGCCGAGCCACTTGCCGTTGCGCGCCACCATCTTGGAGCCCTCCGACGTGTTGGCAAAGGCGGCTGCGCGCGCAGGCGGCGGTCAGCGCCCGGTGTGTTGCCCGGATAAGCAGGCCCTAGGTGGAGTTAGGCTGCATGCAGCCCTGGTGTGCCACCAGCCCACTGCTAGAGCAGAAGCGCCAGGCACATGCAAATTGAGCAGAATGACACGAGAAAACATCAGGTCAACACAGCGGTGCACAGTGGAGACCAAGCAAGTGGTACCTGTGCTGTCGATCCCAGCGACGCTATGGCGGGTGGTCCACACGGCCGTGTCCGCGACGCCGCTCAGGGTGAGCTTGTCGGCGGTCAGGCGCGCGCGGCCGGCCGAGATGGTGAACAGGATGTCGGCGGCCGGCAGGCCACTGCTGCTGGGACCGGGCGCGCCCACGTCGGCGACATCAACCGCATCGGCTGGCGTGCCAGCCGGGGCCAGGGAGCGCGCCCCTGCATTTGCCAACCACAGTGTTGCTCAGCATGAGCCTGGCACAACAGGCGCTCGCCCAAGCGTGAGGGAGCCGGACGCCCACAAAGCTGGGCTTGCTTCACAGCAGGGCTGCGCTGGCAGCGCATCGGAACCAAGGGCTGGATCGGCAAGGCGCTGCTTTGGATGTGGAAACCAGCAGACCAGAGAGCCGGACGCACCGGCGGCAGTGGCGAGGACTGTCGCGAGCAGCAGGGCCGTTGCGAAGAGGTTGCCCGCCGTGACGCGCCTGGCCGTGCACAGGTCGGTGAGTTCCAGACAGGACGACACTGATAATCAGAGCCTCTTTGAACACCCATCCTTGTATAGAGAAGCATGCCACGGGCCTACATGCCTGCAACCCCAAGCAGGCATGCACGGCAACTCGACTTGGCAAGACGGCCCGTGCCCGCACCTCGTGCCGGTGTTGTCCACTGTCAGTGTGTTCTTCAATGGAGCTTGGATGCGACTTGTATCTGCCTCTCGCTCCTAGCGAGTTTTATAGTTTGTACTATTTGAACCAGCTTCGGACCTGCTGCCCTAAACCAACACTGCACCTGCCTCAGGCTGCCCAGGACACTGCCGCAGGGGTCCTGGGCATGATGACTCAGCGCTGGATTTGCTCTTACATTGCGCATCACACTGTGCGCTCCTATTGTCCATCACGGGCAAACCCCTTCTTGACTGCCAGAAGTCGACATGGCAGGTTTGCTTTGCAGGACCACTACGCAAGAGGCGAAAGCGAGCAACGTCATGCAGCCCTGCCTACATCATGCTGATGATAGCTTGCACGAGATGCACATGCATCGCCAGGGCAAATCTAGCATGGCGCAGCACAAAATAGAGGCCTGACAAGGCTCGGCAGGCCCCGGGCTCTGCAGAATCGCAAGTGAATGCGGGTTGAACACGGACCTGGTGAGCTCAAAAACGACGCACGGACAGGTCAGGCAAGTGCAAGTGCAACGTAGCTGCATGGCATGCAGTGCATGCGAGGTAGTACTCTTGATAGTAACAGCAAGCCTTTGCTCAAACTGTCAGGGGAGCTTGTTTACAGGACAGCCTGGCTGCATGTTAACAACAGAGGACAACGTGGTGTCACACTTGTGCATGCGACCCTCCCTGCTCGAGGTGCATCATGGCGCAGCGCTTGCGGCAGTGAACATGCAGCACATGCAACAGCTGACGCTGGCGCGCGCAGCTGTCAACGCGGCTGCCTGCGCCACGCTGGAGCGGCGCCCCTGCACGCCTTCGCTCTCAGCCCAGAGATGCGGCACAGCTGCGCAGCTTCAGAAAGCTTCGACGCGCAGCTGGCCCCCCGCGCCCTCATCAGGCGGCGGCCGCGTCGCCCTTGCCGGCCTCCAGGCGGAAGAGCAGGAAGTTGAGGTCGACGGGCGCCTGCGTCGGCAGCAGCGCGACAAACGTGCGCAGGCGCGTCGCATACTCCGCGCCCAGCGCGGCCAGCACGCCGCGCACCTCGGCCACCTGCGCGGTGACAGGGTTAGGGTCATGGGTAGGGGATAGGGTCAAGGCCGACAGGGCCCCAGGCCCGCAGCATGGCGGCCATGGTGCGCACTCGAGGGTCGGGACCCGTGCGGGGAGCCGCGATTGGTGGACCCCTCGTGCGGTAACATGCAAGTGCAGACGCCAGCCGGCCGGCTTGGTGGCGAGCAGTGCCTTGGCAGGGAGATGAGCGAGCGAGGGCAGAACATGTGTCTGCTGGTGGGCGCGGCGGGCGCGGGCCTCCTCCGCCGGGATGCCGGCCAGCGGCGCGTCGTCCGCGCTTGACGCCCACTGCCGCGCGGCCGTGCGCTGCGCGGCCGCCGCCGCGCGCCCCGCGACCTCCGCCGCGGCGCCCTCCACCTGCGCGGCCCCGGGCGAGTCTGTCCTGCCCTACCCTAGGCGCGCCGTGGGGACGCAGGGAAGACGCAGGGGGGCCTGCTGAGCCCCTGCTGGCATGCGCACACGGCGTGCGATCCGCTGCTCAGATCGTCCTTGCCGCTCTTCCGGCAACGTGCAGGCCCGTGCAGACCGCAAGGCTGCGACTGCCATGCGCGTCCGAGCCAGCGGCGCGTGGCGGCGCCCCGCCCGGGGCGGCGGGGCCGGCGCGGGCGCGCCAGCAGGTGCAGGCGGCGCAGCGGCGGCAGCAGCAGCTGCAGCGTGCGCAGCAGCAGCGACAGCTCGCGCTGCAGCTCCGCGTCCGCTTCGCCCAGCAGCGCGCCGCCCTGCAGCTCGCCAAGGTAGGCCGCGTGCGCGTCTGCCGCCCCGGCCGGCCCGACTCAAGAGGCGCGCCAGGGCCAGGGCCATGCCCCTGTTGCACGGCCGGCGCCGGCGGCGAGGGACGCAGACTTTGAAGCAGGCGGCTTGCGCGCTGCTGACCAGGGACAGGCGCGCGCTTCCAGCGCTGTGCGCGTGGGCACGTTGCGATGACGCGATGCGCGCCCCCCATCCTTAACTGAGCCAGGCGGGCGGCTGGGTCGCGCAGCCGCGGCAGCGCTGCGCAGCTGCGCGCGGTGGCCGCGGTGCGCTCGGCGCATCGACCTAGCGGGCGCGCGGCGGCGCCGACTATGGCAGGCTCCGGGCCCCAGGGGCCGCGCCGATGAGGCCGTCGAGGTCGGTGACAGACGCCAGGCGCGAAATGAAGGCCGCCCACGCGCGCTCGAGCACCTCGCACATGAGGTAGGCCTGCAGGTTGCCCACCAGGTGCGCCATTTCGCTGCGCGTTGCGTGCGCGCGGCGCAGCTCCGCCCACACGTCCGCCGCGCCTGGCGCACGTGCGGTCAGCCGGGGCGCCGGCAGTCTGGGGAACGTGGAACGCCGCAGGGTGCCGGACCATGCAAGTCAAGCAAGGCGGCGCGGCGCCGCTCGGCGCGCGCTGATCCCGCAACGAGCTGCAGCTTCTACAGGTGCAGCGGCAGCGGATCGGGGTCACGTCCTGCTTCGTCGCTCAAGCCGCTGGGCGGCGCGCGCCTGGGCAGGCGAGGCCGGCGCGGCGCGCGCGCGCGGCCAGGCGCGCGAGCTGGCGCTGCATCGCGTTGAGCGCCAGCCAGGCGCCGCCCAGCGAGTGCTCCGCGCGCTTGAGCGCCCACAGCAGCCCGGCCACGCGCTGGTACGCCGCCTCGGCGGCCGCCGTCAGCACGGTCGCCAGCGGCTCTTCGACCGTGTAGCGCAGGCTGAACACGTCCCAGCCTGCGTCCCCGTCACCTGCCGCCCACGCCACAGCGCTCTAATTTTGTGCATTCCTCCTACAGCAGCGCCGTTACAAGTTGCACATGGTGTTGCAGCCTCGCCGCGCAGGGAGAGCAAGTCAGAGAGCAGGCTCGACATGGGATCACGCCGGGCGCTCGAGGAGGAGTGTCTCATGCAGCGCACCGCGCGGCGCACGCGACTTGCCTCGTACCACAAGCCTTCGCAGCAGTGTCGGGCCATGCCACCCTGCCTCTCACGGATACATGACTGTCCAGCGCACCGCGCGCTCCCGCACTACCACGCGCCTGGTCGGCGGTGGGGGTAGAGGGTCAGGCCTCGCGCCTGGTCAGCGAGCGCCGCCAGCGTGCGCAGGCGCAGAGTCGGCTCTGCCAGCCACACCGCCAGCCGCCGCAGCGTCAGGTACGGCGCATCCGCGTCCCCGCCTGCGCGCGGGGCCTGCTTTTGAGGCCCGCATGCACGCATACACCTGCTGGAGTGCGAGCGCCGACCCATGCACACAGAGCCGGGCTGCCGTCACAGGCCGCGAGCGTGCAATGGTCGCCCCGGCTCTCCTTCGTCCTTCGATGCCTGGCCTCACGCGCCACGGCGGCCAGCGCAACGGAGGCCAGGTCACTGGTATCTGGGAACTCAGGGGTGCTTGGGTCCCTTGCTCGGGTGGACTCCGCAGACCCGCGGCGCCAACCTGCCCCAAGGCCGCCGCACGCCCCGGCACGCAGGCCCCGGCGCGCGCGCACCCGGCGGCGGCGCGTGCGCGGCGAGCGCGTCCAGGTGCGCGAGCAGCTGGTACAGGCCGGCCAGCTCGCGCTGCAGCGCCGCGCGGAACGCGCGCCGGATGGCTCCCTCGCCGCCGCCGGCGCCGCCGACGCCGGCCGCGCCGCCGCCCTGCGCGTGGCCGCGCACGCGCCTGCGCGCCGTGCGCGCGGCGGCGCGCCTCAGCCGCGCCGCCTCGCGTCATTGCCGCGCGCCGCGTCGCGCGCCCTGGCCGCCGGCGTGGCTGCCACAGGTGGCGGGGGCAGAGTCGGTGGCGCGCTGCCCAAGCGATGCTCTCGCAAGGGGTTGTGCCCTGCATCATGGCTGATAGATGATGACCGATCAGGCACGCACGCCCCGAGAAGATTGTAGCGTCAGAGGCATCGTGGCCGAGTTCTGTAGGGCCCGAGAACCCAGGGGTCCATCTGGCCTGCCTGCATGCGGGCGTGCGTCACGCGCGCTGCGCGCGAGGGCCGCGCAGCCGCGGGCGCACCGGAACAGCCAGCCGAGCTCGCACAGCCGCAGCACGAGCTGCCGGTGCACCGCGGACACGCCGGCCTCCGGCGCGATCTCCGCGCCGCC
>JAABUV010000727.1_pt1 | contig 50037 bp, 62 predicted proteins | sample 5559971 | NCBI WGS metagenome assembly JAABUV01 (sample SAMN10711881, study PRJNA513362) | rock metagenome | isolation source: Antarctica rocks | place: Antarctica: Victoria Land, Knobhead nord | collected 2015-12-19 | reverse complement strand
ATTCCGCAAGCGCCGGCGCGAGCGGCACGAGCGCCGGCGCGAGCGGCACGAGCGCTGGCGCGAGCGGCGCGAGCGCCAGTGCGAGCGGCGCAAGCGCCGGCGCGAGCGGCACAGGGCAGGCGGCGCCCAGCGCGGGCGGCGCGTCCGACCCCGCGCTGCCCAGCTATGCGCAGCTGCAGGCCCGCGCGGCGGCCACGCGCGCAACCGAGGCGCAGCTGGCGCAGCAGGCGCGCGCGCGCCGCGTACGTGGGCTGGTTTCGTGCATTGCTCTTTTGCTTGCGCTCCCTCTTTGCTTGCGCTGCATGGATGCCTGGACCACCATGGAGTCACTCACGCTGGCGCAGTGAGAGTCCGCACAGTGCCCGCGCGGTGGACTGGGCGGGCTGGTCCGTACAGCGCTCGCATGGGGGGCCTGCGCCGCGTGCTCACGGGCGGGCGGGTGCCGCAGGCGCCGCCGGCGCTGGCGGACGCGGGCGCGCCGGCGGCCGGCGCGGCGGCCGCGCCGGCGGAGGGCACGCTGCCGCCGATCGTGCTGCCGCCGATCCGGGACGTGCTGGCCTTCTTCGACGCGCTGCCCAAGCTGCCGGCGCTGCCGCCGGCGCCCGCGCTGCCGCCGCTGCCCGCATGGGCGCTCACCGGCAACGGCGTCGGGCCCGCCGGCTCGTCGCCGGCAGGCCAGGCGCGCCCTGTAGCGCTGGCCAGGGGAGTGGGGTTGCGGGCACGTCCGACTGGCCCTTGCATCCACACTCAGCCTTTTCTCACAGACGCTGTGCGGGCTTACATGCGTCGCAATTTGGATGGGCTCCTCAGGCAAAAATATGGCAGAATCTGGCCAGGCGCAGCTCGCGATATCAATTCATGCACACGTGCACACCAACGCAGTGAAATATATCATGCCTCAACCCCGGCGTCCAAGCACTCCCAGGGCTCTCACTGCGGCTCATTGCAAGGTCCGCTGTGCAGCGCCGCTGCGGCTTGGAGCCGGGCTCAAAGCCAGCCAACCATGGCTGCCCTACTCGCAACAGCGTGCTGACGCTGCGGCATGCGGCGCGCGCAGACCCAGTCACTGGCAAGCATGAGCCAGAGCGGCAGCACGGCAACTGGCCGCTGACGGCCCGCAGGCAACGCCAGTGCTGCCCTGCCCCGCGGCCGGGGTTGGCTGCGGCCCTATGGCGTGTCCTGTGCACCGTCAAGGCCACAGGTCATGCACCAAGCAAACGAATGACTGCCTTCAAGAGCTGGTTGCTTTCCGGGGGGCTGAGGCTGCACATAAAGCACGAGTGAGTGAACCTGCAGCGCCGCACGACTTCAGCGCGCGCAGATGCATGCTAGCGTTGCATTACTTGCATTGTTTGCAGCATCCTCGTCTGTTGAAGCCATGCGTTGAAGTCATGTGCCCATCCAAGGACATAATTGTGACAGCTGCATCAGCCACTTCATATCGAGCCGTGCTAGGGTTTCCCAAGCAAAGCCGCTGCGTCATGGGCCTCAGTTCATGCTCGATCGCCGCCTCTTCTCATCGTGTCTTGCGGCCTGTCAATAGACGGCAAAACAGGCCGGGGGGGAGGCCAAGCAAATACGGAAGTCTGCCACGCCGTAAGGGATCACCATGTATTGTGCAAGAGCTCGTTAGAAACAGTACGCCACGCAGTGGCACGGCACCATGCAGGACGGACTCGTCACCTTCAACGTCGGTGGCAAGGAGTTTTGCACAAGCGTTGAGACTCTCCATAAGGTGATGGACTGGCGGCAACATGCCGTTGGGTTCTGCTCGGCAGGCGGGACGGCGCACCCCCTTCACTCCAGTTCTGCGGGTATAGGCCGATGTGGGTCAGACATCTGGGCATCTGCACGATTCAGGCCGGTTGTGAGTGATTTTGTTGATGTGTCATCTGCCTGAGCGTGCTAAGAGAGGTGGAATGGGACGCATCTGCAGCCCCATGCCTGCACCACAGCAAAAGTACTCACGGGCCGCAGCCAGTCACCGTAAGTGCGCGAGTCAGGGCTGCGTCGCGCAGCCTGGGAGTGCATGTACCAGACGCGCCGGCGCAAAAACAGCAGCGTTCTGCACTTGACTGTGTTATTGTTGCGCACAGGACCCCTCGTCTATGCTCGCACGTCTGTGCAGCCGCGAGTGGAGCGGCCACAGCCGCTTGGATAGCCGGGTGCGAGCGCCATATGACGGCGCTGTCTGCTGAAGAGTACCGTGTTACAGGATGAAGTGAACCTCTGTCTGCACACGCGCGGCACACTCCTAGGGAAGCACACGCCCGTGTCCTACACCTGGGATGCGATGCAGACTCCAGAGCTTGCCAGCACGCCCAGGCGGCAGTGAGCTTGCGATGCTCGCTGCTTGCTCGCGAGGGACAAATAGCGCTTCGTCTTGCTTATGTCGCCCGCGCCTGCCCAGACCAGCGTTTGGGCCGCGTGGCACGCGCGTGCTGGGCAGAGCTGAATGTTCATTTCGGCGTATGTGCGGCGTGCAGGGGCGGGTGTTTGTAGACCGGGACCCGCGCTGGTTCCGGCTGGTGCTCAATTTTCTGCGCGACGGCGGCTGCGAGCTGCCTGAGTCGAGCGTCGACCGGCGCGAGCTCATGCGCGAGGCTGACTATTACCAGGCACGCCCGCGCAAAGCCAACGCGCTCATATGTTCTGGCGGGCGGGCGAGTATTGCATCCACTGGGCGGAGCTGAGCGTGTTTGATACAGTGTCGTACGCACGTTTTCGCGCTGGCCTCCGCACTCCTGGGCTCAGCCATCCAGCAAGAGACGTGTGTGTCTTCGCGGCGGGCGTCACACCAGATGGGTCGCAGCGAGGCGGTTGGGGCGCAGCTGCGCCGCGGCGGGACAGCACTTGCCAGCCGTGCAGCTCGAGAGCGTGCGCGCGTTTGGTCGCGCACATGGAGCGGCGTGGGTGGCCCGCGGCGGCGTCGTATCACATGGTCGCCCAGTGTGCGAGGCTGCATGTCCGCGCGCGCGCAGCTGGAGAGCCTGCGCGCGTTTGTGGCGTGCGAGGGCCGCCGGGGCCGGCCGGAGACCGCGTCGCAGCTGCGCGTGTGCATCGCGGACCACCTGCACGCGGACGCACAGCTCAAAGCCGCGGTCGATGCGGTGCTGCTGTGTGCGTACGGCGCCGCACCGCACGAGCCGCGCGCGCGCATCCCGCCCCGCGCGGCCGTGGTCGAGGCGCGGCCCGCGCCTGCAGTGCCAGGGAAACTTAATCCCTGCCCTGCACCCCTCCCAGCGGCGCTGCCGCGCAGCCTGCGGGCTCGACCTAGAGCAGGGGCTGCGCCTGGTCGTAGTGCGTGACGAGCAGCAGCGTCATGCCTTGCCGCCAAGCGCCGCCCGTGTCTCGCTGGGTCGCGCCCAGGGCAGCCAGGAGACAGCCAGGAGCTGAGAGCGCCGCCCCATGTCCCGATGGGTCGCGCCCACGACAGCGGGGCGGCGGCTGGGAGCCGAGGCGCATTGCCGGGGGCGCCGCAGGTGGCCGTGCGCGAGAACGCTTTCAACCGCCTGGGCGAGGACCGGCGGTACGAGCGGCGCGACGAGACCGTGTTTGTGGCGTTCCACCAGCACATCCGCATGCAGGGCCCCGGGCACAGCGACGTGTACGACGCCAAGCACGAGAGCCAGCTGATGTACGAGCGCGAGACGCTGTCGTACGACCCGGCCGTCTACGGCGGCGGCTACGAGGCGCGCGCGCGGATCAAGACGCTGCGCGTGTACGAGGCCCACTGCCTGGCCGGGCTGCCGGCAAGCGCGCGCGCGCTGCGGTCCGCGGCCGTCTACGGGCTGCGCCAGCGCGAAGCGCTGACCTGGGCGCTGGAGCTGCTCGGCTTCCGCGACGTCAGCGTGCAGGCGCGCCCTAAACCCTAACCCTATACCAGCGTGTGGCACAAGCCTGATACGGCATGCTGCCTCGCCCTGGCGCGCAGCCAGCCGGCGCCCTTGTGGAGCCGGCCGCGGCGCGGCGCGCACCGGCCCCGCGCTGACCCGTCAGGCCGCGGCGCACAGGTGCAGGCGGGGCAGCTGCCGGCGACGGAGGCGGGCACCGACGAGAAGCTGCTGGAGCTGTTCTGCGCGGCGCAGCCGATGCTGTGCAACGTGCGGTACAGCGTGTGCCTGTCCCTGTGAGCGCCCGGCGGCTGCCCCCCCGTCTGGGGGCGCGCGCGCGTGCGCTCCCTGGCCGACCAGGCGTCCAGCGTTAGGGCCCGCTTGTGCCGCGACCCGCGCCGCGCTGCAGCCAGGAGCGCTCTGCGCGACGCCGGTGAGGCCGCGCGCTCTCGAGTCGGAGCGCTCTGTGTAGGCCCATGCTCGTGAGAGAGTGTCTGGGCTTGCTTGTATCTGGGGTTGGGCACGCCTGCAGGGCCTTTTTTTGAGGTGGCGCGTGAGGGAGTCTGCACTTGCGGCAGCTCCGTGTGTGTGTGCTTGCAATTCTTTGCCTTGCGTCCTGCAGCGCGGCAGCACCAGGGCGGCAACGGCTGTTTGTGAGGTCGAGAGGTGGTTCCGGGTCACGTGCTTTCTCTGCGGCAGCGCCAGGAATCTGGCTGCAAGCAAAGAGGAAAGGCGGGGTCGAGCAAGCGCAGCTGAGATTTGTGCGTTTTCGTGCGTTGTTCTAGCGCCCTCCGCGTGAGCCGCGCCCGCATTCGCGGAGGGCCAGTTTCTGTCGGCCCAGCACTCGCTCGGGCCTCCGAGCTTTGCTGTGCTTTGCGGCTCCCTGCATTTCTGCATCGGGGGCGTGGAGCCCATGTATGTGAAGCACTGCGAACTTGGGAGCGTCCATGTGCTGAAAGGCGGGGTGTGCCGTCGCGGGGATTTGTGCAAGGGTTTTACCAGGTAGGCTCTTCTGCTAGCACGCAGTGTAGCTGGACTGACCCAGCGCCCTTTGCACAGGCAGCTTGTGCTTGCACTGGCCCGCGCAGCTGCTCTGCTTCGCCGGCACAGTGCGGCCGGGCGAGGTGCGGGTGCGGTAGGAGGGTAGGCAGATGGGGCAGAGGTGCTATGGTTAAGCAGGGACATTGCAGCGTGAGACGCGCCGACGCGCGCGCTCCTCACAGCTGGCACCACTGGCGCGGTTTTGCCCAGGACTCCCTGGACGAGTATTGGGCTGTAGGGACATTGGGGCTGGACATAGGGGCTGGAATTGCAAGAGCTGCCCCCTCCGATGCTGGGATTCGCAAGCACTGTGGCAGCAGGCTCACCTTTGGAGCCTATGCATAGGCTTGCACACAGTTTTGAGCGCGCCGAAGCCTGCATGCCAGGCTGCAGTGCGCTGTCATAAAGCTCTTATAGAGTTGCGACATGATGCCGGTCGGCGCATGATGCTTTTACATAGCAATCCCAATTGAAGCATATATGTTTGAGGCCCAAGTGTGTGACTCTGCGTGCGAATTTACTATTATGTAATAATAGGCATGGCGGCGCTGTGAAGTTTGCTGACAACACACCCATCTGGCACAGCGCCGCTGAGCCTGACATGCAGAGCGGAAGCGGGTGTGCTGCTGAATACACACAGTCCGTAGCCATGTTGCAGGAGATCAAAGAACTCTTGTGGTCGAGGTCAGGGGTCGCACGCCGGTTGCAAAAGCACAGCGCGAAGTGCAGGAAGCTGCAAAGGGTGTGGGGGACATGCTGAGGGGGCGCACAATGCAGCGGCGCACACTACAAGTGGCCCAGCACAATCAGAGGGGTCGGTGTGCACAAGCACCAAAGCAGCTGTGCTCCGCCCGGAGCTCAGCGCAACGCGGCGCGCGCGCGCGAAAGCCGGGTCGGCCCGCCACGCACGCATCGGCTAGGTCGCGAGCTCCCTGAAGCCGTCGGGCGCGCCCGGGCCGCCGGGCTCCACGCGGTAGACGCCGCGGAGCAGCGCGGCCGCGTCGAAGCCGAAGCCGGCCGCCCTGGCGGCCCGCCCGGCCGCGCGCCGCAGCGCACGGCCGTCGAAGCGCTGCTCCCCGGCGGCGCCCCTGCACAACTGCAAGCCCTGGGTGCGCCGCACGCCCTGGCGCTGGCCGCAGCTGCCCTGCTGCGCGGACGCCAGGCCCTGGTACCGGGTGAGCCGGCAGCGGGCCTGACACGCGCGGCCGCGGAGGGTGCCGCGCGCTGCGGGGCCCGCGCAGCGGCGGGCAGCATGCGGCTGCCCAGTCGGCGGACAGTCAGCGGCGGCGACCTCAGCAGGCACGCAGGCGCAGGCAGGCAGCCTGAGCTGGGGCAATGCGAGCGCGCGCGAGCGCGCGCGCGCTTGGGGCCAGGGAAGCGCCGGCGCACCTGACGGCGACCAGCACGACGTTGGGCGCCCGCCCAAGCACCCTGATGCTGTACACGCCGCCGCCGAAGGCGCGCGCCGCCTGGCGCCGCCCGCACGCCAGGCCCTTCAGGGCTGGGCGGCCGGAGCACGCTGGAGCAGCCTCGCCTCTGCAGCGCAGCGGGCACGCACGGCGCGGCTGCGGCCGCGCTCATTGTGGCTATGCTGGACTTGCTTCCCGGGCTGCAGCCTGTCACCAGCCCACATGTCCCGAAAGCGCCTCGCTGCATGCGCCAGCGTCGACACGCGAGCGCTGGCATCGTCCCCCGCTCACGCCACACACCATCCCGGAGCTGCAGCGACAGCAGAGGAGCAGAGGAAGAGCTTGTAGTATTCTTAGAACAAGAACGCCAGGTGCGCGCCTCGGCGGCAAACGCGCCGATGCATGCGCGCTGCGGCGAGCCGGGCGGCCCGTTGAGCAGATTGGCGACCAGCACGCCGCCGGGCGCCAGCGCGGCCGCGCAGTCGCCCAGGAACGCGCCCGCCTGGCGCCAAAACAGCCCTCAGCCACGCGCTGCCGCGACGACGGCTGACCCAGCACATAGTGCTGCTCGGCGGCGGCCGCGCCCTGCAGCGCGGCCGCTCAGCCGCACAGAAATGCGCCAGCCTGGCGCCAGGACAGGCCTTTTCGGTCATTGGGCCATGCGCTGCCGCAACGCCTGACCCGCCGCACAATGCTGCCCAGCGGCGGCCGCGCCTGCAGCGCCACCGGGACCTCGCCGCGCCCGTCGAACGCGTCCAGGAACACTGCCGCGAGGCGCCCGTCGCGCGGGTCGGTCGCTTCCGCAGGGAACCCGGCAGCGGTCGCAGCCGGCGGCAGCGCGCTGTGCGCAGCAGAGCAGCCGCCGCCACCCGCGGCCGCGCACGGGGGGGCGGCCGAGCGCGGTCCTGCAGCAGCCACCCCCACCTGCTCGTGCACCCCTGGCCGGCAGCCCCCATTCGCCGCGCTGGGCGCCACCCCCGAGCAGGGTTCCGGCACACACGCCTCGCAACCGCCGCTCTGTGCGCGCGCTGCGCCCGCCTGCACTACGCGCCGGCGGACGGGAGCGGCCCAGCGGGGGCCCCGCCTGACAGGGCGTTCCTCTGCCGGCGCCTGCCGGCTGTTGCTTCCGGCGGGTGAGGCAACGCGCCCGCCGGGGCAGGCCGCGCCGCTTTGCAGAGCGCTTCCCCTGCAGTCGACGACCGCGCTCACAGCGCTCGGGCGCTTTGCAGCCTCAGGGCCGCCGGCGGGCAGGGTCAGGGTCTCCACGCGCGCGCGCGCGGCGAGGCGCGCCATGTAGGCCGCCGCGTCCTCCACGAGCAGGGCGACCGCCGGGCCCGCCTCAGCCTGCGCGGGCGGCCCGGCCTTGGTGCGCGCAGGCGGTCCGCGAGCGCAAGCCGCCCGCCTCGGGCGCCGGGACGCCACCGGCAGCGCGAGCCCGGTCGGCGCCTTGCTCCTTGCTTGTGCAAGCAAGCAGGCCGCGGCTATAAACACAACCTTCTCGCCCCGTCGGCGCGCCTGCGGCGGCGGGAAGCCGAAGCACTCGCGCGCGGCGGCCGCGACCGCGGGGTCCAGCTCGACCGCGTCCACGGCCAGGCCCGGCGCGCGCCTGATCAGGAAGCGCGGCAGCGCGCCCGCGCCCACGCCCAGGCACGCCGCGCGCGCGCCCTGCGCCGGCCGCGCGCGCGCGCTCGAGGCAGAGCTTTGCTTGTGCGCAGTCACACACGCGCCCACGCCGATGCGCGCTGCGCGCGCGCCCTGCGCCGGCCATGTGCGCGCGCTTCGCTGCCAGTCACCGGCATCGCCCCGCCTCGACGCGCAGCGGTGCAGGCGGATATGTGACGCATGCGGCATTCAGATGGCACCAGGCCACTGTGCTGCATGGCATCAATCATCAGGCCTCTGCTTGATTAATTGGCACGGCTGGCAAACCCGCACTCGCGCGCAGGCGCGACACGCCCGTAGCAGCACATAGAGCCCGCTCTCATGTGCGAGCTGCGGCTGTCAGCGTGACAGGGGTCGGGCGCGGAGGCGCGCACAGGCTGGAGCATGGGGCAGGCATCGGCCTCGCTGCCGGCTGCGCACGCGCCGAACGCCGCGGCGGCGGCCACCATGACCTGCGGGTAGCCTGCCGCGCCGGCGCGCCGCGCACCTCACCGCTGCCCACTCCCAGCAACCGGCTTGGCCCGCCGGCCGCAATGGCCCGCCAGCGCTTTGCTGCTGCACACGCTGCAGACGGCACGCGCCATGCATCCCTCTGGCCGCCCGTTTTGGCCATGACGAGGACGCTGCACCTCTGCGTACACTGCCCAACGCCGCATTGCATGCAGCGCCCTGGCTGGGCGGCCATGCGTGCTGGCCGTGTAGGGCCCCAAGACGACAGAGCGCTGCGCGTCCGTTTGCACCGGAGCTCCCAGGCGCGAGCAGGGCCCCCCGTCCGCCCTGCAGCGGATGCCGGACGCAGGGAACACACATGCAGGGCTTCCTCCAGTGCATGCGGCGCACGCCGCCTACGCTCCAAACCGCCGGCGGCGCACCCGCCACGAGCGCGTCCGAGCATGCGCCGCCGCCGCCGCCGGGCGCCCATGCCACGCTCTGCAGCACGTCCTGGAGCCACAGCGCCTGCGCGCGTGCGCCCTTATACGCTAGCAGGCGCGCCCGTACCCTCCCTAGCCCCCATATAAGTTAAGGTATAGGGTATATGATAGGATAGTGCAGGCTCCGGCTCACGGGGATGGGGTATAGCCCCGCTCCATATATATCCTAGCAGGCGCGCCCATATACGCTCCATATATATGCATATATCCCATATATGCTCTGCAGCACGTCCTGGAGCGGCGCAGAGTGCAGGCTCCGGCGCACGGGGCGGCGTGCGCCGCAGGAGCACCACGGCGGCCGCAGCTCGTGGCCGGGCGAGGAGGCCGGCGGGGCGGGGCGCGCCCTGAAGTTCCCGTGCTGCCAGACGGCGACGGCGCCGCTGTGCTCCGACGGCGCCTCGTACAGCAGCTCGCCCCTGCCCAGCTCGACCTCGTCCTGCGCTCTGGTGACTGTGAGGGCATTTGCAAGTGGTGTAGAACAGGACATAACACACAGCTACAGCGTGTGCAGAATATAAAAAGATGTGTGCGGTGGCACGCAGCAGCAGACGCACAATACGGGAGGGGCCGCTGCAGCGTGAGGCTGTGGGAGAGGCGCGGGGCGGCGCGCACCCACCACAGTATGCGGCGGACGCGGCGGTTGTCCGCGTCGCCGCTGCGCAGGATGTAAGACAGGGCTGCCTGCCTGGACCATGCGGAGCGTGCGTGAGCTGCGTGCCTGGGGGCTCAGCAGAGGGGGGCCAGCAGAACAGGGGCAAGCAACCACTCACCACTGGCTGCAGCCCAGACTGGCGTTATCCATCCAGGCGCCAGGCAGTCTGGCAAGCTGCCGGTGTCCGCCCGCGTCGCCCACAGTGGCGCAACAGCAGCCCCGGCCGGTCTATGTCTCTGCCTGCTGGCAGTGAGTGCACGGTCCTTGCACTGCAGGCCTCAGCTGACCGAGGAGCCCGGCCGAGCTCCGGCTAATGGATCCGTCCTCAACAGCTTGCTTCGCGCCAGTCGAGTTCGACCTACACGAACCCTCGCTCAGCGGCAAGGTCGTATCGCAAGGCACACACAAGGAGCCCCGCCGCGGAAACAGACCAGCACTCGCACAAGTCCTCGGACAGCGCCGAGGTCCGTTGCTCGGGCGCTGGTGGGCGGGTGCGCATGCAGCGCGGCGGCGGCCGCGGCGGCTTCCGCGGGGGCCGCGGCGGCGACCGGGGGCGCGGCGGCGGCCGCGGCTTCGGCGGCGGCCGCGGCGGCGGGCGCGGCTGGGTGGACTATGGGCCGCCGGACACCGTGGTGGAGGCCGGCGTGTTTGAGCACCCGTGCGAGGGCGAGGCCGTGTGCAAGCTCTCCATCGAGAAGGCGCGCCGAGCGCTGGCCTGTGGGGGCGCGCTCGCCTGTGCTGGCAGCCGCACCTCGTAGCCGACTCGGCGTGCGGGCCAGAACTGGAGAGAGGGGAACATGATGAGGAGCACAGCGCGTCGTCCTGAGCTGCTCTGCCTGTGCTGGCAGCCGCACGCCGCAGCCGGCGCGGCGTGCGGGCAGAGCTTGAGAGAGGGAGAGTCTGACGAGGAGCACAGGCACGCACCGTCCTGAGCTGCTGCGGCGCCTGCGGCGCAGGTGCCCTACTTCAACGCGCCTATCTTCCTGCAGAACAAGACGCAGGTGGGCAAGATCGAGGAGATCTTTGGCAGCATCACCACGCCGGTGCGCGCCGCGCCGCCCCCCGCGCGCCAGCGCCCGGGCTGCGCGCCCGCCGCAGCGGGCCCGCGCCGCGACCCACGCTGGCCGGACTCCGCTGCGTCCCTGAGAGGCGGGCTGAAGTATCGCGCCCGTCCGGCGCGCAGTACTTCACGGTGAAGATGCAGGAGGGCGTGGTCGCGACGTCCTACGCGGCCGGCGACAAGTTCTACATCGACCCCATGAAGCTGCTGCCCATGGAGCGCTTCCTGCCGCAGCCCAAGGGCGCGCCGTCGCGCGGCGGTGCGCCGCCCGCACTCTGCCCACTTGCACCGTTGTCCCGGCAGTGTGCGTCCTGCAAAGTGGCGCGGCGCAGTCTGCGTCTCTCCACTGGAGGTTTGCTGGCCAGTGCCCTAGTGTCTGCGGGACAGCCCTCGAGCGCTGGACGGCTGAGTGTGCGGCCATGCTGACGAACGACACGCTGGTGTCCTGTACCAACCGCGGTGAGCACCGTGAGACAGCGTAATGGGGACTGACCGGCGCGCGCAGGCCGCGGCGGGCGGGGCGTGCGCGGCGGCGGGGTGGGCGGCGGGCGCGGCGGCCGGGTGGGCGGCGGGCGCGGCGGCCGGAGTTTCGGCGGCCGCGGCGGCGGGGGGCGGAGCTTTGGCGGGGGCCGCGGCGGCGGTTTTGGCGGCCGCGGCGGCGGGGGCAGGGGGCGGGGCAGGTATTGAGGCAGCCATGTTCTCTGGCGCTCTGCTGGCGCTGCCGGGATGTTCTGTTGGGCTGCCAGTGTATACTGTTTATCGCGGTATGTCAGCAAGTTTTGCTTGCATGTTGCTGGGCTTCATTCATCGTCGTGTGTGCGTTTTCACAGTATCTTTACTGAGGTTGTTTGAGTGTGAAAGGAGTTGCATCAGTGAGGTATGCATGCACAGCTCTTTCAGGACAATAGTGTGCAGGACCATAGTGTGCGAAGGTACCTGGAACAATGCAACCTGCATTTGCAGCCACGTGTTCGTTGCACAGGAGCTCTATTCTGCCAGGCGTGCGACAGCCTTATGCCCGTTAGCCCCAGACGCTTGCACCACAATGTTCCCCGCGGAGGCGCCCAACGCGGTGTACACCTCAACGACCAGCGGGCTCGACGCCAGACGCTGGTGCACCAGCGCCGGCGGGCGGCGCGGGGCGCAGGCAGCGCAGCAGCTGCTCCGCCGTGACAAAGCCCAGCTGCGGCGGCTCCGACTCCAGGTACGCGCCGCGGCCCCACCACTTGTGCGGCAGCCCGAAGCAGTGCAGGTGCAGGTGGTTGACGCTGCGCGGCGCGCGCGGCGTGCGGTGCAGCTGGGGCCGCAAGCTGGCCAGCGAGCGCAGTGCATGGCGTGTGCGCAGGTGCAGGCGGTTGACACTGCGCAACGTAGGCGGCAGTGGCGCGCTTGCCAGGTGCGCGACCAGGCCCCGCCGTACAGATGCTGGGGGGGCAGGCCGGGCGTGTGCGCCGCAGGCTACGGCAGCGAGAGGGCGGCCCGGCTGCGGCCGGAGCAGCAGTTGTCCGGGTGGGGGCGCGCGCTGCAGGACCATGCAAGGCCTGGCTGTTTTACAGCAAGAAGGGTAGGGTAAGGAGGATAGGGTAGGGCGGCGCGCGCGTTGTAGACCGCGGAGGACGCATTGCGCAGGTAGGCAGGGTCGTTGGTGCCGGGGTCCATCTCATTGAACGTGTCGGCCGCGTAGAAGTTGTGCTCGTCGTCGCCGTACTCGGCGCGCACCTCCTGCGCGCCCGCCGTTGCAGGTTAAAGGTATGTAATCCTATCCCTACCCCTAACATTAACTCAACCCTGATGCCCTTCACCCCAGTGACGTCGAACTAGCTGCGAGCTGCGCACACCGATGCACTTCTGCACCCTTTGTTTGAGCCTGCACCCCGGACGGCACCGCTGCAGGCAGCCCGGCGAGCCGCGCTCGGCCGGCGCGCGCGCCTTGACGAACGCGCTGCCGATCTCGGTGAAGAGCGGGTCCAGCGGGTTGAGCAGGCGCACGCAGCAGAAGCGCTCGGTGAAGCCGCCCCAGTTGCCGGCGGGCTCAATGCGCGCGCCCGGCTGGCGCTCCGCCAGCGCCGCCGGGACGTACCTGGCGGCCGCGGCTGCGCGACTGTCGCATGCGCGCTGCTCCCGCCTTGCAGCCCGCCTGCTCAGCCGAGGCAGGCAGCGCAGGCTGCCTGGCACAGCCTCGGGCCTCGTCCAGGCATGTTGAGCCTCCCGCACATGCAACTCATGCAACCCAGCTGGAGCAGGGATATCAGAAACGTGCAACCTCAGAACTGCCACCAATCTCAGGTTGCCCTGGAAATGATTGACACATGGGTGCAGGCGCGTCCCGGGCTCACCCGGCAAACGCGGGCAGCACGGGCGTCATGCCCAGTGCGCGCATGCGCGCCAGGATCCTGCGCTGCAGCTCTGCGCGCGCGCAGGCGCGCAGCTGTGTGGCCTGATGCACCCCGTGCGCCGCCTGCATACGTCAGAGAGGAACCAGCTGTGCGGCAGGGTGACATGGATGTGTGCAACAGGCGTACCGTATGACCACACCCTCTCGAGCAACCTGGCGCCTTGCAAGCGCAACTAGCGCGGCACGGGCGAACAGCCCCATGGCGGGGCGGGCCAAAGGAATCTGGATCGCGCGCGCGGGCGCGCACCGGCCTGCCGGTCAATGAAGCCCTGCGGCAGCGGGCCGCCCCAGCCGCGCAGGTTGCCCATGCGCTGCCAGGCCAGGAAGGCAGGCCCGGAGAAGAAGCCGGCCAGGTCGCCGCTCGACAGGCCGAAGCGCGCCCACACGCGCTGCCACACCGCCTCCTGCCCTGCGCGGCGCGCGCGCCGGGGCGCATTCGCGGCAGTCCGGCAGGCAGCGGCTGTTCGGGCCTCGGCCATGGAAGGTGCCTTGTCAGACCTTGACCCTACCCTGGAAAGCAGCTCACCAGACCCTAGGAAAGCGCTCCGAAGACCTGGCAAGCAGAGCAGCAGCGCTCTGAGCGCGCAAATGAGGAGCCAGGCGGCGCCTGTGGGGGTGCAACCGCGCCGTGCCCCAGCGTGCGAACGGGGGGCGGCTCTGAGGGGGGTGCGCGCGCCCGTGAAGGCCATGGGCAGGTTGATGCCGTGCAGCGCCATCCAGTCGATCTCTGCCTCCCAGCGCTCCCAGCTCCACCACGTCATGCTGTAGCTGCGCGCCGCCGCCGCGCCCCCCGGTCACGCCCGCGCCGCCGCGGCCGCAGGCGCGCCGACGCAGAGCGCCCGCGCACGCAGCCTCGAGCGACTTGCGTGTGACACAGCTGTGTAGGATATCCGGGCGAGCAGCACCAGGCCGCATGCGACTAGCTGCAGAGCCAGATGGGGATGCGGGGTTCGGCAAGCTGCTCCAAGGCAGCCAGGCCGGCGCGCGCTCGTGCCGCTGGCCAGGTGCCGCAGCGCCGCGCGCCGTGTGGGGCAGCACGGCGGCACGGCGCGGCCGCGCAGGGGTACCAAGGCATGCGTGCTCATGATAGGGTATCTAACGCGCGCGCATAGGGCATGATAGGGTATCTAACCCTATGCGCACGCCTGGGCGTGACGGCGTTCTGGTAGTAGTGGTACGGCACGCTGCGCCCACGGTATAGCGGCCGGCCGGCCGCCGGCGCGGCAAGCGCGGCGGGCGCCAGGCAGGCCAGGTCGAGCTGGTTGCCGCCGGTCGCCGCCCAGGCGACCGACGAGTTGCAGCGCTCCTTCAGGAACCAGTGCACGCCCGACGCGAGCTCCACGCCTGGGGACGGGTCGCCGGGCGGGTGGGGGCGCCGTGACACGCAGCGCCCAGGTTTCTCTTGAAGCTCAGCGCGGGCAGGCGCATACACCCAATTCTCGAGCTGCTGGCGACCACAAGCCGGCGGGCTTGAGGGGCTGAGCCTAGCCCCCACCAAGCTGGAGCGCAGGAAAGGAGGTTATGTACCATGCACAGGGTGGTTAGGGGTGTCCCTGAGCCGCACGAGCGACACGGTGCAAGCACCGGAGCTTCCTGTGGTGCAGCGTCTGCAGCCCGCCGCGCACGGCTGAGCCGCGGCGTCAGCAGGCAGGCGCGCCTGTGGTGCCGCCGACGGACACGGCGCCGCCGCCCGCGGCCACCTCGAAGCAGGCCGTGTGGCCGCTACGGCACTGCAGGCCCAGGCGCAGCCGGAAGGCGGCGGCGTGGCCGGGCAGCAGGCGCGCGAGCAGGCCGCGGACCGCCGCCAGCTGCTCCTGCTCCCGCTGGCCGCGCGGCGCCGCCGGGCGCGCCGCGGGGAGCGGTGGCGGGCCGGGCAGGACCGGCGCGCCGGCGCCGGCCTCAGGCGCCCGCGCGGGCCGCTGCCGGGCCAGCAGGGCGGCCGGGCAGCGCAGGCGCTGGCCGGTCGCGGCGGACAGCGCGCTGCAGGCGCTCTGCAGGGGCGAGGCATGGGCATGCGCATGGCCGCCCATGAGGACCATCGCGGCCATCATAGCCCGGGCGACGGCGCGGCCGCCGTCAGCGCCATGATCGTGCGCGTGCTCTACGCGGACGGCGCGCGCGCGCTGCGCAAGCTGCCCGGCGTCTGGTGCGGGGCTGCGCGGGGCGGGCGCCTACGCTTGCTGACAGTGGGCTGGCAGTGCAATAGCGGCACGGCAGGCGCCTGGCCCTGGCCTCACAGGTGAGAGGCCGTGTGAGTATGTGCAGCGTTGAGCCCGTGCTGCCTAGCAGGTAGGGGCAAAATGCGTCCCCAGCTCTGGCGCGGCCTGACTCTGGCCGCGCGAGCGCAGGCCGGCGGAGTTTGCTGCGGCCGAGGCGTGCGCCAGCGAGGAGCCGCGCACGGCCGCCGGTGGCGAGCGCGGCACTGACGCCGGCAGTGCGGACGCAGCGGCGCGCGGCACGCACGAGCCCTGCGCGGCCGGCGAGCCGGGACCCGCGCGGCACGACGCAGCGGGCGGCGCCAGCGACAGTGGCAGCGACAGCGACAGCGCCGGCCTGCCCCCGCTGCAGGCCAACAGCAACCGGCGGGCGGTGGAGTGGCGGGCACCGGCGTCAGAGTCGGGGTCTGACAGCGAGGCCGATGAAGTGCGCTCGCAGCGGAGGAGCGGCGCGCCCCTGGACTGCAGGGATAAGGGCAGGGAGCCTCCAACGGCTGCGGCATGAGTGCAGGTGTGCTTGCGAGACCAGGCAAGTGTTGACCTGCATGCAAGCCGCCTGCGTGAGCCCTGAGCGAGCGGCACGGGTTCTTAGGAACTCTCCTACCAGGTGTGTGGCGGCAGCAGCTTCCGCTGCAGGCCCGCCAGCCACATGCTAATGAGAGGTGGCGCGGGCATGCGCTCTGGTACGGCAGTGTATGAACAGGCCAGCAAGCATTAATAATCACATCATCATCACTCAATTTTTTGAATTCCTCAGCGAATGAATAAGCAGGAATTGAATGGATAAGCAGGTGCCCCAGCACTTGCAACGCTGTCTCTTGTCGGTGCCTCGGGTCGGCTGCAAGGGGCAGGGAGGCTAGGTGTGTGTTGAGAGGCCTGGCAGGGGGCCCGCCAATGGTCGACACTGGCAGCTTCTTGGTGCACACACTGCTGGCTGTGGCAGCTGGTAGCACCGTTGCGATATGCCTGACGTCCCTGGGCCTGGTGGCACTGGTCAGCGGCGTGCGGTGCAAGCAGTTGGAGAACTGGAAGCCCTGGCGGGCATCCCAGTCCCGGGTCCTGCGCCTGCTCGCGCTGGCCAACCTCGCGGACCCACTCGCCTACGCAGCGGTCTGGAGGGTGGCTGCGACTCACAGGTGCCGACCCCCACAGCAGCGCCTGGCTTGATGCAGACCTGCTCGGTACTCACCAGCATTATGAGGAGTGGTTGGGATTCGGCAAGTCGCCACCTACGTTTATGCATGTTAGGGGCTTGTACGTTTGCACAACCGCATGCACCCACGGACTGACAGCCCCGTGTGGCAGGCTCCTGGACGCCCTCGCATCCTCACAGTACCTCATGACCGTCTGGAGCCTGCACCTGTTCAATCTGGTGCTCTGCCTGCTCCTGTTCCTTGCCACCAAGGAGCGCCGTCGGCGCCTGGAGCGCCAGGCCGCCGCCTGGCCCCACTGCGCAGCAGGTGTGCGCCCGGTGCAAGGCCCGTCCTTTGCTGAGCGTGTCAGCCTGCTCACGTGCCGTGCAGAGCTGACGTAGGGCGCTTCTTACGGCCCTGTCACTGACAGAACACCGCGCTCTTTCTGCAACAGGTGAGCAGGCGCGGGACGAGCCACAGGCCGCAGCCTGCAGCGCGGGCCAGGCATCCGCTGGGGGCGGGCAGCGCGCCGCGGTGCCCCCGCGCCGCCGCCCCGCCGCGGCTGCCTGCAGCGGCGCCAGCAAGGACGGTGCAGACAGCGCGCCGCCGCCGCCGCCGCCCCGGCCCTGCAGCAGAGAGGAGCTGCCGGTCAGCTATGGCTGCCCTCGGTGCGCTGCCTGCAGCGCTTCCCCTGCATGCGTCCAGCATGTGCTTCTCCCCAGGCGAAGGGACACGATGACGACGCCGCCAGCAGCCTTAGCTGACGGGTGCATGGACGGGCGCAGGGACCCCGCATCGCCGGCGGCCTCCGGATTGCCGCGCCCTGACCACGCGCTGGCGCAGCCCGCAGCCATGCGCGCCCCCGCGCTCGCCTGCGCTCTGGAGGCCTGGCAGGCGGCAGCGCACTGCGGCTGGCAGGCGCAGGGGGCGCCCGCAGGCATGGGCCACGGCGAGAGCGCCTTGCGCAGCATGTTCAAGAGCCACTACGTGCAGCTCCGGTGAGCCCCTGTCGAGCTGCAGCTGCTGTCGCTGGTGTTGATCGCAGCATCCACAGCGCCAAGCCTTGGGACGCCCATATGGACAGCGCACCGGGCCGCGCCCATGTTTTACCTGCCGCATGTTCTGCCTGCCGCGGCTGGGCAGACACAGCGGCGTCACATGACGCCGACACAGGGCACCGGGCCGTGCCTTTGCGCTGCAGAGGGCGTGGCGGGGTCGCTGACGAGGGCCGCGTCTGCGCAGCGACGCGCCGCGACTGCGCCGCGGCGCCATCCTGGAGCTGCCCCTTGCTGACGTCGACGTCGCCTTCACCAGCCGCGGCGCCCTGGTCGCCGGCCCCGGCGCCCGGCCCGCGCGCGCCGCGCGCGCCCTGCGCGGCTCGCGCTCCATGCCGCTGCCGAGGGCGTACGGCCAGGGGGCGCGCGCGGCCGCGGCGCTCCTGCAGCAGTACTCCACTGAGTGGCCCGGGCCGCCGCCGCGCGGCGCGACCTCGGGAGGCCCGCCCGTCGAGCTGCAGGCGCCGGCGCTCGTCATGGCAGAGCGCGCGCCGCACGCCGGGGCCGCGGCGGCCCGTGCGGCCGGCCCCGCGCCGCGAGCCGCCGCGCCGCAGCGCCCCGGCGCAGAGTGCGTAGATGAGGGCCCGCCGCACTGGAGGCTGCCGCCCCTGCCCGCGCCCAAGCAGGCGCCGCACGGCCTGGGGCTCGCGCCGCGGCCCACCCGGGGCCCGCGGCCCGGGCTGCCCAAGCAGGCGCCGCCTGTGACCGATGCGCTGCTGGACGACCTGGTCGGCTCCGCGGTCGCGGGCCTGCTGACCACGAGCGAGCTGGGCGCCGCGATGACCCGCCGCGCGCACAGCGTGCCGCCTGAGCACTGGCTGAGGATCGTGGCGGCGTAGCGCGCTGCGTGCGGCGCGCGGCTAGCACCGCCTCTTGTGTGAAGCGCACGCACCGAGGTGGGGGCCGCTGGTTGTCCAGAGGCTGTGGTGAGCCTTCTAGCAAGGTCGTGTTACCCCTTACACCATGATGGGCAGCAACGGCCTTGAGCGCCATGCTGCCCTGGCCCCCCTTGACGCTCTGCTTACATACGCGCCACTGGCGCTCGCATCTGCTTACGCATGCACCAGCTGATGTCCTCGGCCCGTGCATGCATTGGCAGGTATGGCTGTTCTGTTGGACTGTGTCGGAGACGTCTTGCAACGTGGTGACGCGCACTGCTCTGCGACCATGGAGGAGTTGAGTATGCAGAACTAATGTAGGTGTCACAGCGTTCGTCCTGGTTCAGTGGTGCGTACAGGGGCTTGGTGGCGAGGACACTCCCCGATTGACCCGCCCTCTTTGTTGCATGTGTATTTGATAGCACAGCCTCCGCTGCTCCTCTAGTCTTTGCTTGTATTCAGTTCCATTTTATGTCGTTCATGATCTGAAGCATGCAGGAGCGCGTTTTGGGTTAAAGGGCGGAGTTGTATTCAGCATGTGGCTTCTGCATGGTGGTTTACTGTCAACGAGCTCTGCATTTGGCACGGCCGTTGGACACTGAGTATGCTGGCGGCGTTCGTTCTAGCAGTCAGGACGCAGCCCTGGACAACATAGAGCGCTGTTAGCTGCCCCAGCAGTGCTATCGCAACCGCCGCCGTGCGGGGTTGTGCGTGCCTGCTGCTCGTGGGCGCACAGCGGTGTTGATAGTAGGACGGAGATCTTCTTCAGAGGATCTGTGAAGAAGGCGGGGCCCTGGCACAGGGCCTCGCTGTTGAGCGAGGCTGGTGTGTCAGGCGTGATGGCAGTGGCGGCAAGGCCAGGGTGCGGACGCTGTTCTGAAAAAGCGGGCGCACTGCGGCAGCATAGGGACGTGTACAGCGAGGTCATGCCTAGGGTGCACTGCAAACCTGGTCGCGTCTTCCTTCGTGCTAGGGTTCTGTGTTCACTGCTATTTCATGCGGTGCGCAAGGCGCCTGCGAGATTGTCGCAGGGCCTTGTGGTGCGTTGGTGGAAGTTGCCGCAGGCAAGCCCTTGACTTTGCATGGCGGACTCTTGCCTTGCCTTCGCATGGCGATTTTGCATTTTGCATAACTTGACTCCGCGTGCAGCCTGAGATCATACATGCTCACAGCGCTAGTGTGAAAATGTGCTACCCATGTAAATGACATGGAAGCATCTATCGGACCGGCTGGAGTCCACATCAGCCTTGGCAAAGCCTTAAGGGCTGGCATGGAGGGCGACATTTCATGGGGTCAGGGGGCCTGCACAGTGTTGCCCACACTGAAGAGCAGTCCACACTTGTGCTTGTCCCCGTGCTGATGCGGACTAAGGCATAGCGCCCTGGTGCAACTGCGGCCACTGAGGCTGATGGCAGCACACAAGGTGCCGTCGTTGCGTTTTGCTGGCTTCCACCAACCACAGTGCTCAACATAACAACATAACAAGACACACCCCCGGTGCTTGCAGGGCGTCGTGGCCGCAATATTCGACCTGGACGGCTTGCTGCTGAACACGGAGGCCTTCTATACACTCGTCCAGGAGCAGTGCTTGCGGCGTTTCGGCAAGCCTTTCACCTGGTCGCTGAAGGCACGCTGGCACGCTCTAGCTGTTGTGCACGGCGCACCGCCAGTGCTCCTTCAAGGGCCGCCATGTGATCCTCCCGAGCGGGACCTGGCTGCGGCAGCCAGGCGAAGATGATGGGGAAGAAAGCCCTGGACGCTGCAATGATCCTGATCGAGGAGACAGGCCTGCAAGGCCAGCTCACGCCTGAGGAGTTTCTGAGGGAGCGGGAGGCCAGCCTGGACCGGCTGTTCCCTCAGGCCGAGCTCCTGCCCGGCGCGGCCGCGCCCGCTGCCTCAAGGCTTGCGCACCCCTGCAGCACAGCGCGTGCAGCACTGTGAGGCAAAGCGCCTCTTGCATCGCCCACCGTTCCAGTTTGCAGGACACTCGGTGCGGCGTAGCAGCTGGTGGTGGGACTCGTCCACCGTGTCGCCACTGGTCCGCAGGCCTCCAGGCCGTTTTGCACTCTCCGCAATACCCTCCTGCTCACTGAGCAGTGCACAGGCGGGTGTCTGGCATGCATGCACAGAAGTTCGCCGAACGTGGCCCCGGGCGCGGGCAGGCGCGGAGCGGCTGCTGCGGCACCTGCACAGCCACGGCGTCCCCATCGCCCTGGCCACCTCCTCGCACCAGCGGCACTATGCTGTGAAGACGCAGCGCCACACTGAGCTGTTTTCGCTCTTCAGCCACCGCGTCACAGGCGCGCGCGCGTCGCGACCCACGCGCGCGCCGCCTGTGACCCGCACTGCATGCAGGGGTGCTTGAAGGGTGTCTGCCATGCAACAGGCAGGGTGGCGCGAGATTGGGTCAGCAGTCATAAATGGGGTGTCCAGCGGTCACCGCCGCTGCACGAGAGAGTGGATTTGGTATGCAGATGTACCAACAGGGAGGGTGGTCGCGTGCCAACCAGACCTGCAGCAATGCGGTGCATGCTGCATGCTACAATGCTGTGCCAGATAGGTGAGTGTCCTTGCGGTATCACACCAGGCATGCTGCTGGTACAAAGCTCAAGTCGCGCACGCCGGCGCGCGCGCGGCAGGCGACCAGGTGGCCTGCGGCAAGCCGGCGCCCGACATCTTCCTGGCGGCCGCCGCCAAATTCTCGCCGCCGGCCGCGCCCGAGCGCTGCCTGGTGTTTGAGGACGCGCCCACCGGCGTCGCGGCGGGCAAGGCCGCCGGCATGTGCGGCCCAGCTGCGTTCGCGGCCGAGGGCGCCTGTCCTGGAGACACGCCGGCCGTGGCTGACATCATGACATGCAGCGTGCTGCGGCGTTTGCATGGCAGTGCGGCACGCTGGCCCAAAGCTGGGCATGCATGCGTGGCCCGTGGAGCCACTGCTCCAGAGGCGCATGCTGTGGCTAGAGTGCCAAGATGTCCGAGGCGGAGGCCTGTGCACGGGCAGATGCGATGCCGGGAAGCGGCCTGTGCACGGGGGCTGCCGGCAGCTGTGGTGCTGCTGACGCGCGGCCCTGTGATGCGCGCAGGTCTGTCGTCATGGTGCCCGACCCGCAGCTGGACGCGGCGGAGACGCGGGGCGCCGACGAGGTGCTCGCCAGCCTGGAGGAGTTCCGCCCGGAGCGCTGGGGGCTTCCGCCCTTCCCGGCAGCGCCCGCGCCTGCATGAAAGGCAGGGTGCTGCTCGACGGCATGCCTCGCACTGCGCCCGGCTTTCAGTCTTTGTAAGGCTGCCATCATGATGGAGCACGTGCGTATGCAGGCTGCATATGACTTGCGTGCGCTGTGCAGTGCAGGGGGGCCCTGGCAAAAGAGTAACCTGTGCCGCTTTCTGCACAAGCACTGTAGTGAGCTTCTGGTGTGATGATTCAGTGTAATTTCTGTGCATTGAACAAAGCCCCGGGGACACAGTATGGACTCTACTTCACTTGACTCTCTCTCTCTCTCTCTCTCTCTTGCAAGTGGCACTTGACTCTCTGACATGTGGGGCTCCCAGAAACCCACACCATTTTGAAAACGAATATGCAGGCCATGCTGCCCCTTGGCAGTGGCCAAAGCAGCATCTCTTTCAAAGCCTCTGCGTTTGCACAACACTACTCCGGCGTTCCTACGAAGAACCTGCCGCGAAAGAAGGTGCGGCACGCCTGCTGTGCCGTTGGCTGCAATGCCCTTCAATGCAGTGGGCTTGGGAACGGCGCCAGCGGCATGTGCAAGAGCACCTCCCGTATTTACGCTGCCTGCGCTTGCCGGGAAGCGCTGGCCCACGCTTTGGTGATCATCGGACCTAGCACCGTAGCGGGCCGTGCAGAGGCTGCCTGGGGCCAAATGTGAAAGTGGGTTAGGAGCCTGCTTTGTGCGCACTCACGCACAACTGCAGACCTCACGCATGACGCCCGCGCAGGCTGCAGCGTACAGGCAAAATGATGCGGGCATGCATTGTGGTGGCCTTCGCTCTGCTGGCGCTGGACGCTGCGGCGGCGCAGGTTGGCCCCAGTGCATCGCCGGCCCTTCCTGCAGTGACAGCTTGGAGCGGAGCAGTGTCCAAGCTTGCCACCGCGCATTAACATGGTCGCTGACGGGCTTGCGCGTGGGGGCAGCTTGACGCGGCGAGCGCCCAGGCCATCAAGGACCAGGTCCTTCCTGGCAACCTGGGCAACATCCTGCACCCCACGAGCACGCCGGCAGCCACCAGCACGCCGGCGGCCACGTCTTCTCCCACACCGGGTGCGCCGTCAGCCGCCTCAACTGGGCAGCCCCTCTTGTGCAGGGCGAGCAGGGTGTGGCAGCCCCCGTTTGTCTGGAGAGCGCCCCGCGCGAGGTGGCAGGTGCAGGTGAGGGGGCTGCTGGGCCCAGCTGATGGTCCTGTTGCATGCGCCCAAGATGCTGGGTCCAGAGGCGGGCCAGGCTTGCTTGCCCTGCGCACGGGGTTGCGCAGTGCCGGCACAGGCCGTGCTGCTGAGCTCCCTCTGCAAGCCACGGCAGGGCCTGCCAGCGGCAGGGGCAAGCAGCGAGCTGCCCGCGCACGCTGCCCGCCCGCGCCTGTGCAAGCGCGCACAGGTCTTGCATGGCGCCGGTCCACTGACGCCTGCGTCAGGTGCACGCGCTGATGCCTGCTGTGGGACGCAGCGCCGACCACGTCGCCGGTGAACGTCACGTTCAACGTCCCCGTCGTGCTGATCAACGCCACGCAGCCGAACCTGCTTCAGGCGCGCGCCCAGCGAACGACGGGCGTCCCGCGTGCCCTATGGGCTGCGGGCACAGCCTGTCCACCTCTCTGAAGCATGTACTGTTGCTTGGCTGTGCGCGCCAGTGCGCTGTGCTGTGCCGCGCCCGCCCTCGCATCAGGCTTCGACCACAGGCTGCCGTGCCCCTGGAGCGCAGTGCTGCCCTTGACCCAGCGGCAGCGTGACGTTTCCGTGTGACAGTGTCACGGCATGCAGGAGTGACACGACACTGCACACTCATAAGCCCTTGCCCCATTTCCCAGACGAGCACTTCTATTGCGCTCATCCTGCACTTAGCGTGACCGCAATCCGCCGCTGTGTGCAGGAGGGCAGCGGCAGCTACGCCCTGAGCGAGCCGCCGATCGCCAACACCACGATCGCACGCTTCGTGGTCATTGGCGGTGCGCGTAGGCGCTGGCCAAACGAGACCTTCCCTGTGTTGGCCGCCCTGTGGCACAGCAGAGTCCTGGTGTGCGCAGTGCATTCGCGCGCACGCTGAATAGCACGCCACGCCTCTCCGCTCAGCAAGCAGCGTCGCATCTGGCTCAATCAACCTGCTGCTTGTTCTGCTTTGTGGCCTGGCCAGCCGGAGCTTGCCCAGCCCGTGAGGCCATGGTGTTGCTCACAGGGAAGAGGCTCAGGGGCGCTGTGGCCCTGGCAAGGCTGCATCTGGCTGGCTGGCACATCTTGCCTCATCCTGCTCTGCATCGTGGTTGACGTGCTGAAGATTAATGGGGCGCCTGTGCATGCAGACATCGGCCGCCAGCGCGCGCCGCAGAGCGTGGGCCAGCCGCAGTGCTCGGTGGCTGCTATCGGCGGCAACAACGATGTCCAGGGTGCGCCGCCCTTGCGACGATGAGTGCGCAGCCCTCACAGTGCAAACGCCTTGGCCCTTGCTGAAAGCACGCGCGCACGAGCTGTTCGGCACTGCCTCGGGCTGCGCGGTTATGAGCCGCGCTGCAAGCGGGCGCGTGTAGCGGCACGGTGCGGATGTGGCTGACTCTGGCCGTGCTGCCGGGCGGCGCCAGGCGGGTTCCAGCAGAACGAGACGGCGCTGCTGATGGACCAGGTCTGCCGGCTGGTCGGCGGCTGCGAGTTTGTGATCAACACGGGCGACAACTTGTGCGAGCCCGCGCTCGCACACCTGCACTTTCCGCCATGTCGGCTGGCAGCCGCGAGCGCCGTACACGGCGGCCTCTGCTCGCGCCGCCTGCCCCTGCCGTGGGCGGGCCTGGGCACCGCTGGGGGCCGCTCGCCTGACGCGTTGGTGTGCCTGGCAGCTACCAGTGCGGCATCTACCCCGGTGACTACTCGCGCTTCACCAGCGACTGGATCCAGGTCTACCAGACGCCCTACACGCCCACGATCGCGCCCCTGCCCTGGTTCAGCGTCTTCGGTGCGCCCCCGGCACCGCAGTTACATGCGGCGCCTGTGTCACCCCGATGCCCTTCACCTGGCCGCCAGGGCACGCCGGGGCTGACCGGGCTGCCTGCTGCCGCGCAGGCAACCACGACATCGTCATCAACGGTGCCGCCCGCGCTCGCGCACCGACACGCCCGGCCTCCCTGTCCTCGCGCTCGACTGCGTTCTGATGGCTGACAGGCCTTTGGCTCTGTCAACAGCGCACGCGGCCCCGGTCTTGTGCCCCTGATGATGCCCTGCTTTCTGCCAAGCCGCAAGACAGCCAAAGGCGGCTGCTGCAGCCCCGGCACGTAACCAGGGGCCGCTCAGGCTCAAGGGCGGCACGCCGAGCCGAGCCGCGCGCGTGCGCGCGCAGGCAGCGTGGCGACCCAGATCGCGTACGACACATCGAACGCGAGCCCGAGGAACGCCGCCAGCCCCCTGCCCGGCACCACCAAGCTGTGGAACATGCCCTCGCAGTTCTATGTCCGGGACTACGCCGTCAACGGGGTGCGCGCGCCGCCGCGCCCGCCCGCCCGCTGCATGCCCCGGGCGAGAGCGCTCTGTGGTTCATCGCATGGACCGTGCACTGCGCGCATGCCGCAGCCTGGCAGCGCTTGCTGTCATGGGTGGCAGGCCGTGCGGGGCCGTCTGCAGCGTTCAGCAGCAGGTCCCGTGCAGGCAGCAAGCTGCGCCTTGAGGCAAGCTGTAGCAGGGTTGCTGATGCACTGCAATGAGGTCCTTCATGTATCAGCCCCCGCAGAAGGTGCTTGGAAGAGGCTCAGGGCACGTCCTGCACCGCATGCAGCAAGCCTCCGCATCAATGCGGGTCATACGGTCAGCGCGCGCTCAGCGCACGGGCAGCGCGCTTGGAGCGAAACTATACTGCTCAAGGCCGCTGAAGGCCCTCCCATGCTCCCCGCCTGACGCTGGCGCCCACAAGGCGCAAGCGTCTGCAGAGCGCCTACTCCACCAACACTAAACCGCCCAGCAATCCTACCCTACCCTATGCTCCACCCGGTGTGCCCCGCGCCCAGGTCACCATCCGCGGCATCTTCCTGGACGCCAACCCGTTCATCACGTCCTACGCGCCTACCACCAACAAGTACCACACCGGCTACTACTCGACCTTTGTGCGCGCGCCCGGGCAGCCCCTGCAGGGTCGTGAGTGTCTCCTGCGCATGACATGCGGAGCTGCATTTCTGAAGCGCAGGGCATTGCATGGCAAGCATGACATTGCTGTGGTGTACCCTTTTGCACCATCACTCATGCGCGTCAAGCACTGCCTGGTGGGCAGCAAGTGTTGTGGGGCAGAGGTCAGCCTCAAGCTAGGCGCGCCTGGTGTTGCAAAGCTTACTCTTCGACAAGGCGGGTGCATGAGCAACGTGTTGACATCACAAGCCTGCTGGCCCCACTCTGACGCTGTGGTGCGCCGCCGCGCGCAGTCCACCCAGGCGTACGAGTCCGCCCAGATCCAGTTCCTGCAGAACGCGCTGGCAACGTCCACCGCAACGTACAACTTTGTCACCGCGCACTAGTGCGCGCGGCCCCTCTTGAGAAACTTTCCCTCTGTCGAAGTACACGGGGCTGTCCCTCGACGCACCGGCATCCACGGCTCCCTGGCTGAGCGCGGGAGGCATGCAGCGTGCCGCGCTCAGTCTGTGTTGAGTGGCTGTGCGAGGCCGCGGTGGCCAGCGCTTGCGTTGCGCGTCGCTTGTCCAGCTTCCGCCGCTGCACTGATGGAGAAAGAAAGGTGGTGTGTGGCGGCGCCATTGCGCCTGCACAAGAGGCGCACAGCAAGCAGCAGCGCCTCACGCGCGCGCGCGCCCGGGCGCGCAGCCCGCTATTCGGCGGCGCCACGCAGAACGGCGCCACCGGGGCGGCCTACCCGGGCCAGTTCAACTTCTGGGCCGACGTGCGTGGCCCGCCCTGCCCGCCCTGCCGCCTACCCCCGTCGCGGCCCTCGCGCAGTGCCCACGCCTGGGCGCTGACGGCCCGCACAGGCGCCCAGCCCCTCAGTGCGGCAGGGCGCCTGCTGCGCGCTGTCGAGGAGGGGCTCGGCGCAGCGCGTGCGGAGCACACACCGCCTGACGCGCTCGCGCGCGCGGCAGGTGCTGGCGACGATCAACGCCGCCTCGAAGAAGGTGGTGACCTACTTCAACGGTGATGTCCTAACCCTATACCCACGCAGCGCCCGGCATCTTATAGCGCGCGCCTGGCATGCTGAGTGTGGCCCTCGCATGCTCCGGCAGCACGCACGCGGGGCGGCCTGGCTGCGCAAGCCCCGGGGCGGCCAGCTCAGGCGCCCACTCGCGACATGCCTGCCTACCCTAGACCCGCTCAGGCGCCAGCTTGGCCCTACCATGCTGGTCGAACGGCTGAGGCGCTGAGCGGTATTGCCCGGCGCGGCAGGCCACGACCACGCATTGAGCCTGGGCAACCCCGCCGCCGCCACGGCCGCCCAGCCGTGCGGCCACCCTCCTCTGCCTCGCACGCCTGCTTGGGAGACGCAAGGGCGCAGTGGCCGGGTTGATGCATGTCTGCAAACCGTACCGCAGAGCAACCCATGCACGCCTCGCCGCCGCTAGGTGCACCGGCGAGCCCTATCGTGAACCTGAGGGTGTAAGCTGACGTGGCGCGGCCCGCCCGCCAGGTGGAACGGCTACATCACGTACCAGACCTCGGGCGCGGGCTCGTGGGGCGAGCCGGCCGACACGTGCACGCCGACGCTGTACACCAACGGCGGCAACGGCGGCTTCATCCTCGTGACGGCGACCGCGACCACATGGCGCAGCGACTACTACACGCTCGGCTCCACATACCCGCAGTGCACGGCGCGCAGCCACCTCGTCAATATATTTATCAACACCCTGTTCAAGAAAAAGAGAAGCGCGCAGCTGTGCTGCGACACATCCGATATCGCTCACAGCGGGCTGTGGCGCCCCTGCTCACACACTGTGGGGTGCGCAAGGCACGAGGGACAGGCAGCGGTGCAGGAGCGGCTGGGTGCGGCGGCGCATGCTGGCAGCCTACGCCCAGCAGCGCTGGCTCCTGCCCGGCAGCGCTGTCTTGACGGGCAGCGCCGTCGTGCACAGCAGCAGCCACGCACGCGCAATGCAGGCAGGCAGCAGCCCCTGCCCACGCTGATGCGCCCACTCTGTCGCGTGCACGCAGGTCACGAGCTATGCGGACAAGAGCCCGCCGACGTTCTCCGCCAACTGCGCGCTGGGCCAGCCCAACGCCTGCTGCGCCACCGGCGCCTGCTACCGCTAGAGTTAGCCTCGCCCCACCGACATAGTTTTGACTGCTAGTACCGAAGTGCGCATGCGCGAGGACCATGCAAGTGAAGGGGATCCGGTGTGCTGCCCTTTTTGTCACCCAGCGCAGGCGCGGCCATGAGCATGTCTGAGAGCGCGCGCCCGCCGGCCCCAATGCGGGCAGCGTGCACTCCAATGACCTGCTTGTGCCCCTGCTGCTGCGTCGCAAGCTGCTCGTCCAGCTGGCCCTGTCCGGGCCCCCGCTCCTTCCCTGCGTGCCGTTCAGTCTGCTGGTGACAGGAGGTGCCGGGTTGCTGCGCGTCAGACATGCAAACGCAGCGCACTGCGTCCTACATGCGAGCATGTAGTGCGCACAGCTGCATGTGCATGCCCGACGCGGCTTCCCAAGCGACCTGGCACCCGCTGTGCATCGCTATTCAGGGGCGATCTGCACGTGTGCATACCCACACGCGCCGGAACGCTAGCGACTGCTGCCATTCGGGGTTATAGACTGCATTTTGGGCTAGGACGTTGGCGAGTTTCTTGTTCGGGCGTATTCATGAACACAGCATTTTTTATGGAGCTGCTCTGGGCGTTAGTAGGAGGGGATACGGTCATGACCGTTGTGAAGTGGAGAGTGCTGCGGTTGTGATCAGCGAAGTGGAGGAAAGTCTCTGTCAATTGTAAGCGTAGTATGTGCAAGTCATGACCATTATATACGGCCCTGACAATGCATCAGCCTGGCCATGAACCAGCAAGTCTGACAGGCTCTGCACCTGGACCCTGCAACCCCTGGTTATCATGTGGGGCTGATCATGAGTGCACCATTGAACCATTGTTTAACGTGCACCATTGAAAGTTTAACATGCAGACTGTGAGGTCCACTTATTCTGCTTGTCTGCTGACGTTGCACCGCACATACCCTCATCTCTTTCAGACCCGCCGTTACCTACTATCTAACGCAATGCGCATGAACTTTGCCTCGAGCAACATCGTGCAAACATCATGTTCGTGCTGTCACGGACAGTGTCGGATGATGCCTATATTCTAGTAGTACCCAGATTGTGCAAGCAGGCATGTGGACCCTAGCAATTCAAGGCCCCGAGGGCGAGTGCTTTCAATTGCGAAATGCGCAGTTTATTTATGCAGGCGGCTGTCACAGGTGGGTCCCACAGAATCTCTTCCTGCAAGGCCCACGCAACTCCTGCAGCAGTCTCCGCTCAGTCTCACGCACACCCGAAGGCGACACGGGACCAGACGTTGCTCGTTGCGCTGCCATAAGGTAGGCAAGCTGGGTAGCTAGCCTTCTTTGATCGAGCACACTGATCAATCGGCGGCTGATACGTATACAGGTACGTACCTGTCACGTATTGAGCTTGATCGCTCTGTAGAACGGCCTCCTCTTGGCCTGTGCAGGGTCCTCACTACAGGACCCACCACAGGCTGCCTGCGGGTGCAGCGTGCGAACCAGTGCGCTCAGGTGCACAGCCGCGCCTAAACCTCTGCACGCGCCTGCGCAGAGCTTGCAACGCGCCCCGGCAAAGAGAGCGCCATGATGCGCGCGGCCGCCTGCGTGGCCATTGCCCTGCTGGCGCTCAACCTCACCGCTGCACAGGAGGTGGGCTTAACGCTTCCGCTCGCGCCTCTCCTGCCCTGGGCGTCGCGGCGCTCACCTGCCACCACGCACGCCCTCACATGCAGCCCCAGCAACGGGTGTGCCTCTGGGGGAGCAGCTCTCGGCGCCGGGCGTCCAGGCCATCGCAGACGCGGTCGGCGGCCACCTGGGCGACCACCTGGGCCTGGGCGATGTGCTCAAGCACAAGGCCACGACGGCGCCCACGTCGTCGCCCACGTCGTCGCCCACGTCGTCCGCCACGTCGTCGCCCACGCCGACGCCCACCACCACGGGCGCGCGCCTGAGGCTGCCCCACCGGTCAGGCCTCAGCCAAGAGCGGCAACACAGGCTTGGCGCCAAGGCAGGCACAGACCGCGCCTGACGCTGGCCTGTGTGTGCAGCGCGGACCTCGGCGCCGACGTCGGCGCCCACCTCGGCGCCCACCTCGGCTCCTACCTCGGCGCCCACCTCCGCGCCCACCTCGGCGCCCACCTCTGCGCCCACCTCGGCGCCGACCACTACACCGCTTCCCACGACCACGGCCGCGCCCACCACCACGCCGCGTGCCACGACCACGGCCGCGCCCACCACTACACCGGTCCCCACGACCACGGCCGTGCCCACCACCACGCCGCGGGCCACGACCACGGCCGCGCCCACCTCGGCGCCCACCTCGGCGCCCACCACGACGCCCGGCAATGTCACGTTCACGGTGCCCCTGGCGCTCGTCAACGGCACCCAGCCGAACCTCATCCAGGCGCGCGCCCGAGCACGGCTGCCCCTGCAGCCTTGGGGCTGCAGCCCCGCATTCGCGCGCGCTTCGCAAGCTCCAGGTGTAGGGTGATCATTCGCCTGCCCAGGGACTGCACTGAGGAGCGCTCCATGCGCGGTTGACGCAGCTGCTCTGCACGCTGACTGTGCATGCAGGCTGCTTGTGCCCAGCATGCTCTGCCCGCAGCCAGCATGCATGCAACACCGAGCACAGCCAGGCGCCCTACGGGGTCCTCCTGCCAGGTTCCGGTCCAGCACACGGCCTTCGCTGAATGGCGGTCCATAGCTAGGAATGTTGCAGCATGGGCGCGTAGAAGCTTGGGCTGCCAGGCGCGCAGCCGGGACCACAGATAGCTTGCCATGGCTTCCCGGTTCTGGCCGGCTGCCGCCGGCGGCTCGGCTGCAATTCGTGGCGCTCGAGCGCAGCCACCCAGGGGGGTTCACCTTGGCGCGCAGGAGGGCAGCGGCAGCTACCCCCAGAGCGAGCCGCCCACCGCCAACGCGACGATCGCGCGCTTCGTGGTCATCGGCGGTGCGCGGCCAGGGTAGCCTGTGGCCTTCTGGATGCCATGCATATGCCGGGGAGGTGAGAGGCGCCGGTGCCGTCTGGTCCACACTGCCAGCCGCCCGCCACAAGGCGGGGTTGATGCTGAAGGCGTGGGTTGGCGTGGGGCACAGACATCGGGCGCCAGGTTTCGGCGCAGAGCGTCGGCCAGCCGCAGTGCGCGTCAACCTCCTTTGCCGGCGACAATGAGGTGCAGGGTGAGGCGCCCGCTCTGTTGTGGCCCTCCCGGGGCAGCTCTGCGGCTTGGCGCGGCTGCGGAGGGCGTGCCCTGGCTGCTTTTGGGGGCCGGCCCGCCTGGCGACTCAGACTTGCGTGCAGCTATGATCGCGTGTGTGCGTGCCTCCGCCGCAAGCACATGCCCTTGTGTCCGCCGTGGCATACCTGCACACACCCTGTACCTGCACTCGCTTGTCCTGCATGCTGCAGGCGCGCCCGCCAAGCCCCGGACCTGCCCATGGTCTTGCGGCCGATCGCAGCCGCCTGAAGGCTCGTGCTCCTTTGCATGGCCGGGGGTCCACCGGAACGTGGATGCGTGCGGCTGGGGGCATGGCGTGAGTCGCACCGCCCGCGCGTGTTACAGCGCGGTGCCATGCTTACGCCATGGGGGCTGCGGGGCGGCAGGCGGCTACCAGCAGAACGAGACCGCGCTGCTGATGGAGCAGGTCTGCAAGCTGGTCGGCGGCTGCTCCTTCGTGGTCAACACGGGCGACAACTTGTGCGGCCCGCCGCGCATGCAGTGCCGTGCCTTCGAGGCGGCAGGATGCCTGCCGTGCCTTGGCTCGACCGCCCTTGCTCGCGTGCCTGTGTGCGCCTGCTGTGCGCGGAGGCCGTGCGGCAGACAGGGGCGTGCTGCCTGATGGTTGCTTGTGCGCTCCCGCACAGCTACCAGTGCGGCGTGTACCCCGGCAACTACTCGCGCTTCACCAGCGACTGGACCCAGGTCTACCAGACGGCGTACACGCCCACAATCGCGCCCCTGCCCTGGTTCAGCGTCTTCGGTGCGCACACCCTCCAAGAGGATCGAGCTGTTCGTGGGTGGGAGTCTTTTGTGTCACGGCAACTGTGGGACCCGCATGTCACGGCACCTGCAGTGCATGGTGCAGCTGCGCGCGCGCCTACGGCTGCATGGGCTGGTTGCAGCGCTGACGACGTTACTCTGCGGCGCGCAGGCAACCACGACATAGTCATCAACGGTGCCGCCCCTGCGCGCGCCGCACATCGCCCCCTTCCCCCCCCCCCCTCCGTTCCCCCGCGCGCTGCTCATTGTCCCTGCTGCGCTGCGTGCTCCGCGCCCACTGTCCTCTTTCAGCTTCCAAGAACAAGCTGCTGTGCTACGCATGCGCGCCTGCCGAGCCTGTGAGCGCGCGCCTGCGGCCCACGCGTCCATGCAAACGCCTGCGCGCCAAGCCCCGCGCGCCGCCCCCGCGCGCAGGCAGCGTGCAGACGCAGATCGCGTTCGACACGTCGGGCGCGAGCCCGGTCAGCGCCGCCAGCCCCCTGCCCGGCGTGTCCAAGCTCTGGAACCTGCCTGCGCAGTACTACCTGGAGGACTACAACATCAACGGGGTGTGCCCACCCCCCCCCCCCCGCGTGCGCGCGCCCCCACGGGGTGCTTGAAAGGGGTGGGGTAAGGGCTATGGTAAGGGCCCTTGATGTGCCCAGGCTGGCTGCTTTCATGTTGAGCGGTGAGCCGCGGCCTCGCTTGCAGGCTGCGGGACACAGGGCACGTCAGTCGCGCAGGCGCGCGCGGGTGCATGTACATGGTCGCGGCATCCCAACTGCTGAGGTGCCGGCTTGCTTGTGCGGGCGCTCGTGGAGCCCTCGCGGAGCTGCAAGAGAGCTTTCAGGCTTCCCTTGTCATTGGAAGCTGCGCCGGGCGCAGATCACGATCCGCGGCATCTTCCTCGACGCCAACCCGTTCATCACCTCGTACGCCAGCGCCACCAACAAGTACCACTCGGGCTACTACGGCAACTACGTGCGCACTGGCCGTAACCCTACCCCAACCCTAACCTAACCTATCATACACTACGGCAACTACATGCGCGCGCGCGAGCGCAGCCCTGCCCTGCGCTCCTCCATGCAGCGGCAGCCCTTGCACGTTCCCCCTGCACGTCGCAGGTCGTGCGCGGCATGCGCGGTGATGCATCTGTGAGGGCTCTGGTCGCCAGGCCGCACTGCAGACGTGTGCAGGGCTCCGCGCCAGGGAGTCATGGCAAGCGCTTGACGCTGCATCCAAGGGTCGGGGCTGCATGCGCTCAGCCCAAGTATGGTAGCTGAGGGTCCAGACGTTCCGCCCCGTCGTGTTCAGCGCTGCGCTGCCCTCTGCCTAATGCTCTGGCTGTGTGGCGGCGCAGTCCAACCAGGCGTACGAGAACGCCCAGATCGGCTTCCTGCAGAACGCGCTCAACACGTCAACCGCGACGTACAACTTCGTGACCGCGCACTAGTGCGGCGCCCCGCCGCGCCCAGCCTGCACTGCCGCACGCTCGTCACGCGCTGTTCTGACGACGCGCATGCATGCCGTCCTGATGACGCGCTTGCCTGCCCACGTCAGGAAGCTTTGTACCGCAAGTCAAACGCCCCTTCTCATGCACCATGCGCGGACGCTCACATGCCTCTCCCCAGACACTTAAGCGGTCAGCCTGCTTCAGGTGTGCACCCTCCATGCAATGGACCCCTATACTAATTCACATGCGGGGCGCGCAGCCCGCTGTTCGGCGGCGCCACGCAGAACGGCGCTACCGGGTCGGCCTACCCGGGCCAGTTCGGCTTCTGGGGGGATGTGCGCGCCCCGCTCGCCTGCTCGCACCTCGCGTCCTGGTCCTTCCAGCAGCCCGTGGCGGCGTCGGCCTGCTGCCTGCGCGCCTCTCTAAAAAAACATTCTGCTTCCTGGCCGCACCCTCTCCGGAGCACCCCTGTCGCCGGCGCAGCATCGAACCGACGGCGGTACCGAGCGCCTGCTCACCGCCCGCGCACTGAGCATGGCGTGTGGGAGCTGGCTTCACATGGAAGCATGACCGAGCAGGGCTGCGTGTGGGCAAGATGCGAGTGAGCCTGCTGGCGCCCCGGAAATGGAAAGCGGCGGGTTTGCTGCCGCCGCGCAGGTGCTTGCGACCATCAACTCCAACTCGAAGAAGGTGGTGACCTACTTCAACGGTGCGTTACTCCACCCTAGCCTACCCTACACCTGTATTAAGGCAATCGTTCAACTACTTCAACAGCGCCCTGTGCTTTGCTCTCCTGGCCTTGCCACGTGACATGCTCTCCCGGCCGTGAATGGTCCACGCCGCGCCCCACGCTGCCACCAGGCGGCCCGAGCCACGTGAGCTGCCGCGCCGTTCACATGGCCATGCACCATCCTGCTGCTACCAAATAAGACAGTGCTGCCTGGCAGTCTGCCTGAGCGCAGCGAGCTGGCAGCGGCGCTGATGCGCGACTGCCAATGCTCACGCGCGGCCGCCGGGGCCCTGCAGGGCATGATCACGCATTGAGCCTGGGCAACCCTGCGGTCGCCAACGCCGCCCAGCCGTGCGGCCCCACTGCTTGCCTGGCTGGCGGACTGCTTGGCTGGTCACCCAGCAACCGCAATCTCATTCAATCAGCAATCTCTTTCTCACCCCATCGGCATGCATAATCAGGCTGCCGCCCTCTGCCTGATGGGCGTCGCCAGACATGCAATGGGACCGACATTGAACTACACAGCAGCGCAGTTGAGCCACATGTCAAAGCTGAAAGCATGCGTGGGGGTGGCATCAGGCCTCACATCAGGCCCCACAGCCCATTACATACCAGAGGTGTCAGCTGACATGGCGCGGCTCGGCATTAGGTGGAACGGCTACATCACGTACCAGACCTCGGGCGCGGGCTCGTGGGGCGAGCCGGCCGACACGTGCACGCCGACGCTGTACACCAACGGCGGCAACGGCGGCTTCATCATCGTCACGGCCACCGCGACCACGTGGCGCAGCGACTACTACACGCTCGGCTCCACGTACCCGCAGTGCACGGTGGGTGGCCCTGCGGTGCCCCCGCCCGGCCCTGGCTGTACGGCAGCTGGAGGCCGTCGCTAGCAATCATGCTGTCTTGCGGCAACCCCAATGCCTTTTGGGGGCACCTTGGCCGCCACAGTGTCGATGCATGAAGCAGCTGGGGTCTGCTAAGCATGCAGGGTCTGCTGTCGATCCTCGGATGGGTGCCCCCGGGTGGGCCGGCTGTGTGGGAAGTGCCTATGCATCCCTGGGAACCTGGCAACGCCAGAGTGCGTCGGCTCATTGGCAGTGCCAGACCAGGGCCCATGCTGGCGTCTGACAGCGCAGCGGCATGCAGGTCACGAGCTACGCGGACAAGAGCCCGCCGACGTTCTCGCCCAACTGCGCGCTGGGCCAGCCCAACGCCTGCTGCGCCACCGCCGGTGGCGACGGCTGCTACCGCTAGGCGAGAATTTTGGTGGCATAAAGTGGGTGGGAGAGCGCCAAGGTCGATAGCTGTGCGCACGCGCGCTCGCCGGGGCGCGCTCGCCGGGGCGCGCGCGCAATGCTCGCCGCCCCATGTGCGCGTGAGGTTTTGCAATAAAGGCCGCAATGCAATAAGGCCGGGTTGCAATAAGGCCGGGCGACCACGCACTGGGCGACTGACTTGTTGCACTGGCTCAGGCAGCGGAGACCAATAAGCTTCGCCGGTCATTGATTTGCGGCATGTTTGGGTCGTTGCCGTGACACAGGCAGTGCATGAAGTACTGAACATGGTTCGTGTCTTGGTGCGGGGAGTGGTTGACTGAGCGCAGTGCACATAGCACCCAGCTCAGTCCAGCTGCGAAGAGCTGCGCGCGGCCCTGCTGCGCGGCACTCGCGCTGTGTCCCTAGCGGTTCAATAAATGCTGGCAGATTCGCCCGGTTTTGGTAGGCAGGAGTGGTTACAAGTGCACTGCGTTGCACTCGATGCACACCACTGCGAAGGGTCTGATAAGTGTCAGTGTGCTGCGTGGGGTCCAAAAAAGGCGTGCAGGGCTGCTGTGAAGCGCACACGTGTTCCCTGGCGCCATCCTGCTGGGGACATGGTGTTTGGGGCTGCATGGTGTCAAGACGTGTTTACAACGTGGTGCTCTTGCGCATGCATTTGTTATGGAAGGCTGCCGCGCTCAGCTGAACAGTGCATCTGCATTTGGGCTAGGACGTTCGCGAGTTTCTCGTTCGGGCGTGTTCACAAACATAGCAGATTCTATGGAGCTATGCTGGGCGGCGTTAGTAGAAGGGGATACGGTCATGACCGTTGTGATGTGGAGTGCTGCGGTAGTGCTGCGGTCGTGACCATAGCGAAGTGGATGAAAGGTCTATGTCAGTTGTAGCGGCGGTATTTGGCAATTTCATGCCAGTACACATGGCCCTGATGGTGTATCAGCCTGGCCTTGAACCAGCAAGTCCATACAGGCGCTGCACCTGAACGCTGCGACCCAAGGTTAGCAAGTGGGGCTGATCATGAGTACATTACCAAGTTCAACATGCAGACCGTGAGGTACTCTTATTTTGTCTGCTGATATGGCACCGCACAGTTATCTCTTTCAGACCTGCCTGCTACCTGTTATCACCCGCATGGACTCTGCCTCAAAGCAAATCGTGCTGGCAAATGGTCGTGTTGTCTCGGACAGTGCCGAATGTCTCTCCATGCTTGCAATCTGCAGTGGCAAACATGCTGTGCCATGTGAGAGGACCCTAGCAATTCAAGGCCCCTAGGGCGTGTGCTTCAATTGCGAAATGCGCAGTTTATGCAGGCGGCTGTCACAGGTGGCCCACAGAATCTCTCCCTGCAAGGTCCCCGCAGCTCCTGCAGTAGCCTTCGCTCAGTGTTACGCACACCTGAAGGCGACACGGGACCAGACGTTGCTCGTTGCGCTGCCATAAGGTACGCTAGCGGGGTAGCACCTTCATCGATCGAGGAAACGGATCAATCGGCGGCTGTCTTGTACCTCTCACTTACAGAGCTTGATCGGTTTCTAGCCTCCTCCTCTGGACTGTGCAGGGTCTTCGCTACAGGACCCAGCACAGGCTGACTGCGGGTGCAGCGCGCACTGCCAGTGCGCTCAGGTGCACAGACTCGCCTAAACCTCTGCACGCGCCTGCGCAGACTTGCAACGCGCCTCGGCAGAAGAGCGCCATGATGCGCGCGGCCGCCTGCATGGCCATTGCCCTGCTGGCGCTCAACCTCACCGCTGCGCAGGAGGTGCTCTCGCAACTTTTCCTCTGCCCCGTTCCTGCCCTGGGCGTTGCGGCGCTCACCCGCCACCATGTGGGCCCGGGTAAGCAGCAACGGGTGTGCCTCTGGGGGAGCAGCTCTCGGCGCCGGGCGTCCAGGCCATCGCAGACGCGGTCGGCGGCCACCTGGGCGACCACCTGGGCCTGGGCGACGTGCTCAAGCACAAGGCCACGACGGCGCCCACGTCGTCGCCCACGTCGTCGCCCACGTCGTCGCCCACGTCGTCCGCCACGTCGTCGCCCACGCCGACGCCCACCACCAGCGCGGGCGCGCGCCTGAGGCTGCCCCGCCTGAGGCTGCCCCACCAGTCAGGCCTGAGCCAAGAGCGGCAACTCAATTTGAGGCCAAGGCAGGCACGGGCCGCCATGGGTGACACGCACCTGGGTGCGCAGCGCGGACGTCGGCGCCCACCTCGGCGCCCACCTCGGCGCCGACTTCCGCGCCCACCTCTGCGCCCACCTCGGCTCCCACGTCTGCGCCTACCTCGGCGCCGACCACTACACCGCTGCCCACGACCACGGCCGCGCCCACCACCACGCCGCGTGCCACGACCACGGCCGCGCCCACCACCACGCCGCAGGCCATGACCACGGCCACGCCCACCACCACGCCGCGTGCCACGACCACGGCGGCGCCCACCTCGGCGCCCACCTCGGCGCCCACCACAACGCCCGGCAATGTCACGTTCACGGTGCCCCTGGCGCTCGTCAACGGCACCCAGCCGAACCTCATCCAGGCGCGCGCCCGAGCACGGCTGCCCCTGCAGCCTTGGGGCTGCAGCCCCGCATTCGCGCGCGCTTCGCAAGCTCCAGGTGTAGGGTGCTCATTCGCCTGCCCAGGGACTGCACTGAGGAGCGCTCCATGCGCGGTTGAAGCAGCTGCTCTGCACGCTGACTGTGCATGCAGGCTGCTTGTGCCCAGCATGCTCTGCCCGTAGCCAGCATGCATGCAACACCGAGCACAGCCAGGCGCCCTGCGGGGTCCTCCTGCCAGGTTCCGGCCCAGCACACGGCCTTGGCCGCAAGGCGTTCAGCTCTTGCAGCATGGGCGCGTAGAAGCTTGGGCTGGGGCGCAGGCGCGCAGCCGGGGCCACAGATAGCTTGCCATGGCTTCCCGGTTCTGGCCGGCTGCCGCCGGCGGCTCGGCTGCAACCTGTGTGGCTCGAGCGCAAGCACCCAGGAGAGTCCCTTTGGCGCGCAGGAGGGCAGCGGCAGCTACCCCCAGAGCGAGCCGCCCACCGCCAACGCGACGATTGCGCGCTTTGTGGTCATCGGCGGTGCGCGCCCAGGGTAGCCCGTGGCCTTCGGGATGCCATGCACATGCCGGGGGAGGTGAGAGGCGCCGGCGCCGTCTGGTGCGCACTGCAAGCTGCCCGCCCCGAGGCGGGGCTGCTGCTGAAGGCGTGGATTGGCGGCGGGCGCGCAGACATTGGGCGCCAGGTGTCGGCGCAGAGCGTCGGCCAGCCGCAGTGCTCGTCGGCCTCCTTTGCCGGCAACAACGAGGTGCAGGGTGCGGCGTCCGCCCTGCTGTGGCTCTCCCGGAGCAGCTGCGCGGCTTGGCGCGGCTGCGGAGGGCGTGCCCCTGGCTGCTTTTGGGGGCCGGCCCGCCTGGCGACTCAGACCCGCGTGCAGCTATGATCGCGTGTGTGCGTGCCTCCGCCGCAAGCACGTGCCCTTGTGTCCGCCGTGGCACACCTGCACACACCCTGTACCTGCACTCGCTTGTGCTGCATGCTGCAGGCGCGCCCGCCGAGCCCCGGACCTGCCCATGGTCGTGCGGCCGACCGCGCAGCCGCCTGAAGGCTCGCGCTCCTTTGCATGGTCGGGGTTCCAGCGGAACGTGGATGCGTGCGGCTGGGGGCATGGCGGGAGTCGCACCGCCCGCGCGTGTTACAGCTCGGTGCCATGCTTACGCTATGGGGGCTGCGGGGCGGCAGGCGGCTACCAGCAGAACGAGACCGCGCTGCTGATGGAGCAGGTCTGCAAGCTGGTCGGCGGCTGCTCCTTCGTGCTCAACACGGGCGACAACTTGTGCGGCCCGCCGCGCGCGCAGCGCAGTGCTCTCGAGGCGGCAGGATGCCTGCCCTGCCTTGGCTCACCCGCCATGGCTCGCCTGCCCGTGTGCGCCTGCTGTGCGCGGAGGCCGCGCGGCAGACAGAGGCGTGCTGCCTGATGGCCGCGTCCCCAACCCTAACCCTCGTGCACGCCGGCGCAGCTACCAGTGCGGAATCTACCCCGGTAACTACTCGCGCTTCACCAGCGACTGGACCCAGGTCTACCAGACGGCCTACACGCCCACAATCGCGCCCCTGCCCTGGTTCAGCGTCTTCGGTGCGCACACCCTGCCAGAGCGGCGTTGTGGGAGTGTTTGGTATGACGCCTGTTCGACACTCATGTCAATGCATGCCATGCACTGCAGTATACAGCTGCTCGCGCGCCCGCGGCTGCATGGGCTGGTTGCAGCGCTGACGGCGCGCCCTGCGGCGCGCAGGGAACCACGACATCGTCATCAATGGTGCGCGTCGCCCCCACATGCCCCCCTGCGCTGCCTGTGGTCGCTGCGCTTCATGCCTTGCGCCCACCGTCCTGTCTTAGCTTGACAAAGAGAAGCTGCTGTGTTACATATGCGCGCCTGCCGAGCCTGCGAGCATGCGCCTGCGGCCCCCGTTTCCGTGCGGGCGCCCGCGCGCTGAGCCCCGAGCGCCGCGCCCGCGCGCAGGCAGCGTGCAGACGCAGATCGCGTTCGACACGTCCGGCGCGAGCCTGGTCAGCGCCGCCAGCCCCCTGCCCGGCGTGTCCAAGCTGTGGAACCTGCCCGCGCAGTACTACCTGGAGGACTACAACATCAACGGGGTGCGGCCCCCCGCCCGGGCTCTTACCCTAAACCTGCCATAACTCTAACAGTCCTGATGCGCTCAGGCCAGCTGCTTTCCGTGGTGGGCGGTCAGTGTCATGTGGCCCTGCTTGCAGGCCGCAGGACGTGGTTCATGTCAGCCATGCAGACGCACGCGGGTGCACTTGCACGGTCCCTGCATGCTCGGCTGCTGAGGCGCCGGCTTCCATGTGCGGGGCTCCACGTTTGTGGAGCCCCGCGCAGCTGCGAGAGAGCTTTTGAAGCGTAATGTAACAGGAAGCGGTGCCGGGCGCAGATCACGATCCGCGGCATCTTCCTCGACGCCAACCCGTTCATCACGTCCTATGCCAGCGCCACCAACAAGTACCACACCGGCTACTACAGCAACTACGTGCGCGTTCTTACGCTGAACTACGCCCCTAACCCTATACTAACTCTAAACTAACCCCTTACCATCAACTACGGCAGCTACGTGCGCGCGCCCCCGCACAGCCCTGCCCTGCGCACGGCGGCGGCCCTTGCTCATGCCCTGCACATTGCAGGTTGTGCGCAGCGCACACATCGAAACACCTGTGATGATATGGTTCAGATTGCCAGGCCGCACTGCAGGCTTGTGCAGGGCTCCATGCCAGGGGGTCATGCAGGCGCTTGAGAGGGTTGGCGTTGCATGCATCGAATGTTTATGAGCGAGCGCTCAGCCTGAGCATGGTTATTGTGGGTCTGGACGTTCTCACCATTGTTTTCAGCGCTGCGCTGCCCAAGACTTCCAACGCTCTGGCTGTGCGGCGGCGCAGTCCAACCAGGCGTACGAGAACGCCCAGATCGGCTTCCTGCAGAACGCGCTCAACACGTCGACCGCGACGTACAACTTTGTGACCGCACACTAGTGCGGCGCCCCGCCGCGCCCAGCCCAGCGCCGCCATGCACTGCCGCATGCTCGCCACGCGCTGTTCTGACGACGCGCTTGCAAACTGAGCTGATGACGCGCTTGCAAGCTGAGCTGACGACGCGCTTACCTGCCCATCCCAGGAAGCTATGTCGGCAAAGTCCCGAGGCCCCGTTATAATGCACAATGCGCTGAAGCTTACATGCCTCATCCCAGACATATGTCGAAATGAAGCCGCACGCCTGCTTGAGGTCCGCACCCTCCATGCAATGTACACCTATGAATTGCTTTGCCTGCGGGGCGCGCAGCCCGCTGTTCGGCGGCGCCACGCAGAACGGCGCGATCGGGTCGGCCTACCCGGGCCAGTTCGGCTTCTGGGGGGATGTGCGCGCCCCGCTCGCCTGCTCGCACCTCACGTCCTGGTCCTTCCAGCAGCCCGTGGCGGCGTCGGCCGGCTGGCTGCGCGCCTCTCTATCACACTCTGCTTCCTGGCCGCACCCTCTCCGGAGCGCCCCTGTCGCCGGCGGAGCATCAAACCAACGGCGGTACCGAGCGCCTGCTCACCGCCCGCGCACTAAGCGTTGCGTTTTGGAGCTGGCTTCACACAGAAGCATGGACGAGCAGCGTGTGAGCAAGATGTGGGTGAGCCTGCTGGCGCCCCGGCACTAAACAGCGGCGGGTATGCTGCCGCCGCGCAGGTGCTTGCGACCATCAACTCCAACTCGAAGAAGGTGGTGACCTACTTCAACGGTGCGTTACTCCACCCTAGCCTACCCTACACCTGTATTAAGGCAATCGGTCAACTACTTCAACAGCGCCCTGTGCTTTGTGCTTTGCTCTCCTGGCCTTGCCCCGTGACATGCTCTCCCGGCCGTGAATGGTCCGCGCCGCGCCCCACGCTGCCACCAGGCGGCCCGAGCCGCGTGAGCTGCCGCGCCGTTCACAAGGCCGTGCACCATCCTGCTGCTCCCAAATGAGCCAGTGCTGCCTAGCAGTCTGCCTGAGCGTAGCAAGCTGGCAGCAGCGCCAGTGCGCGAGTGCCAATGCTGAAGCATGGCCGCCGGGGCCCTGCAGGGCACGACCACGCGATGAGCCTGGGCAACCCCGCGGCCCCCAGCGCCGCCCAGCCGTGCGGCCCCACTGCTTGTCTGGCTGGTGGACTGCTTGGCTATTACCCAGTGACCGTTTTCACCCTGTCCGCATGCTTGATCCAGCTGCCGCACTCTGCCTGGTAGGCATTGCCAGACACGCAATGGGACCTATGTCAAATTAGACACCAGCGCAGTTGAGCCACATGTAAAAACTAAAAGCATGCATGGGGGTGGCATCAGGCCTCACATCAGGATCCACAGCCCATTACATACCAGGGATAGGGTTAGGATAGGGTGTCAGCTGACAGAGGGTGTCAGCTGACATGGTGCGGTTCGGCATCAGGTGGAACAACTACATCACGTACCAGACCTCGGGCGCGGGCTCGTGGGGCGAGCCGGCCGACACGTGCACGCCGAACCTGTACACCAACGGCGGCAACGGCGGCTTCATCATTGTGACGGCCACTGCCACCACCTGGCGCAGCGACTACTACACGCTCGGCTCCACGTACCCGCAGTGCACGGTGGGTGGCCCTGCCGGGGCCCCCGCCCGGCCCTGGCTGTACGGCAGCTGGAGGCCACCGCTGTCAACCGTGCTGTGTGACGGCAGCCCTGATGCCGGGTGAGGAGGCAGTCTGGCCAACGCAGTGTTAAGCGTGAAGCAGCTGCAGTCCGCTATGCATGCAGGGACGTGCTGCCATTACTCGCTTTGGCGCCGCCGTGTGCTGGCTGTGTGACAAGCGCCGATGGAGCCCTGGGAACCTGGCGACGCCCGGGCTTGTGGACCCCTTGGCAGTGACAGACCGGGGCCCGTGCTGGAGGCTGACGGCGTCATGTGCATGCAGGTCACGAGCTACGCGGACAAGAGCCCGCCGACGTTCTCGCCCAACTGCGCGCTGGGCCAGCCCAATGCCTGCTGCGCCACCGGCGCCTGCTACCGCTAGGCAAGGACTGGGGGTTAGCAAGGAGTGAGGGGGAGGCCGCCTAGGTTGATAGCGGTGCGCACGCGCGCTCGCTGGGGCGCGCGCACATGCTCGCCGCCCCGTGTGCGCGTCAGGTTTTGCAATAAGGCGGCGTTGGCGACCGCGCACTGGGCCGCTGACGTGTTGCTGGCGCAGGCGGCGGGGAGTCCAATAAGCAACGCTGGTCATTGATTTGCCGTGAAGACCAATAAGCAGCGCCGGTCATTGATTTGCTGCATGTTTGGGTTGTTGCCGTGATACAGGCAGTGCATGAGCTGCTGAGCATGGTCCTTGTCTTGGTGGGGGTCTTGGTGCGGGGGAGTGGTTGACTGAGCGCAGTGCACATAGCACCCAGCTCAGTCCAGCTGCGAAGAGCTGCGCGCGGCCCTGCTGCGCGGCACTCGCGCTGTGTCCCTAGCTGTTCAATAAACGCTGGCAAGTTTGCCCATTTTTTGGTAGGCAGGAGTGGTTGCAAGTGCACTGCGTTGCACTCGGTGCACACCACTGCGAAGGGTCTGATAAGTGGCAGTGTGCCGCGTGGGGGGTCCAAATTAAACGCCGAGGGCTGCTGTGAGGCGCGCACGTATTCCCTGGCGCCATCCTGCTGGGGACATGGTGTCGGAGCCGCAGATTGTTTGGGGCCGCATGGTGTCAAGACGTGTTTACACCGTGGTGCTATTGTGCATGCGTTTGTTATCAAAGGGCTGTCGCGATCAGCTCAACAGTGCATACATTGAGACGCATGCACTTGCAGCTATGCTGGCGCAAGAACCAAGCCGCTCTGGCGCAAAAGCGGCTCGGTGGACGGGTCGCGGCCCCGGAAGTCCTGCAGCCCAGACACGCACTCCTCAGCCGCATGGCAGCCTTGTGGCATCAGCAACAGCAGATGCGCATTCCAACACCTTTGTGTCACTCAGACAAAGCGCGCTCAATGCCATGGCATTGCATGCGGCCTGTTCCACCAAGGCAGGGCTTTGATTGGATTTTACCCAAATCAAATGCCAGGTCCACCAGTTTGGTGCTCCCTGCATGGCCTCAGCAAAGGAGCTGGGGCCGAGCGCTGCAGAGCACCAGCTGAGCGCTCCCTCCAAGATTTTCGCAGCATATCACGCAAACACCCCTTTATGCCTTCAATCCTTCTTTCCAAGGCATGTGGAGCCCCGCCGAGCGCTTGTCCTTCATGCTCGAGAGCTATACAGCGCAGGAGCAGCGCCGCAGCCTTAGATATTGCATTACAGGGTTCGGCGCGCACCCTGAACACGGCGTCCGGCGCGCGGCCGCCGCCGAGCGCGAGCACGGTGTCGCGGAAGCGCCGCCCGGTGTCGCGCACAGCCGCGTCGTCGCCGAGCACCTCCTCGAACGCGCTGAACGCGTCAGCCGACAGCACCTGCCGGAACATGCTGCGCTGTCAGACCGTACTGGTGCGCCACGAGGCCGCTTGGAGGCTGTTAACCTATTGCCAGCACACTCAGCATGACAACATACCGGGACTGCGTTTTGAATAGTTTTGATGCGTACCTCCGCCCACTTGTAGCTGTAGTAACCGGCCGAGTAGCCCCCTGACGGCCCCGCAGCACTGGGTCAGTGCGACCTTGTAAGCGAGGTATGGTGCTCGGTACCGCGACAGCTATCAGTGCACTACTTTGACTCTTGTCAAACTCTTGTCGCAAACACACTTGCTGGGCTGCTTAACATGGCAGGAATGTCAGCATGTCATCGCAGTGGGGACGGGCACGCACCCGCGAAGATGTGAGCAAAGCCGCACAGGAACCTGCGTGCGCGCGCCGCGCCTTGGTGACATCCAAGGGTACCATGCCACACCATCCAGCCCGAGCCACCAACGTACATACCGCGAACAGCGTGAGCAGCTCGTGCTCGTCACCACGTACTTCTAAAAAGAGTCTATGCACTGCAGCCAGAACAGGCCAGTAACAAGACCACAGAGCTGTAGTGGTTGCGGGCACCTTGCTGACCACAGCGCGCTGCACTGCTGGTCGACTTTGCTTATATCAGCAAGCTGGTCCGCGCTCCAATACCAGCAGGCAGGGCGGCCGGGCGCACCGGTCCTCCGGCAGCGGCGGCATGACGGTGGTGCGCGCGACGACGGCGTCCAGCGCGCCGTCAAACACGGTGCGGCCGGGCGCGGGCACGTAGCGCGCGTGCAGCTCCAGGTCTATGGCCGCGTACTGTACCTGGCGCAGCGTCACGCTGCCCGACCTACCGCGCGCGGCGCGGCACGTCAGCCAGCTCTGTGTGCCGCTTCGCGGGCGCAGGCCCGGCGCTCACAACACTGGCAGCTGCCAGACCCTGCAGGTTCGTCATCATGGCGACCACATGCACGCTCTATGGGATGCTGCAGAGCACGCTCAAAGCAGCAATGTATTCGGTTCAACGTCCATGGCGCAGCAGTGTGCTGTGGCACAACAACGAAGTAAGTATGCAGCATTGTGGCGCCGCGTTTGCGCAGTTTGTTGCTGCAGCATGCGCGGCGCACCGGAAGTTCCGCGCAGCGGTGAGCTTCTGGAACAGGTCGTCTGGCAGCGGCTCACCCGTCTGGTAGTGCCTGGCGAAGGGGTCGAGCGTGGGGCGGTCGTAGCACCTGCAGTGCACGCACAGCATGCTCCTGTCATGCGAGCGAGCAAGGAGCATTCATGCAGACCCTGCATGTGGACATGGACACACCACACTGCACTTAATGGCCCTCCGGGTGAGCATCCACGAGTTAGGAGCATGCCAGTCCCGCGCGAAGAGCACAGGGGCAGCCTGGCAGGCCTGTGCTGGCAGCACGGGGGCGTCATGCACAGCAGGCTCGCAAGCCCGCTTCATCCGGGCACGCCCAGGCGAGCGGCTGACACGCTGCGACTCTGCAGGATTGCGGTAGGATTACGAGTAGGCGCGCGCCAGCCCTCCATGAACTGGCTGGGCAGCTCGACCGCGTCCCACTCGATGCCGCGGATGCCGGCCACCAGCCCGTCCGCCTGCTCCGTCAGCATGTGCTGCAGGGCGTGGCCGAACTCGTGGAAGAGCGTCTCAACCTCCTGCGCGCGACGCGCAGGGCGCATGGGCATAGGGCTAGGGTAGGGCGGCGCTGCCTGCACCTGAGAGGGCCCTGCGACACGCGCAGGCGGTTGAGGCGCTGCGAGCGGTCGGCGGCGGCACAGCACAAGCGGCGCGCTGGCGTCTCTCGGCATGGAGCGCGCTGGCGCTGCTGTGGGGCGGACGGGCGGGCAGGTGTGACGCAGAGCGCGAGGGCGGAGCGGCAAGTCCGGGAGCGGCGTACCCGGAAGGTCATCAGAGACGGCTTCTCGCCGATCGGCGGCGTCTGGTTGCAGACCTGCACCGGCGGCGACCCCTGAACGCCGGGCGTCGCGGACAAGGCGCGCAGGCCAGCATGCGACAGAGTAACATCCGGGAGCCTGCTGGCGGGGGCTGTCGCAGCAGCGCGCCGCCGTGCGGCGTGCGCAAGCAGCCGCAGAGCTTGGCAGGCCGCGGATGGGGGTGCAGAGACAGGTCATACATTGGGTATGGTCCGCGACAGTGCCACGCATGTGCTCGCACCATGTGCGCGACCGGCAGCCGCACAGTGCTCCCGGGCTCGGCAAAGAGGCGGCTCTGTCCAACCACCTCGTCCATCCAGGCGCCACCCCGCTTCTCTGCGCGCCCCGCACACGCGCTTCACAAACCTGGGCGGCCACACTAGCACAGGCACCATCGGTCATGTGTCATGTCCAACTATGTCATCACGATCTCTTTGCATGCATGACAAGAAACAGCTGATATTCGGGCTGGTGCAAGGCGCGCCACCCCTTGCGTGCCAAGCATGCGCGCCTGCGCCCGCACGAAGGGCAGAATGTGCACAGCGCGCGAGGCGGGCGCGGGAGCGCGCGCGCCGCACCGGCGGGCCGGCTGTACGGGTCCAGGTAGAAGCAGGCCTTGGGCCTGCCGTCGCGCGCCAGCGCGAAGAACTGCACGTCCGGGTGCCAGACAGGCGCGCGGCCGTCGGCGCGCTCCACGGTGACGCCAAACAGCCGCTCGGCCAGCTGCGCGCCGGGGCCGCTGCATGGGCGCCGACCTCCTCGCGCTCGCTTGCACTCTTGCAGGCTTGAAGGACGTTGACGCACCTACTTTTCCTACGGGACCTTACTAACTTTTGCACAAATAGCTGCAACTGCTTACCGCACACCCCCTTCTGCTCGCATGCTCTGCTTCAAGACCAAGCTGCTGCCGCCCATCTCTGCGCCTTGGCTGACTAGCAATCAGCGTGCAGGCGTAGCTACGAGCTGCAAAACATGTTTGAGCAGAGGCCGGAGGCAGCGAGGGTAGCACAGCCTACCAGCTGCAACCAGACACAACCCCTTTCCTATCGGATCCCTATCCTGCTGGAGCCCTTTCCTGCCGCACAAAGCCCCACATATGGCATATCCCACTGCCTGTCTCAAGGTTGCGCCCCGAGGACGGGCGGCGAGCCCGCGCCTGGATAAGGCCGTCCAGGACGTTGGGCAGCGCAAAGTAGGGCCGCAGCTGCTCATCCGTCAGCTGGTACCGCGCCTCGCGCAGCCGCTCCGCCCAATAGTTGACGTCCCAGTGCTGCAGCTTGCCCTCAAAGCCCTGCCGCAGCTTCCCTCCTCGCTCTGGGCGGAGCTGCGCTGCCAACCACGCACTGCTGACATGCGCGGCTTGCCTCTTCAGCAAACGACCTGGGCAAGCGCTTGCACAGGTTCTGCAAGCCTCCAGTGTAGTGTTGTCTATGACATGTAAACCACTCACACAATGCACACACAGTTGCACAGGACGTTCGGCCCGAGCAAACCAGAGCAAGCGCAGCCTCCCTTGCCGCAAGCTCAATCTCAGACGAGCAACATGCAAGGACAAACTAGACGAGCAACATGCCAGCATGACAACACCTCCCGTGCTCAGATGATTACGGCGCCTGTGCAAACAAGCCGGCGCCGCAGCATCGCAGGGATGCTGACGGGCCGGGCGGGCGCGCGCCTGCTCAGCCGCAAACGCGGAAACCTCGTCCAGGTCGCGCCGCGCGGCCTCCACGGACGCGACGCGCAGCTCCTCCAGCAGCGCCTCCGCCTTCTCCAGGGTCGCCATCTGCGGCGCCGATCAGGGTGTGTTAGGGTTAGGATTGGAGTCTAACCCAAAACCCGTACACCCTGCCTCCACACATGGGACGCACAATTCCTATGGATGCATGCAGCAGCCATGCACCAGTCTCCACATCAGTATTGAATAAGGAGTGGTAAATTTGGCAAGAGCAAAAGGTGCCCGATGGTTGCAAAAGTGCTCAGGCAGGTTGCGCGCGCGTTCGCGCATGCGGCCTGGGGCTTGACGATGCGCGCCTTGCTGGCCATGGAGACCTCCGCGTAGTTGGCGTAGCCCAGCAGCTGCGCCTGCTCGCGGCGCAGCGCGAGCGTGCGCTCGATCAGGGGCGTGTTGTCGGTCTCGCCGGACGACGCGCGCGAGATGTGCGCGCGGTACAGCGCCTCCCGCAGCTCCCTGGTGGCAGCGACGCATGCTCTTGACATCAGCACCAACAGGCATTATATATTCAGAGCGATCTGGTCTATCCAAACAAGCGGTGCGCGTGCCGGGCGCGACTGTGGCTGCCCATGTTTGTGGTCTGTGGCTGCCCCCGTGAATGCCGCACAAGCAGTAGCTGCATTTGGAGATTGTCTGGACAGACGCAAAACACCGTCGCCCAAGTTTGGCTGGCCGCAGGGAGACTTTCTTTCAATATAGCAGTCCTAAAGAGTGCGTCGGGCGCGCACCGCTGACAACTAGCATCTGATATGCTCTTTGTGAGAGGCAGCAAAGGATGAGGTGCAACCCTTCGGCCAAGCCTCATAAACACGCCGAGATGCTGCCAGTGCAGCGCGCGCCTGTTCTTCGCGTGCGACAGCACGGGGAAGAGCGAGGGCATGTCCAGGCCAAATTGCCACGGCCCGGCCTCCGGCGTCGCGCCCTCGTGCCCGTCGTTGCGCGCGGACTGCGCCGCCAGCTCCAGCGCGCTCTCCGGCAGGCCTGCGCAGGGCACCAGCCTGAGGCAGCACCCTGAGAGGAATGCGAAGACCGCTTGACAATGCGCAGTGTCAGCTACACAGCTGTCATTGCACACTCGGCAAAGAGAGGACTGCGCACCCGCTTGCATGCGGCTCATGTCTACCCATGCAGGCCAGCCACTGCATCGAGTTGCAAAGCACGCCACTGCGCATATGAATCCTCGATCGCGCTTCAATACATGGCAAATACTACATAGCAAGTCCGTGTTGCCCTGTGCCCCGCTGGCGGCTGCTTCCCAGGCACACCGCGCAGAGGACAGGGCGCACCTTCGACCTCCTCCTTGCGCGTCGCCAGCCGCTTGAACGCCTTGGTGGCGTCCAGCAGGTTGTTGGAGAACTGCGTGGCCAGCTGGCTGCGCTCCTGCTGCATCTCGTTGAAACGCTCCTTGGCCTCGCCCTGGCCGCGCACGCGGCGCAGCCGGGGTTCTCACAGGCGCAGCGGCGCGCACTCGCTCCTGCGCACTTGCGTTGATGCTTGCACTGCCTTGGCGGCATACTGCACATGCGGCATGCCGAAGAATAGCACAATTCATACTGGCAGTGCGCCAGACGTCTTGTTGCTGACACGCTCTCTGGTTACGTGGCCTTCTGTTATGTGGCCGTCTGGCAGTGTGTGCCTCGCATGAAGCTGGAACTGTACTGACAGTTCCAGCTTTATGCGAGGCACACACTGCCAGAAGGCAACATGCACAGATTGACTTTCCCTACATTACTGTGCATAGATTGCGCTCTCGCAGCGTGTGGCTTTGTGCACATACACCAGCCTGGGGCGCGCACCTCCAAGGCCACGCCGCCGAGCACAAAGTCACGGAGCTCGCCTTCAATGGCGCGCTTGCGCGCCTCTGGCATGCTGTCCCAGGCATCCGACTCACGCAGCGCGCGGTACGCCTCGTACCTGGAGCACGAGCCACATATCGCAGTTACAACCAATGACTGATCAATTTCCGTGGCCCATGTGGACAGCAATTATACGTGCCTGCCTAGAGCTCCTCCTCTGCACCAAGGCTTCATCTGAGCAGGAGCTTGCACGGCTGTGCCGGAACACCCCGCACTCTTCTAGGACGCAGACACGATGCCAGGCTGCAGTGACCTTGGCCCTGCAGCGACCACAACGGCGGGCCGCAGCCAGGCCAGCCAGGGGGCGGCCGGGGCGGGCCGGGGCCGCACAGCGGGCGGCTCTGCGACAGCCGCAGCGCGAGCTGTACCTTCAGCGGCTGCACCTCCTCGACCGCCTTGCGCAGCGCCTCGCTGTCCTTGACCGCCTGCTCGCGCG
>JAABUV010000725.1_pt1 | contig 50165 bp, 72 predicted proteins | sample 5559971 | NCBI WGS metagenome assembly JAABUV01 (sample SAMN10711881, study PRJNA513362) | rock metagenome | isolation source: Antarctica rocks | place: Antarctica: Victoria Land, Knobhead nord | collected 2015-12-19 | reverse complement strand
CCAGCAGCGGCGCCCATGACCAGGGACGTTGACAGGGCACAGACCACCACACTGCGTGGCTGACGCCCCGGGGGCCCCCGGGGCGGCGCGCGCGTCCTCGCACGCCGCTGAGCAGTCGTCATCGCAATTTGGGGGTCTATGCTTCACTGGCGTCCCGAGCGTGAGTGCTGCTGCAGGCCACGTGAACATTCTTGGGCGCGCGGGGCGGCGCGCGCCTCCTCGCGCGCCAGCTTGGCGGAGCCGCGCTGCCACCAGAGCCAGAGCAGGAAGAGGCCGACCAGCAGCAGGAAGAGCATGGCGCCCACGCCGATGATCAGCGCCGCCCACCACCTCAGCTTCGGCTGCGGCGTCCCGCCGCCTTCCATGGCTGCGCGCACGGGGACTGCCTCGCGCCTCAGAGCCCGCGAGCCTGCGAACTGCTGACAAGCCCCCACGGCGCCACGAGTGTGTTGCCTTGCTGCTGTGACAACGCAATGAGAGGCCTCACATGCGCTGCCCGCCTCTAGCGCGCGCGGGCAGGCGCGCACCGCCGCCCTTCACGCCGACCGCGCCGGCGAACGGGTCCGGCACACAGATGATTCGCGCGTTGATAGACGTCACATTGGCGACGCCGACAGGTTGATTACCCGGCGCCTCCAGGTCGGCGATGGGCTGCTGCAGCCAGTGCGCGCCCTGCAGCAGCAGCGTGTCCGTGCCGATCCTCTGCACGTCCTGCCCGTACCCTGCCTGCTGCAGCTCGAAGGACACCTGGCGCGCGCGCGCCGCGGCAGTCAGCGGCTAGCGCGCCGCGCCGGGCGCGCGCGAGCGCCGGCGTGCGCAGGGCCCGCGTCTGCGTACAGGCCTGCTGGGCGCTGCCGGGTGGCGGCCCCGCCGCTTCCCAGCGACGTCCCCCGCCGCCGTGGCAGCCGTGTCCTGGTAAACTTGCACGCCTTCCATGAATAATCATATACCCTACCCCACCCGCGCGTCTGGAAAATCTCGCACGCCAGCTGTGGATGCGCGCACCGTGTCTTGGAAGAACTTGCATCCCATCCACGCGTCCTCGGAGTAGTAGTAGGTCAGCGTATTGTTGAACGTGAGCTGCGCGCGCGCGCACGCAGCGCACGTCAGCCCGCAGCCGACGGCAGAGCCTGCCTCTCCCCTGCGGACAGCCTCCAACGTGTGTGCTTTGTTGAAGGCCCGCATGCTCGGCGACCGCATCCGGCGGGGACTTGCAGTGGTCTTCGCTTGGGCAATGCAGACGCATGCCAAGCCCAGGCCCGGTAAAACAGAACCAGCCGCTCCCAGAGGCCCGCCCCTGCTCTCTGCACGAGGCCAGGCTGAGGGCAAGCAGTCCCCACAGAAGCACTGGCAACCTGGGGAGGCCGCTGTGTGACAGATTTACTCCTTATACGCAAAACACCTCACGCCAGGGCACGACAGCGTGGGCGCGGGCGCGCGGGCGCACAGCGGCGCCGGGCTGCACGATGATACTGGGCCAAGGGCCCAGGCCGGCGATCTGGTAGCGCGTCTGCCAGTCAGGCGCGGCAATGTGGCGCGAGGCGGAGTTGCGCAGCGTCATGTTGGCGAAGCCCACCGCCGAGCCATTACCCACCTGCACGGCAGGGCCGAGCCTGTGAGCTGCGGGCTGCAACCACCAAGGTAAACCCTGCGCACGGCCATGCCTCACAAGCGCAGCGGGCGCGCTCGTCCTGACAACAACAGACCCGGAGACATGAGCCCACTGTGCCTGCGAAACCAGCCAGGACCACCGACCAAATGCGTCGCAAGGAGAGGAGTACCTCCTTCTTCAAGCACTCAGCAGACAACAGCGCAGAAGGGTTAAGCTCTGTCATGGCAGCGAAGGAAAACTGGCCCGCGCCCAGCGCCCGCTAGCAACGCCCCTTACATAGGCCTGCCAGCACGGCGGGGCGCCGCACCAGCATCACGCTCGTCATCTGCCCAAAGTTCAGCACCGCCGGCACGTCGCCGTCTGCGCCGCGAATGTGCGTTCACATTAATGCACATGTTAATTCATTTCTTGTGGGCGCCCTGTTCAGCTTGCCAGGCTTTGGCGAACACCAGGGGGGCCTAGTCTCTGCTGCGCTGGCTGCGAGCACATGCAGACACTGAGCGGATCCTGGCACTCTGCATGCTGGTGCTCTTGCAGCAGGGCGCGCACGCGCCAGAAGCACTGCGAGCGGGGGCCACAGCGCAGGCAATGGGCTATGCACAACCAAGCTCGCGTGTCAGGTGCACAGGCACCGGCAGGTGCAGAGGCGCCGACAGTGCAGGACATGGCGGCCGGGCGGCGCACCGCCCTCGAGCATCACGCGGCGGTTGGAGAAGATGACGGTCCCGCTCGGCGCCTTCCATGTCGCGGGCGTCAGCGTGATGGTGCCTGCGCGGCGCCGGCCAGGCGGGCTCAGCGAGCCCGGGCTCAGGCCTTGCAAGTGGAGACGCAGTTTGCTTGTTTGGCCGCGAGGTGCCTCTGCCCTCTGCCAGAACTCATGCAGCTGCAGATGCAGCAGCAGCAGCAGCAGCAACGCGGACGCCTCTACAAGTGCACTGCACCGGGGTTGCGCCTATGTGTAGCCAGGCGCGCCGAGCGCAGGCCGGCGGGGACGCCGCGGCAGTCGGGCACAGTTGTGGCGCACCATGGATGACCACCTTGCTCACGGACTGGTCGAGCAGCGCCTCCGCCAGCTGCGTCGCGCCAAACACGAGCCGCGCCGGGCTATTGAAGTCGATGCCCACAAACTGCGCCCGCGCCCGCTCCCCGGCGCAGCATGCTAGCAGCAGCGCCGCAGCAAGTCGCCACACTCCCGCCGGCAGCGCCCAGCCGCGGCGCGTCAGGCGCATTGCACGCGCGTGCTCTCCACAGGAGCACACCGCATTGCCGCAAGGCTCGCTGGGTGCGGGCCAGGCAGTTTTGAGGGGTCCGTGCACCAGCACGGCTCAGCCTGCCGCCATGCGGCCCGCCCGCGCAGGGCCGAGCCCGCCTCCTAGGCCAATCAACGAGCGCCAAGCACGCGACCCGCCAGCAGCGCCCCCTGCGCCTGTGATTGCGGTGCGCGGCGGTGTATGCTACCGCCCACTGCTGTGGCAAGTGCTGCACGCGTGCACCGGCGTACACGCCCTACACCTACGCCCAAGCTATGCGCCTTGGACCAGAGCTGAGGGTGATATACACAGCAAGGGGGCTTCCTGAAGCAGTGTCTCGGATGCGTGTGCACTAGCTCCCAACCACTGCTAGGGTTGCTCCGAGAGGGAGCTCCCAGGAAGCCCAGGCAGGCTGACTTATAACAAGCGTATTAACACGCAGATTGTCCTCTGAGTGCAGTACCTTCACAGTGTGATGGGGACCCAGACAGCAGCAGGTGCGTGTTAGCCAATGGTGTTCGCTGTGCTCCCCTCAGGTCGGCGAGCATGTGCGCGCAGAGGCACGCTCGCACACATAGTGACTGTGGTCTCGCTGCACAGGCGTGCAGGGCACAGCACATGACGCTGCCTGCCCCCGCATTGACGGCCTGGCACCGGCAGAGCGCGCGGCGGCGCAGCCAGGCAGCCTGCCGCAGCCCTTCACCTTGTGCGCGCCCCGCTGCCGCTGCACAAGCCTGGCGTGCAAGCCTGGCGCTCATAAGTCGCTGCTGTCGTGCAGCGAGGCGCGCGTCACGTATCCAACAGCAGAGGAGGCTGAAATCGTGTGCCGGTCGCTCGACGTAGACCGCGAGGTGCGCGCATTAACATTCTGTTTTCTGTTGTCCAAAGTAGATAGTTAACTCTGCCGGCTTGACCTGTGCCAGTGCGTCGGCGCAGCTGCGGCCAGAGCAGGTCACGAGGCGGCTGGGCACTGACGGGGCCGACCTGCTCATGTGCGCCCCTTGGTTCCTGTCCCGGGCCCAGCTGAGTCAGCCTGGAAGCCTGCCCTGGACATCACGCGTGACTGCGCGTGCGGCGTGCGTGCAGATCCTTCACGGCCGCGGATGCGCGCACGCTGCGCGCCGCGGTCGGGTCGCTCTGCGACCTGATGGGGCTGGCCACGCGCACGCTGGAGGCCTTTGGCCCCGGCGCCACAGAGGAGCACATACATGCAGACCGATTTGTAGATACATAAGCATGTTGAGCAGACATTGGCCAGGTGCTGAGGACTCGAAGCCAAAGCTTTGAAGGTGGGTTACAGTTTGGAATAGTTAGACGGTACAGCCTTCATCAGCCATGGCCAGCTTCTGCTCAGACAGCCAAGCTCAGGCCCTGCAGGTTTGGGACACAGGCTTCACAAAGACATTGCTTTTGCGCACTCTATTACGCACAACGTCCAGTGAAGTCTCCTGCTGTGCGTGGACGCTCGTGTCCCTGCCACACCTATAACTGCCAGCACGCGTCTGGGCATGCACAGCTAGTGCAGGAGGGCTACACCTGTCCCGCTTGCTAGCCCTGAGCAGTCTTGTTGACTGGACGTTGACCAGGCAAAGGAAGCGGAGCATCGGAGCAGATGGCGGGCCGGTCCCGCCCAGGCTTCAAGGTCGGCAAGCGCAAGGTGCTCGCGCTGCCGCCGGGCAAGGCCGCGCCGCTGAGGGCAAAGACGCTGGACGCGCGCTTCACGCGCCTGCTCGAGCTGCGCGGCGACGCGGCGCACCGCCAGGCGGGCGCGCGGCAGCAGCTGCTGGCCAAGAAGCGCGGCCAGAAGCCCCCCCCGCCCGCTGCGGCTGTCAAGGCACGCGCTGCTCTGCTCTTTGCAGCAGATACACTGCTGTATAACAGACTAGTGTGAAAGTGATTTGCTTGGCCAGGATTGCATGAGCGGGCCAGGTGCTCGCCTCTGGCGTCTGGGAAGGCAGCTCGGCGTTGCCGCGCTCTTCTGGCAGACACATGCGATGCCGACTGGCCGGCCCCCTATGTTCTGAAAGAATGAACGAATGAATAACGGCCGTGTAGCAGCCACTGAGCTGCTGGCCGCTGCCGTGGCAGGCGCGGCCGGGCAAGCAGGCGGCCGGCGCGAAAACGGCGAAGCGGCGGGAGCGCGGCGGTGCTGTGCTCGGCGGCGGCCCGGGCGCCCAGCGGCCCACCGCTGCGCCTGCGGCCGGGAAGGCCGGCAAGGGTGCGGAGGCGCTGCTCGGTCGCCGGTGTGCAGATATGGCTGCGGGCTTGCCAGTGCTCCTGTTTGTGTGGAAGCTTAGTGCAGCAGGGAGCACATTTCTCTTGACTGAAAATTTGGCAGCCAGGCTCAGCAGCGACTGCCGCGCCCGCACTGCGACGGGTGGCCAGGGCGCGCATGCGCTCCTCGTTGTTTGCTTGACATGTCGGCATGCAGATCTGCCATGCGGTGGCTTGTGCCTGCGCGAGCAGCTGTCTGCACGCGCGGCTGATCCGATAGCTGTCGTGCAGGCCGGAGGAAGGGTAGGAACAGGCCCCGACCAAAGCGGCGCGACGGCGCACGAGCAGGCGCCAAGGAGGGCCGCGCTGCACCCGTGGCATAGGGCCGCGCTGCCTCGCAGATTGCTTGGGGCCGACCCTCGGCAGCGCACGGTGCTCGCTCATGCAACGGGCGCTGTCAGAGGTTCCCAGGGTCAGGCAGCGCGCCGGTTTGTCACGCATGCGCGTGCAGCCTCAAGTAGCCAGCAGGACGGTTGCAGTCTGCTTGCTGTGCACTGCTGCAAGCGCATGGCGGTGCATGGTGAGGCTCACAAGCGATGACCGCCGTGCCATGTATAGCATACGGTACCTCTGCAGCCAGTTTTGCATAGAGACAAACGGCGGCGGTGCACTCTATATGCGTGTGCTTGTATGCTTGCATGGCTTGTTTTTGGCCAGTATCTAGCCCACTTTGGTCACCATTTTGCGACCTACACTACGTTGTGAAGCAGAGAGAACACGTAGTGATTAGCGCACGGTTAAGGCTTTGTTGTGCATGAGCAAAGGGCGAGCCTGAGCAGACAGCGTGCTGTGAAATAGATCATCGAGCCACAACAGCGCGCACAGACGGCGCGCTCACAGGTGTTACATGATGACACAGGCAAGCCGCACGCTGGGGCTTCGCAGATTGAAAACACATGTTTGTTCTACACGATGTGCACATACACGTCCCACCACAGACAGAGCCCTACACCGCTGCGGCGACATCGGGCTCCAGCTCAAAGTTGGACAGCACCTTGCTCTCCAGGTGGCTTCCGTAGCGAACGGGCTTCAGGCCCCGCGCCCCAGACCCTGACGACGCGCCCGCCAGCTGCGGCAGCGGCGCCACGACCGCCTCAAACGCCGGCTCATAGAAGAACGGCAGGCTCACGCGCGAGCGGCTGGGGTCCGCGTTGATCACCCGGTGTGCGGTCGGCTGCGGCGCGGGGCATGCCCAGTCAGCTGAAGCTGCACAGAAGTCGACAGACGTTGCACCCAGCATGAATGTTACAGGGCTACGTGGCCAGCACAGCGAGTGGCCGCAGTGATGCAGGCTGCATGCCAGCTCATAGCGGCACTTCACACGTTTGTGCTGACGGGCTCGCGGGAGTCCAGGCAACGGCCCACCATGCTTGAGTGCATGCGCTTGCAGTCATACCTGCAGCGATGACCGCGTCCCTCGAGTGGTGGTAGCACAGCAAGGAACCATGGATGCTGAGCTTGCAGACCACTGAATGTAACGCATGAGCTGGAGCTTGGCGAGGCTCTAGCCTGATGGGGCTCGCTGACCGCGCAACGCACCTGGTACAGGCCATGCGTCCACACGCGCAGCATGTCGCCGATGTTGCACACCAGCGTCCCGGGGATGGGGTCCGCCGCCACCCACTGCCCGGCCGCATTTTTCACCTGCGCGGTGTGCACGCCCTGTGTGAGCAACGTGCTGGAGATGCACTGCATGCTGGCTGCTATGACCTCTGGTCTGTGCACCAAATGCAGGTCCTCCTGAGCGAGTGACAGGCCCATCATGCACACATTCGCTATAAAGCACATGCTGTGCTGTATTGTGAGGGGCTGGGGGTGGTTGCTAGCCACTGATGGTGATCAATTAATGCAGCGAAAGCAGCGGTCAAGCTCAGATATATGGATTAAGCACAGACAGCACGGGCAGACCACGAGAAGACGTGTGGCACATTGGTGCACCTGCTTACACGCACCTGCAGCGCCGACACCCCCGGCTCCTGGTTGACCAGCGTAAGCAGGCCGTAGTCGGTGTGCTCGCCGCACGACAGCTGCACCGAGCGCTCCACCTCGCCGCCGCGCGCCGCCCGCGCGGCGCCCTCGCCCGCCGGCACCGCCCTGTCCGCAAGATCCGGCGCGGCGGCCTGGCCACACATGCAGGGGCCATCAGCGCCCCGCCGTCAGAGCTACGGTATTCTGGTGTGGCACCAGGCACGCCGCCTCCCTGTCGCACGGTGCTTCAGCAACGCCGCCCCGGACCTACAACCACGCCCCACGAGGCGAGGCACAGGCCTTCCCTATACCCTACCTAACCCTGGCAGAGCGGCAGGCCGCACCTGCGGGAGCGGCGGGTAGAAGATGACGCGCGCGGTCCAGTAGCTGCTCGCGCCCGTCGTGCCGCCCGCGGCCGCGGCCTCGAAGGTCGCCTCCTCATGTCCCAGGCCAAGCGCAATGCCTGCAGCCCCGCGGCAGCCCTCATACTCCAGCAGCCGGCGGGCAGGGCCTGTGTCCGCCGCCGCGTGACTGTGCCATGGGCTGCTGCTGACGCGTGAGGGAGGCTTGCGCAGGCTATCAACGGCGAGTTTAGGGAAGCCATGCGTGGCGTCACACGCCTCGCGCACCTCGCATGAGAGCCTGTCCAAGCCTCAGGCAGCTGGCCACGTGCCGCCGCAGCGCGGCCTCAAACGCCGGCAGCTGCGACGGCCACTGATTGCCGCCATGCAGTGGGCTGTAGGGGTCTCCCCGCGCCTGCACAGTGAAGGTTTCTGCTGACGCATGCCATGCCTGCCACGCCCTGTAAGCAGACCTCCACGGCCTTGTTGAACAACAACTACTGCAGCTGAGCCTTGCGTATGCAAATGGCCAGACATACGACGCCCAACAGTGACAGTACTGGCAAGGAACCTGCGTACGCAGTGATGTTAGCCTTTTCTGGAGGTGAGGACAGGCGCCGCACCGCGCATGCATCCGCGCTCTCCTCCCTGTACAGGTCGATGGCCTCGTGCCAGTCCTGCAGGGGCGGCATGCATATGAACCTAGGATCTCCATGCACATGATATTGGTCTTCTGTGTCACTGCAGCAGGCTCGTCAATGCCTGCCAAAGACGCATCATTACCACCTTGTGCCTTTCAAAGCTTGAGACAACATTGGTGCACCATATCTGTCAGGAGCGCACCCGTGCAAAGCCGCCATCATACCGCGTGACATTGTCGCCGAGCTGCTGGTAACCCCGGAAGTGTGCGTGTGGCGTGAGCGCTATCTGCTGCTTCACGCTCTCCTGCGCCACGCTCACCAGCTCAACAAGCTGCACTCTGATCTGAAAGCAGAACGCCGGTTCACAGTGATCACATCAGCTGCAAGGCAGAGAGCCAGGGCGCGCCGGTAGAGCAAACCAGCGCCGTGCCTGCTTCAAAACATCAGCGCACTCGCTGTCTGGGATGCCTGCAGCAGCGTCAAACAGTCTCTGCGGAAGTGAGCTATGGCCGCACCGCACTGCCTGTCTCCAACGACTCACACAGTGCAGTCTCTTAGCACCGCAACGCACCGTGGTTCTTCACATAGAAGAAGCCAGTCTCCAGGCACGCCCTGTGCAACTGCTCCGCGACCGCTGCTTTGGCGTCCAATGCCTGCTTGTGGCAGTGTCGAAAGATTTAAGAGGACAAAGTGCCTCCACGGCAAGTGGGTCTTGTACAGTCGCTGTCTGCGCTCCAAAGGGAAGCAGGAAAGAGGATGTTCTTGTCTAAGTACCCGTGCACGCACCGTGCACTGCATCTTGCTGGTTACAGTGCAAGTTCGCAATAGTGCAGGCGCACCCCGTGCTCCAGCAGACTGGATACGTCGATAATAGGTAGGCTCGTGAAGGCACGCGCGAGCCTGACCAGCCCCCTGCACTCGCTGCGCTGTAGTGCCTGCATTGGCGGGCGGCAGCTCACGTACTTTGGAGGACTATACAACAGCCACTCCAGCTGGGGCACAGACACGGCCTAAATAGGCAGAGGAGTAATGTTCAAATTTCGCTCTCTGCTGCAGACTTTTTTTGCGCGGCAACTCGCTGCAGGTCGCGCTGCCCGCGTGTTCAGCATTCCTCAGCGCTTACCCAGGGCACTTTGCAGCTCCTCAAGTGCAGGCGAGGTTGAGCCCTGTTGCGCCTGGCAGACGTTGCCAATAACCTGGTACGCTGCCATGGCCTGCGCAAGCTCGAGTATGCCTCTAATATATGAAAAGTGATGCTGCTGAGCAAAGGCGAGCTTCACACTGCGCATACAAAAACTTCCTGATTTCACTTGTGCATTGGTCACCCAAGCTTAAACCCGGCACGCAGGCGCTCTCAGGGGTGACAGCGAACGCGGAATGGCGCCGTTGTGGCGGCGCTGCAGCCTGGTCGCACTGGCAGCTGCCTGCCTCTGCGGTGCGTGCCCTGTCGCCTGCGCTATACAGTCTCCGCCTGTGGCACCCTGGCACAGCCGCAGTCAGCACCATCACAGGCGTTGGATGCGCAGGCGCGGCAGCCTCAGCCGTCCACGGCGGCTCCGCCCCAGCACCTGGCCCCAGTCCCGCAGCCGGGTCGCCGCCTGAGCGCGGCACGCCGCCGGAGAGCGCTGGAGCGCGAGTCCGCTGGTCTGCGGCGGACGCGGCGCGCGCGAGCGCGATATACAACGCGACCGTAGAAGAGCGAGGCGTGCACGCAATGCAGACCTATGGCATAGGCCTGCAGCGGCAAGCCAAGGGCGGGCAGCCCGGCGGCGCCCGGCAGCCGGGCGGCAGCCTGCTCGGCAGCCTGTCCGACAGCGCGGCCTCGCTTGCCAGCGCCCCTGCTGGCGGCGCCAGGGTCAGCCCCAATCTGAGCGCGGCCGGCCCGGCCCTGCCCGTGGCCAGCTTCAGCGTAGAACCCGTGCGCGGCCTGGCCACAGGCGGCGGCGCGGATGCCAAGGACCAGACCCTGGCAATCCAGGGGCCTGTCCCATACGGCGGCGGCCCTGCCGGACCGGCCGCGTACGCGGCCGCGGTGGCCGACGCGCGGCAGGCCGCGAGCGGGTGGAAGCCCAGCACGGGGCTCGGCTTGGAGCGCATGCCCGCGCAGGCGCGGCCGCTGGGCGACTGGGAGGCCGCGCTGGCCGCGTCCGTCGCGGCCAGGGCGCCAAACCCTGGGCGAGGTCAGACGGCCGCGCGGGGCGGCGCCGCTCTGCCGCCTGAGGCCAAGACCAAGTCTCCGGCGCCCGGCGCGCGGCGGCTGCTGGCGGTGGCTGCGCGCGGCGCGGAGGATTCCGAGACTGCCGCAGGGCAGCCGGGGAGCGGCAGCGGGGTTGCGGGTGTACATACCGGCGGGGCCAAGGTCAAGCTCGCGGTCAAGGTGCGCAGGGATGAGCGCGCCGACCCTGCGCGGACCGGCCTCGGCCCGGCTGCGGCAGAGGGCGCGAGGGAGGCAGCGCTGGAGTACGCCCGTGTGCGCGACGCGCACGGCGTTGCGGCGCGGGGGTCGGCCGAGGGGCGGCCGGCCGCCGACGGCCAGCAGGAAGCGCGGGGCGTGGCGGCCGCGGCGGGTCCTACGGGGTTTGGCTTTGACGTCGCCGGCGAGGGCGGCGGCGGCCTGCGCAGCGCGCGGCTGGCCGTGGCTGCGCCCGGCGCGCTCGCGCGGTCCGGGGCGGTGGACGCCCTGCTGGCGGCGGTCGCGCCGCTGGCGGCGCACGCCAGGAGTCGCGTCGCGCAGGTGGGCCGGCCCCCATCCGCCTTACCCCACGGTCGCACCTCCGCAGCCCACTGGCAATGCCACCAGAGCTCGTTTTGCGCCGCAGGTGCTGCATGCCCTCGCCAGGCACGCCAATGCATGTGTGGGGCTCTCGTAACATATTCATGTACCACACTGGTTCAAACGCTGGACTTGCCTGAACAATCCACGCCACTTGAGGACCCAACCGCATCTGCTCAGAGCGCGGCGAAACAGCACATCTCAAAGCAGGGCCAAAAAGCACGACCTCTAAGGTGCTAAATATGCAGCGCTTCACACACACCCACACTCCCATGCACGGCTAGGGCTTTGCTGACAGAGCCCCGGGCGTCCCCTGCGCGCGACAGAGGAAGCTGGCGGGGGAGGCTGAGCACGGGCGCCTGGTGTGGGGAGGGTCGCCTGGGGGCTGCGAGGGGGCGCCCGCCGGCAGCACGGCCGCCGCAGGGGGTGCTCAGGCGGGCGGCAGGCCGGCAGCGGGAGCGGGGCCGCTGGCTGAGCCCGACGCACGCCCAGCCGCGGTGGTAAACAGGAGCCCGCTGGCCGCCGCGGCTGCGCAGCTGCGCATGCCTGCTGGAGCGGCGCCGGCGCGCCCCCGCCCGCTGCGTGCGAAGACTTGCATGCCCTGGGGGTCAGATCAGGGCCTCTGCATGCACTGTGGGCCATGAAAGGCATAGCTGGGTGCCCAGCATCCGGCTGCCTCCCCATCTCCAGACTCACGCTGTGGGCCATGGACCCACCTGTTAGCGCCATATCGGCCGCCCAGTGTGCTCACGCTGCCCGCCCGGCGCGCGTCTGTGCAAGCCCTTGCACGCTGCTTTGCTGCTCACGTCGGGCTGTGCGCGCCGCAGGAGGGCGCACGCGAGGCGATCGCGATCGGCGACGTCGCGGGCGGGCCAGCGCGCGGCGCGGCGGCCTTTGCGGGCGCCGACATCGGCGCGCAGCGGGCCCTGGCCATCGCCGCGCTGGCCGCGCTCTGCATCTCCTGTGCGCCCCGCCTGCCAAGGTTCCCGCGTGCCTCCGGGCTGCCGCCGCCCCTGTCAGCATGCGTGTCCCAAGCGCGTGCACTTCGCCAGAGACGCGCTTTCTGCGCACCCCGCTCCTGCACGCCCCCGAGATGACCCAGGCTTGGTGCTGAGTCTGTTCTGATGTGACAGCGAAGCGGCGGTGAGGGAGCGCGTCGCCTCCCCATTACGCCCGCGGCACGCGCTGAGAGCAGCCCGCTGCTGCGCAGGCCTGGCAGCGGCCGCCCTGCACGCAGCCCTGCGCCGGCTCCTGCGGCAGCCCGAGCGCGGCGAGGCGTGGCAGCAGCAGTGCGTGACGCTGCTGCAGCACACCACGGGCGCCGAGCTTGGGGCGGCCTGAGACTGGTGTGCGCACACCGCGGTGGTGAGCGTGAGGCAGGCACCAGTGCAGCCGCGCAGGGCGCGGCTGCGGCTGTCAGCGTGCGGAGAGCTTGGGACCTGGGTTATGGCATGCGGACTCTCGCATAGTAGCTATGGGGCATGCCAAGCAATGGCGGCAGCTGGGCATCATGCTGCTGCAGCGGCACGCAGGCAAGAAGCCCGGGTAGGCAGGTCCAGATCGTGTACATCATGGCAGATGCGGGGCGCGGCAAAGCGCGCTGGCAGAGAGTGCCACTGGGCGTGCAGCTGCCGCGGAAGCGAGCGCGCATAGCCAACAGGGACAACAGGGCAGCAGCTGTGACTCTTGGCATGGTGCAGTGAAGCGTGCCGGTGCTGTGGCGTGCCATATCAGCTTGAAGTGCTTGCAAAGTGATGAGCATGTCTTTTGCATAGCCTGGTTTGAAGGAGCAGCCTCTTTGCATGCTGCGCATGCTGCGCTACTGCGAATCCATGTGCCTGAAATTGTCTGGGCAGACCCTGGACAAACTTTATAATTTATAGCGCACAGAGACAGAGTCAGTCGCGCGCACAGTTGCCCTCTTGCCGCAACCAAGACTTCTGTGGTAACTGCCTTCACTGTCCATGCGACTTGTTCTCCACGTGCAGGGCGGAGGCACGCGCCGCTCGCACTGGGGTGTCATAACGTGCAGCCAAGCGCACCCACAGCCGCCGCTGCTGCTGAGAGATGTCAGAGTGGTGGTTGTCTCGCCCAAGCATGCTGCCAACGTTGGCGCAGTAGCAAGAGGCATGGCCTGCTTCGAGGCACGCTCGTCAGCCTGCCGCCTTGCAAGTCTGTGTGCTTTGCACTGCTATCCGACACTGACTGCTGCGGAGTGGCCGCTTGCAGACGGATGACCTGTGGGTGGTGGCTCCACGGTGCACTGTGCGGTGCTCAGAGTCTGAAAAGGTAACCGCTTCCCAGCAGCGCTCAAAGAGCGCTGCGCGTACTCTTTGCAGAAAAGGACAGAGGTGCACTGTGTGTGTGTACTGATGTCTCGTCCACGTCAAGCCAACACAAAACAGGCACCTGCTTGCTGACGGGTCCGTCGCGCAGGTAGCCCTGGGAGCGAGCGCGCTCGAGCGCGCCACAGAGGTGGCCACGCTGCAGGAGGCGCTCGCCGCCTGCGCCGGCAGCGTCGGCTTCACGCGCCGCGCCGGCAGCGTGCGCCGCGTGCACAGCAGCCTGCGCAGCTTCGCCGAGGCGCACCCCGCATACCTGCTGCCGCGCGCTCTGGAGCGGGACTATGACGACGGTGCTGCCGCTGCGCATGCCGCCAGCAGCCCTGCCGCTAGCCCGGGCCTGGCGCGTGCTGCGGAGCCAGCGCCTGCAAAGGCCGTCGTCGCCGGCCTCTCTGCCGGCAGTGATGCGGCACACAGTCCGGGGCTGGCGAGCGCTGCGGGCGCCGGCACGGGAGGGACCGGCGGCGGCGCGCTCCCGCCGGCGCGCCTGGCGCTCGTGTTTGGGCGCGAGGAGTCCGGGCTGCAGGCGCGCTCGCTGGCCTATACGCAAGTGGCTGCTGCACGCCCGGCATGCAGCATCATCTGCGTTAGACAGCGCGCAGGCGGAGGACCCGACCGAGGTAGGCGGTGTGCCCAGGCCCCATCGCATGATGTCCGTGGATACGGTAGGGTAGGTAGACTCTCAGGGGAGCACCAGCAGCCCCTTAGGATGCGAAGCTGGCGCTGGCGCACTTAGAGATCATCACACATACGCATCGCATGCCCGCATGCCCGCACGGCGGCCCTGCCCAGCCCCCGGGCCGCTGCGCAGGACGCGGAGCTGGCGCTGTGCGCGCACTGCTGCGCGATCCCGACCGGCCGCGCGCAGCCCAGCATGAACCTGTCGCACGCGGCCGCGGTCGTGCTGGCGCAGCTGTTCGAGCTGCGGCTGGGCGCGGGCGGCGGCGCGGCGCGGAGCGGCATCGTAGAGGTGGACGGTGCGGAGCGCGCGCTGCCGGCGGCGCATGCGCCTGCCGGCTGGCACCGCAGGAACCATGCATGCCGGCCTTCGTGAGAGTGCACCGCTCTGGGCAGGCTGGGCCTGAGCCCCACGGGCCGCTGTGGGTCCGGCACAGCGCGCACCTGCTTGCAGACTCGTTGCTGCGATGGGCGCCTCGCCCTACTCTAACCCTATCCGGAGGCGGCTGCGCGCGCGCCCCCTCTGACCTGCGCCTGACCAGGCGCTGCGCGCGCGCGAGCAGAGCGCCTCGCGGCGCTGCGGGGCCGGCCGGCGCTCAGGCCGGCGGCCGCGGCCGAGGTCGACCGCCTCGTGCAGCGCTTTGCGCGCGTGGCCGCGCTGGCAGGCCTGGAGTGCGCGCCCTGGCGCGGCTGCCCTCCTCGACGATGTCGTGCTGCCTGCCGGCCGCGCCCTGCGCGACTGCAGGAAGGCGCTGTAACGTGCAGCAAAGAGCGGGTATTACACCAGGAAGCAGCGCCCTCCTGATCCCTCTTGCAGGCCTGCGCAGTGGCCGGGCATGCATGAGATTAGCAAGGCGCTCACAGGGGGGCGGCGTCCCCTAACCCTGACCCTATGCCGGCAGGGGCGCGGAGGCGGTCGGCGGCGGTGCGCACGCGCGCAAGCTGCGCACCGCGGGGCACCTGCGCGCGCTGCTGACGCGCGCAGAGGCCACCACGCAGGCGCGCGCGCAAGCAGCTCAGGGTGGGGCGAGTCATGTGTGCTGGGTACTCACTGCGTGACTGCGTGACCGGGGGTAGATGCGTGCCCTGAGAGCCGGACGCTGCCTGCGGCCCGCGCGCGCTCCAGAGGAGGCAGAGCTCAGGCCGTCTTGCTGTGCATTCGTGGCTGCGGCCTGGTTGCCTGACCCGCGGCTGGCCGCACCGCCGCCGTGCGGGCCCTGAAGGTTAGGGTTAGGGCCATGCGCTCGTGTGTGGGGTGTCCTGTGCCACGCGCTTGCGTGTGTGGTGTGCATGCGCTTCAAGGCGCGTGCCCGCCCTAGAGAAAAGGTGCCAGTGCGTACCCTGCATACTACAGGCCTGCATGGCGAGGGTGCGTGCGTGAGCGCGCGTGGGCATGGACCATGGAGCAAGCTTGTGGGTCCGCAGGAAGTTCGCGCGCTGCATGGCCTGTGCGGCGCGCTTGCCGGCCGGCTGGAGGCGGTGGACGCTGGGCAGGAGAGGGAAGGGTAGGACGGGGCACCCTGCCCTGGTCGGGCAGGCGGAGCAGTGGACGCTGAGCGGCGCCGTTGCCTGGGCGGCCCTGCAGCCTTGGCAATGACATTGTGGGCCTCTACCAGGCACCAAGGGCTGCTTAGGTGTCCCGCCCCGCACGGAGTCCGCGTGATGTTTCGGGCAGTGGACGTGCATGCACTTGCTTGCATCCCTGTCTGCAACCTGCGGGCTGCTCCTCGAGGGCGTGATGCTCACATGTCGCTGTCGTGATGCCACATGAGAACTGTAATGACCGCTGCAATGTCGCCCCCCGGTGGCCCCAAATTCAAGGACCAGACCTACAGGGTCAGACTCTCAGTCTGGCTCATAAACCGAGCGCCCTCGATAGTATTACAACTGTCGTCACAGGCACGCTCCAGCACCCAGGCTAGCACCCAGGAGTCTCCGCGCACCTCAGCAACCCCTGGCCCCCAGCGCCACACTCGCTGGCCCTGAGGCGCTGCGCCGCGGGCCGCGCTCCGCCCGCCAGCATGGCTCTGCCGGCCGCGCCGGCGGGTGCGCCGCGGGCCGCCGCGGGCACGCAGGCGCTGCGCGCGCCCGCGCGCATCTGTGCGCTGGCCGGGAGGCCCGGCCGCGCGGGCCGGAAGCCGCGCGCGCCGACGCGGGTCGCCGGCCTGTCGCCGCAGCGGCGCGAGCGCAGTGAGAGCGCCTGGGCGCACGAGCTGCTGCCCGGCAACGAGGCCGCGCGGCCCCCCGCGCTGCACTACGACAACATCGGCACGACTGCGCTGCCGGAGCCCGCCGGCCTGGAGCGGCGGCGCCGCAGCCGCGCCATGGAGCGGCTGCTGGGGCCGTGGGAGCGGCTGGAGTCGCGGTATAAGATGGTGATCGCAACGTCCGCGGCGTTCGTGCTCTGCAACATGGTGCGGCCCACCCTCAGGGCTGCACAGCGGCGCGGGCGCGCCGGTCAGCGTGGTCGCAAGGGAGGCGCCCGCGCATGTCACCCCCCCGGCAAAGGTTTCTGCAGGGACACCTGGCCTCCCGCGCGAGACGCAGATGCCTGCCTGCGAAGGATTCACAGGTCGGGGTGTGGGCCGGGCTGCTCCCGTGTGGAGCTCTGCCTGATGTCAGCTGCTCAACACCAGGCTGGTGCGCGCATCTGGCCTGTGGGGGCGACGCCTGGCCTGCGGGGCGCAGGACAAGGTGAACATCAGCGTGGCCATCATCCCCATGGCCCAGGACTTTGGCTGGAGCCCGACGGTGGCGGGCCTGGTGCAGAGCTCGTTCTTCTACGGCGTGCCCCCGCAGCCCGCCGCGCCGCTGCGCGTGCAGTGAAGCGGCGCCTGGCCTTGCGCTGCTGAACAACAGCCTCTTAGCCTCCAAGGCGTATGAGTATGCCGACTGCACTGCATGCGTCGCTGTAGCCGGCATGAAAAATTTGCGCCCGACAGGGGCACCTTGGACGGATGCAGAATAGCGCACGCTGCGCCGGAGCAGTCTTGAGGGCGCGTGTGGGGGGTCGTGGCGCTGACGCGATGCGCGCGTCCGGCCGCGCAGGATACATGCTGACGCAGATCCCTGGCGGCTACGTGACCAGCCGCAAGGGCGGCCGGCGCGTGTTGCCCTTTGGCGTCGGCCTGTGGTCTGCCGCCACTGCCGCCGTGCCGCTGCTGGCTGGCACCATGCCAGGTGCGGTGGCTGCCAAGCAATACACGTTGTTTAGGTGTGCGCCAGGTGTGCGCCAGGTTCTGTACGAGCTCGTAAATACCAGAGTAGCCCCGCTGTGGCTCAGCTGCATATGGACACTGATCCCCGGGGACTGGCTGAAGGGAGTCGATTAGTTTCTGTAAAGGTACCTGCATGAACTCAGTCTACCGGTCCCTTCAGGCTGATTGCGGCGCCTATTCGCTGCGTGTGTGTGCTTTCGTGACGCTCACAGCGCGGACAGGGCCTTGCCGAATGCGCGCACGGCGGCGTGGCCTGGCGGGCCTGAGTGACGAGGCGCTGCCCGGCTCGACGCCTGGTTGGCCGCCAGGGGCGCTGCAGCCTTGTGTAATCTGTGCCTCGCGCGCGCCAGGGCTGCTGGGCGTGCGGGCGGCGGTGGGCCTGGGCGAGGGCGTGGCGCCGTCTGCGGCGACGGACATGGTCGCGCGCGTTATCGCGCCGGAGGAGCGCTCGCGCGCGATCTCGTTCATTTTTGGCGGCCTGCACGTCGGCTCGCTGCTGGGCCTGCTGGTCGCGCCAGTGCTCATCGACCGCTTCGGCTGGCAGACGGTGCGCGCGCGCCGCGCGCCCAGCTGGACAATACCTGCGTGTACCCTACACATGCTGAGGGCGGCTGATCACGCACGCACATGCTTGCGTTGTACACACGAGCCGCGCGGCGTGCGCTGGGCTTGCCTGTGTTGTGGGGCGAAGGCTGGTTGTCACCGGCGTGTCGGACACGGCCTGGGAGGCAGCAGCGCTGTAAGCGCGGCGCAGCGCCGAGTTGTGCAGCCGTTGAAGACGCCTTTGGCCGTAAGGTAGTGTAAGGCAATGCTAACGCTATAAGCAACGCGCACAGGTTTTCTACATGTTTGGCGCGGGCGGCCTGGTGTGGGCGGCGGGCTGGGAGGCCATGATGGGCGGCATCAGGGATACAGACCCCGTCACGGCGGCGCTGCTGGAGGGCGAGGACTCGCAGGCAGCACCGCCGCGGCAAGCGGCGCCCGCGGCCGCGGCCGGCGCAGCGGCAGCGGCGGGGCCGGCGGCGGCGGCCGCCGGCGGCGGCGCGGCGCTGCCCTGGCGCGCGATGCTGCGCAACACGCCCGTGCGCGCGCTCGCGTACACGCACTTCTGCAACAACTGGCGCGCGCCCGCCGCCCGGGCCGCCCCTCACCCCTCCCCTTGCTCCGGGCGCGCCCGCGCCCGGCGCCCTCACCTGACAGGGTACGGGCGCTGGCGTGGTGCTAATGTGCGCTGCAGCGCCGGGTGGTAGTGTGCAGAGCTGTGAGGACCGTGAAGCTCAGCGCGCGCACGGGGAGGCAGAGCAGGGGTGGAGTAGACTGGCCTGGGCTGCGTATGACACCCGCGAGACGTAAGGCAGCTGGGCTTTGGAGCACGGGAAGCCTGCATGAGGAGCAGCTTCGGGAGCGTCGTCAGGTTTCAGAGTGTCAAGGCCCGGCGTGTGGCAGTGCAAGGGCAACGGCTATGGCCCGAAAGGCAACCCAAGAGGCCGCTGCGTGTGTGACCGGGAAGCCGCCGCGTCGCGCGCAGGTTCCACTACACCATGATGGCCTGGCTGCCCACGTTCTTCTCGGACACGCTGTCGCTGTCGCTCACGCAGGCCGCGCAGGCGCGCGCCGCGCTTCCCGCCTCCTGCACTGTACCCGCCGCCAGCGCGATCGCGCATCCGCGCGCTGCACTCGCGCTTGGAGCGTGCCTGGTGGCGTGCCGGGAGAGGCGTGCTGTGGTGCTGCTGCGTTGCCTGCGCAGCCAGGATGCCTTTGCTGCCCGTCTATGCCGCCTACGCGTGCGATCAAATCCAGTATCAGTGCAGCCTCATGGCGCAGCGGCGGGCGCTGTGCAGCGCCCCGCCGCCAGACAGGGTAGGGCTAATCTTACCCTCCCCTGCGCAGGTAAGCCTGCTGCCGCCCGTGGCGGCCATCGCGGCGACCGCGGTGGCCGGGCCGAGCGCGGACGCGCTCATCGCGCGCGGCTGGCCGGTCGCGCGCGTGCGGCGGCTGGCGCAGGCAACTGCCTTCCTGGGCCCGGCGGCGTGCCTGACCGCCGCGGCCTTCAGCGAGGACGGCCCGCAGACCGTGGGTGCGCCTCTGCTCCAGCGCGGCTGGCGCGCTGGAGTGCACTTGGGCCGGAACGCACCACGCTGGAGCGTGCCGGGCCGGAAGCGCGCGCTCATGCCAGCCCATGCTCTCATTCCCTGGCGCTCCGGCTGCCATCCCGTGCTCTTGTGCGTGCGCGGCGAACGCAGCATCCATGGTGCCCAGCAAGGGGGCTCGCTCAGAGGACGGTGAGTCCTTCCCAGGGGATGGCGAATCTTGATCGAGGGTCCCGTTGATAGAGAGTCCTGAGAGGAGCGGTGGGCGCGCGCGCGCGCAGCGCTGATCACCGGCGCGCTCGGCCTGGCCTCATTCTCGCTGGCCGGCCTGTACTGCAACCACGCCGACCTGTCGCCGCGCTACGCGCCCTTCCTGCTCGGCCTGACCAACACGTCGGGCGCGGTGCCGGGCATCATCGGCGTGGTGGTCACCGGCGCGATCCTGGACGCCACCGGCTCGTGGCCGCTTGCGCTGTTCGCGCCCAGCATCGGCTTCTTCCTGACCGGCATTGCCGTGTTTGCGCGCCTGGGCTCCAGCGACGCGCAGGACTTCAGCGACAACGGGCCGTTCTGGTGCGCGCCGCGCCAGGTTTCCTTACGTTGTCCTTCTCAAGGGTGGTACGCGCTGCACCAGGTTCTCATTTCAGGGTTGCATCCTTTCTTGGGAGCGATGCGGGCAGCCGGTGCTTGTCCTGCTCGTCATCGGCTTGTCCTTTGCTGCCACGCGCGCTGTGATGCGGCAGCCGCCTCATGGGCGCCTGTGCGTTGCAGTGGTGTGCTGCCCGTCCGCGCGGCAGTCTTGGTACACAGCAACATCGCGCAAGGGGGATGCAGTCGCCGCTGGCGTGCAGGCTGGCTGACAGTGCGCGCGTCTCATGCAGGGTGGAGCGCAAGGTGGCGCCACTCACAGCGCGGCTGCCGGTGGCGCGCCTGGCCGCGGGGCGGGACGCCGCGCTGGGCGCCTTGGGGCGGCTGCGCCGGCTCCTCCCGGGCGCAGCCAAGCAAAAGGACTCCTAGGGCCATGTCTGCGCCACAGTGTCTGGACCAGGCACCCCTGCAGAGGGGCAGGCACCCCTGCAGAGGGGCAGGCACCCCTGCAGAGGGGTAGCGCTGCGTCGGGGCAGACCGCACTGTGTGCCTGCCAATGGCGAGCTGGAGTACCCTCTGGCCGGCGCTCTCAGCATTGCATGGCGGAGGTCTGCATTCACCGATGCTTTTGCAGGCTCTGTGGGCCTGGGAGGAATGCGTGTGGTGCAGCCGGGCAGCAGCTGTGCTGGCGCTGCTGCAAGGGGCTGTGCCAAGGGCGCAAACCGTGTACAGTATCTCTCAATTCAGTGTTGTATTGCGCCCGGCGGGCGAACGCTGGACGTGGGCAGGGCGCTGCAGCGCTCTCTGCGCACATGCGGGAAGCTAATCAATTTCTGAATGCGGCGTTGGTGCTGTGCAACGCGCTCAACCAAGTCAGGCCAGGGATGACTGCTGGGGTTGTGGGCAGTATTCTGGACCAGCTCTGCTCAGCTCTGCCTGTCTTACTCGTGCGGTGCTAGTGCCCCGCGGTGTGGCGTCAGCCACGACAAACAATTCGTTAACGCGACACCTAGCAGTTGCGTTGTTTGCTGGCGGGTGCTGGAGCGCTGGCTGGTACTCAAGTGCCGGCAGGTGCCAAGGTGCTGAGACGCGCGCAGCTGGGATGACTGTGCCGACGCATGCGAAGGGCTTATGCTCTGGGCCGGTGCTGCCTCGCGCAAGACACGCTCTGGCTGGTGCCGCCTGTCCCAAACTGCGGCCGCAGGGAGATGCTGTCTGCCTGCAGGCCGCGGTGCGAGCAGAGGGGTGGGCCTAGTGGGCAGCGCCTGGGTCAGCTTTAAAGTCTGTTTTGGCGCGTGCAAAGCAAGCTCTGCCCGAATCGATTGTATGCCAAAAACGCCTCACTATTGAAATCAATACTACGACTACCCGCATGCTGTCACAAAATAACGGCAGGACATGCGCAGCGCGCCAGGCCCGCACACCGCCGCTCGCGCGCCCAGGGAGCCTCCCTCGCGCCTACCGTGCCCCTCGCGCAGCGCCGGCACCCAAACGCGCGCGTGCTCAGCCCCGAGCTCTCCACCCGGCCGCGCGGCTCCGGCGCGCGTCCATCCGCGCCTCACTTGGACAGCGCGGCCGCGCCGGACAGGCGACGCTCCAGCGTCTCCAGGAACTTGGCCTCGCGCAGCGGGCGCGCGCCCAGCATGTTCGCCGGCAGCTCCTCGCCCTCGGCCGGCCGGATGGGCACCAGCTCCGAGCGCTCCCACTTGTACATGAAGTAGCAGAATGAGAAGAGCGGCAGCAGCACCACCACCTGCGTCACGTTTTTGCATGAATTAGCACTTCCACCTACGCGCGAGTTTTATGCATTGGTTGTTACAGCGCCGCCACCTGCGCGAGGTTTTGCATTGGTATCACAATCACCTGCGCGACGCACATTGCGGTGCTGTCACAAACATTGCCAAAACGTCACATCACCGTGGCTGCGCTGCGTGAACCCAATCCATGCAGGCTCTAGGCCCGAGCGCGCGGCCGCGCCTGCAGCAGGTTGATGGCGGTGAAGTTGCCGCCCAGGCCGTTGATGCCCCAGTTGGTCAGCGGCAGCTGCAGCAGCCCGAACAGGCCGTTGACCGCGTTGTCGATCGCGACCATGCGGCCAAAGTTGGTGAAGCCGAACAGCGCGCCGAAGATGGAATAGTACGACGTGTACAGGAAGAAGCGCCCCGCGCACCACACCACCAGCGTCACGATCTGCGGCGCGGCATGAGGGGGGGGTCGGGGGCGGCACCCGCTCGGACCCTGGCCTCCGCCGCAGGCCTGCCTTGCGCGCGACGGAGCGCGCGCATGCCCAGGCACATGCGCAGCGGCACCTGTGAAACCACGGCGACGGCCGCCCCCGGGGGCGGAGGCATGCTGCCAACCCCCAGGCCGCCGCCGCTTCACCTGGGAGGCTGCCGAGCCGGCCACACGCCCGCCTCATCTAACCCTAAGCCACAAACCCTATACCCTATGGGGCGCGGCGCCGGCGCGGGCCGCCGCGCCTGGAAGCTGAGGCTGGGCATCGCCTGGAACAGGGCGGCCAGCACGCCCAGGAAGTTTATGGTGCCCAGCGTCACGCCGTAGCCCTGCGCGGCGCTCCGGTAAGCGTATAGGGTATAAGGCCCTGCGCGGCGCTCCGGTAAGGGTATAGGGTATAAGGTATAGTCTGTACCTGTCTGCGCGGCGCTCAGACCAGGGGAGGCGAAGATTATATGGACCAGGGATGCAGTAGGACTTGGGAGGGCTCGTGCCGCATCCCGGGTCCCTGGAGTGTCATCTGTTCAGGCAGGCAGGCAGCCGCAACGGGCTGCAGCCCCAAGCTGTTCTCCATGTCAGGTGTGGGAGTGCGGCAGCGAGACCGCTGCCTGGAGCTACAAGGACGCTGGGCAGCCTGGTCGCAGACGAGCCATACGCTGACGCATGCATTGCAGGCTACCCGGAAGTGCATGAGCAGCTGCCAGGAGCGGCCCTGCCCCATGTCCAAGCCCGCCGCCAGCGCCGCCGCGCGGGGGCGCGCGCCTGCTTGTCCAGCAGCCAGCTGATGACCGGGATGCCCAGGAAGCCGAACGCGGGCACCACGTTGGCGATGCCGGTGTACGTGTAGCCGTTGGCGTCGCCCTTGTGCTCCAGCTGCAGCCGCGTCGTGCCCAGGTAGAACTGCGCAGCGCGCAGCGCGCTCAGCTGCTTTCTGCCTGCCACCGACACCCGGGGCCTGGGTGCCACATGGGGCGCCGAGCGGCCGGCGGGCAGCGGCGCTGTGAAAGGGCTCCGCAGCATGCGCTCGCACGGCTCCTCTCGAAAGAGCGGGCGCATGTGCTGCCGGTTTCCGCCATGCATGCGAGAGCCAGCTCGAGCCCAGCACACCCAGCGCGGGACACGCGTAATGCACGCGCAGCCCGAGCGCGCTCCCGCAACACCAACAAGAGCGGCCCCACAAAGCTGGAGATGCTCTCCCAGTTGGCTGACAGCGACCCCTCCACCCGAGGCGGCGGGACAGGTATAGGGTAGGACTGCGGCGCGCGGCCGGGGCCCCGCCTGGATGCAGAACACGTTGAGCGTGTAGAAGACGCCCATGCCGAACGACTCGTTGGACAGGAACTGCGTCCAGAACGTCTGCTTGCGCAGCTCCACAAAGCGCCGCGACTCGAACACCAGCGCGCCCCACTCCTGCCGCGCCGCGCACGCCGTCGGCGGCGGCCCGCCCAGGCGCGGGGCCCTGCCGTCGATGCGCTCCCCGCACGCGCGCGCTCGCGGGCAGGCCAGGACTGTGCAAACTGTGGCGCGCCAAGGGGCGCCCTCACTCGGGCCATGCTGCACGCGAAGCTCAACCAACGCTACCCGTCATGAACGATGCGCTGCCTCACACGCTGCGGGGAGGGCCTTGGCCACCAGATGTGCCACTCGATGGGGATCTTGTACATTTGGCGCAGGCGGCCCTCCTTCAGCAGCGAGAACGGCTGGCTCGCCACTGCGAACCCGTGTATCAGGCCCGGCTCATGGCGCGAGGTCGATGCACGGTTGCAAAGGTGAGCCAGCCATTCTTGCTGCTACAGGAGGACTGCCTCTGCAAGACCAACAAGGGCCCCATCGAGTGGCATGTTGTGGCAACCATGGCGCTCCCCGAGCGTGTGAGGGAGCATCGTCCAGATGGGGGTAGCGCAGGTTGCGCTTTGCTTGCTCACGACCCGCTCGAGGGCGCCCCTTGGCGCGCCGCGCTGTCACTCAGTCCTGGCCTGCCCTACGAGCGCGCCTGTCGCAAGTGCTGCAGCGCACCCGACGCAGGTCCCATCGGAGCTATACGCGGTGCACGTGCGGGTTGCAAGATCATGCGCACTCGCTGCCACCGCCTGATCGCATGACCGCGGGTGCCCTGCTGGCATGCGCCAGGACCTGGCAGGCACCGACGACCTGGCAGGCACCGACCCTCACCGCAGAGCCACACATTGTGAGGTCCTGCCCCCACCCTCTCACACGCTCAAGTGGGGCGCGCTGCGCCACGCGTCCCGGCGCTGCCTCTGCTCGCCCGCGCGCCGCCCAGACCTGATGTTGCGCACCCCAGCACACCCCGCGCAGCGCCGCGGCAGGCGCGCGCGCGCGCACCACATCGTCTGCGCCGTGCCGCGCGCCGCCAGGCGCCTTGCCCGGCAGCGGCGCCGCCTTGATCTCGCCGTGCGCGCCCCCGGCGACCAGCGGCGTGACGCCCTGGCGCGCATGTCGCATGGTGAGGTTCCGACCCGCCCGCGCGTCTCAGCGCTTGGCGCGCACAGGACTGCGCTGCTGGCGCAGCCGTGGCTGTTTGCAGCGGCGCCGCGGATCGTGCTGTGCCGCTGCGCGCGGCACGCGCGCGTCCGGAACGTCAGGTGTGCGTCGCCTGGCCGCAAGCCAATCCCTGCCAGCGCTCACCGGCGCGGGCCTGTATCGGCAGAGGCCGGACAGCGGGCGCGCCCGCTGCACAGCTCACCCTCACACGCAGCTCCGAACACGTTGTCATGGAGCCCAGAGCCAGCAGTGCAATGGGGCAGGGCGGCGGGCACACCGCTGCGCTGTCGCGAGGCGAGGCCACCGGCGACTCTGCGCCCTCCGCCAGAACAGGCACCGCCGGCGGCGAGTCTGGGGCAGCGTCCTCGGCTTCCCGCCCGCCGCCGCGCGCCGCCTCGGCGGGCGCGCCGCGGCCGCCGCCGCCCCGCGGGCCCGCCCCGTTGGGCGGGCCGGGCGAAGCGAGCCAGGCGGGGTCATCGGATGCAGCGCCCCTGCCGGCCGGCGCCCCCGCCCCCGACCCGCCCGCCGGCGCCGAGCGCAGGCCCATGTACGCCAGCGCAATGTCCTTGTCCACGCCGCGCTCGCCGGCCGCGCCGCCCGCCCCGCCGTTGGTCGGCGCGCCGTCCGCGTCGGCCGGCATGCCGAGCGCGGCGGCCAGGCTCTGGTCGGACGGGCCGTTGTCCAGCGCGGTCTCGCGCAGCGCCTGCGCGCCGCTCCTTGACTTACAATGGTGACACGGTCATGCGCAGAGCAGCGCCAATTCAGCACCGAAGACCAGCATCGACGAGCGCGACCTCGTCCGCTTCTGCGGTTCCTCTCCTCTGCCTCCAGGGCTGCAAGCCGCGCTCTGTAAAAAGCCGCAGGCATGCAGGCAGGGTTCTAGCGCGGTCACTGCGCGCAAGGCAGGTGCGCAGGGAGAGGGCAGGGGGGGAGCAGGTTGGGCGGCGCAGGAAGGGAAGCATGGGCGCATGGCCCTATCTGGGGCGGGCGCGCCTGCGCCTGGCGCTCGACCTCCTTGCGCTCCATCACCTTGAAGCCGCCGCGCCTCGAGTACAGATACACCTGCGGCGCAAGCCGCGGCGGCCAGGGTCAGCGCGGCGACAAGGGGCAGCGCGGCGGCCTCACCACCAACCACCAATTGTTGCAACGCGCCCCACCACCAGCGCATCTTGGAACGGCGCATGGGCGCGGCGAGGGAAGGGGAACACCAGCACTGCAGGGACTGCGCATGGGTGTGGCGAGAGGAGGGTGACACTAGGGCTTCCAGGGACTGCACATGAGGGTGGCGAGGAGAGGTAAACTTGGGCGGCCAGGGACTGCGCATGGCCGTGGCGAGAGGAGGGTATGTGCTGCCTCGCATGAAACTCAGGGGCGCGCCTGCCCGACGCGCAGCGTGTGCCAGGGCATCATCCAGAAGTTGAGCGGCAGCCACAGCCCGATGAACGCCGCGTACAGCAGCATGATCAGCCGGTACGCGGCCCTGGCGCCCCCGCCGCACGCCTTTGCGCCCGCCGCGCCGGCCAGCGGCCGCAGCGCGCGTGCGCCATATGCGCAGCATGAGCAGCGGTTGCCACGCACAGAACAATGTGGGAGTGTCGGCAACGTCAGCCTCCTGTAACATGCCTCCTGCAGCATGTCCCCCATTGACAGAATAGAGTTGCAAAGCAGCAGCGACGGCCGCGCGGGCCATCTGCCCGAGCATGGCACGCTCTGGACTCACGAAGTGCGCCAGGGCGGCGAGCGCGGCCGCGAGCGCCCATAGGGCCTGCGGCGCTTAGGGTGCAGGGTCTGGGCTCCGGTCGCGCCGCGCGGGCAGCCGCGCCGCGCGGGCAGCCGCACCGCGTACTGCCCGCCGCCACGAAGATGAGGTCGAGCAGGTAGAACAGGATGCCACAGCCGGTGAACCCGGCGACCAGCAGGCTGGAGATGAGCCCGCGGCTGCGCGGGAACAGGTTGGACACGTGCAGCTGGCTGAGGTGGAACGTGATCCCGGCCAGGCCCAGCAGCACCGCGCCGGCGGGCAGGCCGTTGACGTCGCGCGTGCTGCTGCAGCCCAGCAGCGCGAGCGCGAGCATGTTGAGCAGCGTGCCTGGGCCGCGCGCGCGGGGGCGGCGGTGAGCGACCCCGCCGCGGCTCTGCAAGCGGCCGCTGCGCCGCTGGGGCGCGCTGGGACGGAACTATCCAGCGTTTCAGAGCGCTGCTCGCATCAGGCACGCGTATATTCCATACGGCACACCAACATTATGCAAGTATTCACAGCAGAGCATGGGGGCAGGCCATCCTCTTGGTCAACCACAGAGTCCCTGTTGAACTGGCCTATCTTGCTTTAATATGCTCGCTGCACAAGGCCGCCCCAGTCTGGATGAACCACGATGCGAGTCTACGGGGACAGCGCAGTGCGGGCTGGTCAGGTGACGCAGCACGCGCGCACCCAGGATGGCGGTCAGCTTCGGCCCCACCCAATCCAGCACGGGCCCGACCAGCACGGGCCCGAAGTTGAGCGCAAACACGCCGATGTTCCACAGCACGGCCAGCTTGCTCTCCTGCCAGGAGCAGCGGCTGCCCAGCGCTGCCTCGCCCGCCTCTGCCGCCGCCCCGGCAAATGTGGAGACACCCAGCACCAGTGTTAATTGCACCTTACTCCCCAGCGTCCGCCTCTTCTGCTGCCCCAGCAGGCCTCAACAACATCGGCAAAAATACAGCTGCTCACAGAGTCATACTTTGCTGCAGCCTCGCCCGCCTCTGGCGCTGTCCAAAGAGGCCTGAAAGCAGGCAGCATCATGTCCGGTGTGTCCTGGCAAACTTTGTGCCAGGCCACTTGGCAGCCTGTCGCTGGCAAGGTGCACAGGGTCCACCTGCTGCAGCGTCCCCGCATCCAGCGCTGTAGTTGCCCTGCGCCTTGAGCGTGAGCGCCAGAGCATTCCAGCCGAAGATGAGCCCGCCTGCGCCGGCCGCAGCGGCTCGCGACCTCACAGCGCCTTGCAAGCCGCACGCAGAGCTGGGCAACAGGTTGAGCGCAGTCGCGGCAGCACTCCAACCTGACTGTCGGCCCCTGGCCACGAGGGAGCGCGACGAGTGTGATGAGCAGCCAATCACGCACAGCGCGGGCACACCTTGGAAGAACTCGCCAACGATCGCCTGCGCCAGGAGCCAGCGCTTGGCATCCCTGAAGCCCCACGGCAGGTGCAGCGCAGCCTGCGGTGGCATCACCGGCCTCCGCGGCCCCCGATCACGCGGGCACGGCCGCGATCAGCATGCTGCGCGCAAGCGCAGTGGCGGAGCGCCGCCCGCTCCTGCGGCTGCGGCCCGCACAAGCGCAGATCCTCTGCGCCGCTGTGCCGGTGTCCTCGAGAGCGCCTCAACAGCTGGCCTTTCAAGCGCTCTTCGCACCGCCTGCGTTAGTGCGCCCCTGAGTAGTCGCGGCAAGTGTGTCAATGCCAGTGTGCCTTGGCAGCAGGAGCGCTGGGCCTGACGAGCAGCTCCAAAGTTACCTGCAGGTGCCGCACCTCCTGCTGCCAAGGTGTTGTCCTCAGGAGCACTTGAGAGAGGCACAGACGGTGTGCTCCGTGAGAAGCAGAGCAGGTGCTGTCCTTCCGCCCGCTGGCCACGCTTTACACAGACCCACGTCTGGGGTGCCAGTGCAGCTTCAGGTGCAGCGCAAGCGACAAGTTCAAACCAAGCGCCCTGTCAGCTGCCGGAACGCGGCCTCCTGTGCCTGCTCCGAGCAATCAAAGTCCACAAATTTGGCCTGCCCCGTCCTTACTAGTCAGGCCTTCCCGCACAGTGTTGCCGGCAGAGGTTCTGCCTTTTGCCCGGCAGGGTTCTGCCCGGCGGGCAGAAGGCTTCTGCCCGCATGCAGAAACCATGCAGAACCTTTTTCCAGGGTTTTGGCCAGCAATTGCCCTAACCCTAAGCCATTTGACCCACACGTACATACATTTCCTACATTCCCTGGGGGGTAGGCACACATTCGGCGCCGTTTTGCCCAGAGCTTCTGCCACACTGCCAAAAGGGCTGCCGTTCTGCCCAGACCCAAAACGCTCTGCCGGCAACACTGTTCCCGCAGAAGCCACAATGAAAAAACCCTGCACAGGTTATCATCGCAAGCAGCGCAGTTGTTGTACAGCAGGGCGGAATGGCAGGACTCACTGATAAGGGCAACCACAATGTCTGAACCCCAGGAAGCTGGCGAGGAGGCTCCTACCCTGCTTTCGCTGCCCCGCGATGTGCTACACCATGTGCTCTCTGTGCTGCCGCCCGAGGGTCTGGCGCGGCTGGAGTGCACATGCACGGCTCTCCGGGCGCAGGCGAAGAAGAGCAGCGAGCTCTGGCAGATGCATTACAAAAGTAGTTGGCGCTCGCGGCCAGCGGTCGCATGCGGAGACGCTGAGGCTGGGCGGACAACCTGGCAGCGCCTCTTTGCTGCAAGGACGCAGGTGCGAGGGCTTTGGTACGTGCCACCTGAGTTGCAACCTCCAAGCATTATGTATGTCGGAAACCATGTGCTGTGCGGCTCGCAGATGGAGCGCAGGGCATGCACGCTCCTCCACTGCATGGAGAACCCGGCGAAGAAGCACAAGTGCTTAAAGGAGCTATATGGCCTTGGCGAAGATGTTGTGGTGCGCTGAACAGGCTCGTTTTATACTTGTGTTTTCATATCTGTTCCTAGCACCATTACATGTGCATGTACACTTAAGGTGTGTTGACGCTAGAGCTAGAGCACGTCAGTGCCTTTGCACTTGTCAACGCATGAACTCATGCATCAAAGGCATGAGCTCGTGTCGGCGGACAGTTGAAGTTTACAACTTGCAAACCACTTGCAGTTTCGCGCCTTTCCTTTTCTGTAACTCTCAACTCCCTCGCCTCTCAGGCAGCAGCACAGAGCGCGACCCGGGCGCGCGCGCGCGCGCAGGAGCTGCTGGCCACGCAGTCGTCCGGCGAGGCGCGCATGCTGCTGGGGCGGCGCTACTTTGCGGCGCTCGCGCTCGGCCGCGTGGTCAGCCTGCGCTGCGCGGAACAGCTGCGTGGCTTGCTCGCGCGCCCGGGCGCCGAGGAGCGCCTGGAGGAGGGCGCCCTGCTGCTGGTGCACACGCTCGGCAGCCCCTAACCCTACCCTACCCCTACTCCTTATGCAGGCCACTCTGTCTGAGCGCACGTTTTTGCACGCCAGCCAGTCAGTCGAAGAGTGTCCTGCTCCAGGCCTTAGCTGGTGTCCCACACGGCATGCATGCCGAGCTCGGCGCTGTGCGTCCCGCAGGCGCAGGTGCACTACCTGCACTCCGACCTGACGCCCGTGGCCAATTTCCTCGACGACCTCGGTGCGCCCCTGCGCAGCCCTGCCAGCGGCTGCTTTGCCGAACGTTGGCTGGTGCAATGGAGTAGCAACAGGGTCAGCCGGTTGCACACATGCTCGCACGCATGCCGTGTTCGACAGGCGGGGGCGTTGTTCTCAAAATTGCCACCCTCGTGGGCTGTACTACAGTGCCTCCGTAATAGATATAGCAGATGTGCAGTCGGCCCATATCAGTCCGACTGTGGCGACCGGGTGCAGGCGCGGAGCTGCGCCGCAGGATGGCGGCAGCGCTTGTCAATGATGGCCTGCGCGCGCTGGAGCTGCTGTCTGAGCTGCTGTTCGGGCGCCGCGACCCCAAACTGTACGCCCGCCCTGCCTTGATCCAGGCTCTGCACTGTGGCATGCGGTCGGAGGGTGCACCTGCTTCTTGAGAACTTTGGTCCACATACGATTCTTGTATCGAGCTTCACTTTGTGCCTGTTGACTGCACTCGCAGGGACCCTTGCATGGGGCCTGTGTTGGGTCGCAGCGCGCATGTGGCAGCCTGTTTGCGGGAATGCCTGCTCGTAGAATCACCTTCAAACTGACTGAACATGGCTGGAAACCATGGCTTCAATGGGCAGGGTTGGGTCTTTTAAGAACCCAACCATAACCCTATCACAGTACCCTGACTGACAGTTCATGGCGCTCGACAGGCCCACGTACGAGGGCGAGCCGCCCGAGGGCTGGGCGTGGAGCGAGGCGGACGCGCGGCAGCTGGCGCTGCCACGGCCCGGCTACGGCCTGGGCATCGCCGGCAACGCGCGCAACTACTACGACGCCACCAACTCGCTACTGCCGTTCGTGCTGGTCTGGCGGCGCGGCATCCCGATCAGCCTGGCGCAGCTGCACGCCGCGGTGGGCCGGCGCGCGGGCCTGCCGGTGCAGCCGGTCGCCGTGCCCATGGTGCGCGCGCGCCGCCAGCAGCTGCAGGGCTCCGCCACTGGGCCAGGCCTTTGCACATACGCTGTGCTATGCTTGCTGAGGGGCTCGCTGCGGGGCTTGCTGAGGGGCCGCTGACGCGCCGCCCGCGCGCCTGGCCGCAGCACTTCATGAACAAGGTGGGCGAGCCGGGCGCGCCGGACGAGCGCTTCGTCGACGTGTTCAACCTCGGCGCGCTGCTGACGCGCGCACAGACGCACGCGCTGATGGGCGAGATGGGCGTGGGCATCAACGAGGGCATGCTGCGCCCGGTGCGCGCCGCCGACGTCTACGTCCGCACGTGCGCCAACCTGGTGAACCAGCAGTACCGGCAGGGTGCGGCCCCGGCGCCGCCGCCCCGCAGCCGCTCTGCCTCGTGCATACTCTGCCAGTGGAGTGCGGCAGTCACAAGTATCCGGCAGGGTGCGGCCTCGACACTGCTGCTGCGCAGCCGCCCTGCCTCGCGCAGTCTCTGTTGGTGGGGCGCGGCACGTGTCGTGCGCCTGTGCCGGTGCATGCCCCGCTGTCCGGCACATCTTGCTCCGCTCTTGTGCTGCACAATACTGGCAAGGTATGCCTTGACCGCAGGTGCAATACCGCAAGCAGGCACGAGGCGAAATGCTCTGCCGGAGCGCAGACCGTCCGCGCAGCTTGTGGACTGCACCCTGTGGCTGCCCATGCCCCGCAGTGAGGAGGCTACTGGCCATGACCTATGCTGCGCTGACGCGTAGGCCGCAGGCCCACCCGCTGCAAGCTGCGGCCGGTGCTCAACCTGCTGCGTGACCGCGGGCGAGCACCTGCTCGCGCGTGCGCTCGCGGCGGGGCTGAGTCCCTCTGAGTCCCTATTGTGTACCCAAAACCTTATTGCACATGCGCAGGCGGCCCGCACATCCACTGCAAGCTGCGCCCGGTGCTCGACCTGCTGCTCGCCGCGCGGCCCGGCGCGCGCGACTACCTGTCCATGCGCGCATTCGTGGCCGAGCGCCTGGACGACTTTGACGCCGCGCGCGCGGACCTGCTTGCGCTCGTCGGCCTGCTGCCGGCCGGACCGGTCGTGCCGCAGCGCCTGCCGGCGGACGTGCAGCCGGCGTGGGCGCGCCTGGCGGCGCGCGAGCGCGAGCTGCTGGCGAGCTGCGCGCGGTGCGCGCGCCCGCCGTGGCGGCCGGCGCCGAGGTTTGCTCTGGGGGCTGCGGCCTGCGACTGCGCATGTCTGAGATGGCGGGGCCGCGCGTCATGTTGCCCCTCTCCCCTTACCCCTTCGTCCCCTCACTTCCGTGCTGCCTCTGGCGCCCAGGCGCGCGTGCGCGCGCGCGCGCAGGGTGTCGCGGCGGGAGCCGGAGGGCGCGCGCTTCCGCGTCGGGCAGGTCATCCGCCACGCGCAGTACGCCTACCAGGGCGTCATCACCGGCTGGGACACGAGCTGCCAGTCCGACGCGCTGTGGATAGCGCAGATGGGCGTCGACAACCTGCCCAGTCCGCCCCCTTACCTGTGGGGGTGCTTTTGTGTCGGCGGCGGCGTGTCCGCATGGGTGTCAGCATGAGCGCCGCTTCCCTGTCCTGCCCGGACCGCGCCGATGCCCATCAGCTTGCTGCACAAAGCAATTGGTGGCCGCCAAGCTCTATGGGGGTCACTATGCGCCTGGCAGGCTGCCTTGACTGCCTCTCTGAGCGCCCCTGCCCCTGCGAGCGGGCCGCCTGCGCACGCCTCTCAGCCACTCAGCTTGGGTGGTGACCGCGGCGGTGCTGCGGGCTGCGGCAGGCGGCCGGAGCCAGCCCTTCTACCATGTGCTGGTCGACATGCGCAATCGGCCCTGCCAGGTCCGCGGCCCAGCCTAGACAGTGATCCGGTGCACGCAATTGTTCAGTCTTATCTTGTGATCCGGGGCATGCTAGTCTTGAGATGAAATTCACTCCTTTGATAGCGGACCCACAGCGTGGCTGTAAGATGCATACAAGCGTTGCTTGTGCAAGACCTTTTGTGGTCCATGGCGCGCCCTGGGCCTAAGAGGTTCCCGCATGCTGCGGTGCCTGCGCGAGAGGATGCGCATGGCCACAATGCGCGGCGGGCCGCCAAGCGGCGCTCCGTGACCGGTCTGCTGCGGCGCAGGCGACGTACGTGGCGCAGGATAACATCAGGGTGCTCTCGCGCGAAGCTGGAGGCGCCGATGCAGCTATCGTCGACGGGGACGACGACGCGTCTGTGCAGCACCCATACGTGAGCGCGCCCGCCCCTGCTGCTGCGCTGTGCGCCGTCCAGATGGGAAGCAGTGCTGCTGGACAGCGTTGCAGGAAACGTCTGGAACAGCGAGCACATTGTTTGACAGGCAGCACTGACAAGATCGCTGTCGTGAAACTTGCAGACGTGCTGGGGGCGCCGCGGAGCTGTCTTTATGAGGGCAGCATGCGCCCGCCTGGCCTCTCCTGACATCCGATATGGAACAGACTTGGTGCATGTGTGAGTGGCTGCATGGACTCAGCCTGTCAGTCCTGTCAGTCAGCCGGGCGCGGCTTGCAGGTGGGCGAGTTCTTTGATGGTATGTTCCACTTTACCCTACCCTTACCCTTCTCTGTATTGCAGGTGGGCGAGTTCTTCGATGGGCTGCCGCCTGGAGAGCTGCGCTATGTGCCCAACGGCTTCATGCGGGAGCGCTACCCCGACGACTTTCCTTAGGGGGCATTAGGCACCTCACGAATGTAATCTCATGTGGAGAGTCATGTAAGTTGCAGCGGAGTTGGCATAGGAGCAGGCTGTCTAGCTTGTGCACTTTGTTGATATAGCGGTGCACTTCTTGGTTGTATGCCTTCCTGGGTGTGTACATGTAGCGTTGCACTTTATGGTTGTATACGTTCCTGGGTGTGTGCATGCATGTACTCGCTTTGTTTCCTGTGTACATTCTTGCAAGTACATAAACTGTGCATTGCAGATCATTGGAGAGTTTTTGCCAGGGACTTTGTGATTGGTGTCTTCCAACATTCTGTAGGTTCACCTTGCTCCTTGCATGCAGGCATGTGTCGTTCGTATGGATAGGGCATGCATACGGTCTGTGTCTGTGCGGTGGTGTATGTTTTCTGTCATGGGCAGCGGCATGAAATACAAGAGTCGCACCGTGTCTCATGCCAGGCTGGTGTCGCCAGCACATACGAGTGTGGCCACTTGACAGCATGAAGTTTTCTGCTTGCCTCAGAGGAGCACTGCGTATTTTTTGTAAGCGGCGCTTCTGCTGCCAAAGCCATCAGACAAAAGCAGGGCTTATCACGCGGGCTGAGCGCTGGGCGCACGCATGCCCAGCGCTTCCTGGTTGGATGGAGAGTGAGCAGCAGCAGGAAGTTCTTGCACGTAGTACCACTTTCGTGCCAGGGCGCTGCGGCGCTCACGCGACCCACGCTGGTATGCCTGACCAGCGCCCAACCAGGGCCCATCACATCCACCTGGCGCGCTGCGTGTTCATTCTTGAGCTCATTGCCATGACGCGGCAGGGTCACGGCACCGACACAGTGGGGCCAGCGACGCCTCTGCTGTTGGGTACGCCTGCGGTGGACAGCTGCAGCTCCGTGCGCTCGCCCAGCCCGTACGCCTTGACAGGCGCGCCCGGGCGGGCCCCGCCGTATCCGTACCCGCCCGCCGGCTGCCGCGCAACACCTGCCAGGGCGCCTGATGCGCCCGGCGCGGGCGGCGGCCCTGCTGGCGGCGCCGGCGGCGGGCCTGCTGCGGCCCCTGAGCCCAGGGCTGCGGTCTCCCCTGCCTGCGGGGCCCCGGGCGTCGCCGCGGTCAGCGCGCCGGGCGGGGCGGGCAGGCCTGGACCGCCCTGCAGATCGGCGCCATCAGCGCTGGCGCTGCCAGGGGGCGGCGGGGGCGGCGGAGGCGGCGGCGGGGGCGGCGGCGGCGGCGGCGGCGGCGGCGGCGGCATGGGCGGGCCTGCCAGTTGCGTCGCTCCGTCTGGAGAAGCGGCCGCACTGGGCGCGTCTCCAGCGGGGTTGTCGACCCCAGGAGCAAGCATCTGGCCAGCTGTAGGCACTGCCAGGCCTGCAGGCGCGCCGCCGGCCGGCGACGCGGCTGGAGCCGCGGCGGCCCCGCTGCCGGGCGCCCGCGCGGCCAGCAGGGCTCCCGCCGCAGGCGCGTCCCCAGCAGGGCTTGCCGACGCGGCACTGGCTGGCAGGTCGGCGGGGGCGGCGGCCGTGGCGCCGCTGAACGGCTCACCGAGCAGTACAGCGACTGGGCCTGCAGCCGGTCGCGCGGTAGCGGGGCTGGCAGCCGTGGCGCTACCCCGGGGCGCCGCTGGGCTGTCACTGCTGGGTGAGGCGCTGGGCGCGGGCGCAGGGAAGGCCACCGGCGCCGCCGCGGGCGCAGCAGGGGGCGCCGGCGTCGGCCAAGGCGGGGCTGGCGGCGGCGGCGGCGGGCGGTGCGGCGCCGCAGTGCACGCGCTGGCAAAGTACTCCTGCGGCCAGACGGTCTGCGCGGGCAGGGGGACAGGTCAGCAGCGCCGCAGCAGAAGGGTACGCCGTCTGGTTCCCCCTGCGGCTAGACAGTCTGCGCGGGCGGGGGCCTGGTTCAGCAGCGCCGTAGCAGAAGGGACAAGCCCTCCGGCTACCCCTCACCTCCTGCGTCTCCGCACCCGCATGCATGCAGGGGCGGGGGCTGTCGGCGCAGCTGCCTGTCAGGCTGGGCATGAGTGTGCGACGAAGCACGGTGCGGCGGCGCGCGGCGCGCACCTGGCGCCCGAGCAGGGGCGCCTCCTCGGTGGGCGCGCCCGCGGCCGCCGCGCGCCACGCCCACTCCAGGCGCAGGTAGGGCGCCAGGCCGGACGTCCTGTGGAACGTGACGTTGAGCGCGTACAGGCCTGGCCCCCGCGCGCATGGCGATCACTCCTCTGCGGAGCCGGAGGAGCTCGGCGGGCAGAGCCGAGCCCCTTGTGTGCCTGGACGAGGCCGTTCTGCCTTGCAACGAAAGGAGGACGGTGAGAGGCCGGTGTGCTGATGGTCTGAGACCGTTGGTGCGCCACCTGGAAGCATGAGCGGTCCTGGTCGGGCTGGGAGCGCTCGCAGGGCGCCGTGGTGCGCGGCGCGCGAGGAGTGCTGCGCTGCACAGCTATGCCGTAGCTTGAGCTGTCATGCGTGTTGTCATCGCGCCAACACTGTATGCATCTGAAGGCGCAGGCGCGGGCGCGCCGCTGGGACCGCAGTGTGTCAACCCAACCCAAAATCAAGCCGCTGAGGGATAGGGTTAGGGCGCGTCTGCGCCCACCGCGCGGCTGCGTGTACTCCAGCAGCATCACGCTGCCATTGCCGTTGAGCGCGTCGCGCGTCCACACGGCGGCCGAGTCCAGCGGCACGGCGGAGCCGTTCAGGTAGCCCAGCGCCAGCTCCGCCGCGTCGCTGGCGCTCAGGAACAGGCTGCGCGCGCGCCCCTGCCCTCGGCGCCTCTTCAGCGGCGCGTGGACGCGCGCGCGGCTGCCAGCCACGCGCGCGCCTGCGCAGGCGCCTCTCACGCGGCGCGTGGATGCGCGCGCGGCTGCCAGCAGCACGCGCGCCTGCCTCTCACGTGGCGCAGGACATTGGCGCGGCTGCCAGCAGCGCCGGCCCCGCCGCCCTGCTGCCGCTCAGGCGCGGGCGGCGCTGCACCAGCGCGCCGCACCGCACCCGCCCTGGCGCGTCCTGGCCGAGGCGGTAGCTGGAGGAGTGGAAGTCTGAGGTGCGAGCGGTGCCACGGCAGGCAGGGGGCTTGGCATGCCGCAAGTTGAGGCCCTGTGGAGGAGGGGGCCGGCGGCCAGGGTCCGCTGCAGTCGGTGTGGCCGGGGTGAGGCCAGGCCGCCTCAGCAACGCGCGGCGCGGCAGTGCGGCGCGCGCGGCCCGCAGCAATGGGAGCCCGCGCCTATAGGTCCCCGTCCAGGGCAGCCGCAGGTAGCCGTCGAGGGCCGCCACGAAGCGGCCGTCCTGAGCGCGCCACGGCCAGGGGCTCCAGCCTGCGCCTGCGGGCCCACTCTCCTGGGGCGTGGGGCCAGAGGCTTGCCGCCATACTTCGCGCCTGACACAGGTGGTCCTTCCCGGTTGGCTGACACTCCTTGCGCGCGCTGTCAGACCTGCTCCTGCTGGGCAGAGGCGGCGCCGACCTGGCAAGCTTGGTGACTGCTCTGCAACGCGCTGACTGCCAGAGCATGGCAGGCGGCGTGCAGCGGCCCTGGGCTGGCTGCAGCCGCAAGGTTCACGACCGCTGCTTGCCCAGCCGCTGGAGACATGTTGCCCACGGACTGGCATTTTGTGTCCTCTAAATGGCGGACTCCGGCGCCACGTCCGGACAATGGAGGCAGGCTGTGCGCGAGCTGGGCGCGCGCCTGCTCGCGCGCTGCTGTAGCCAAAGTTGATCGCGGGCAGCACCGCGGTGAAGTCAGGCTGCCCTACCATCAAGGCGGCGTCCTGTGTGTCTGCCCGTCAGTCCCGCTGACTGCAGACAGCGGCGGCATAGGCCATCCAGAAGCGGTCTGCTGCCAGCTTGGCAGAGCACAGGACGTCCCCGCCATGTTGATTCTGCTTTGGGTCGCCGCACCTGGGTGGATGACAGTGTGTTGGCGTCTGCAGCGCCAGTCGCCTGCGCTGGCTGCGTCCACACGCGCGCGACCAGGCCATGATCGCCGCAGCCGGGCGCTGCAGCGGCCAGCGTGGCAAGCCATGCCGAAGCAGCGACTGCCCCCAGGAGCCTGCAAGGACTCCTGCGCCGCATCCGGGCGCCAGGCGCGCTGGGCCGCGGAGTGTGCTGGCTGCAGTGCCGGCGGCCAGCGCCTGCGCAGGTGCGCGTGGCTGTCACGCCCCCGCCAGGAGTGCAGGCCGCAGAGGCGCTGATCCGCGTGTGGGCTGCCGCGCTCGTGGCATAAAAGTAACCTTCATCAGAGGTGGCCCACCTCCGTCCTGTGGCGGGCCAGGCTCCCTGACCTTCGGAGAAAGGGAAGAGCGTTTCCGGCCCCGGCCTCCTCAAGTGCTGCTCCGCCGTTTCGGGTCCAGGGAACAGGCAGCGGTATCCGCTGTCTGTTAAGTGCGCCTGGTGGATAGGCTCGATCAACGTACTGCACGACGCAGATGCTGGGCGAGGCACAGGTCACGCCTCCCGAAAATAAAGGCCGGCTACCACCTGGAGCAGTATACTCCAGGCACGCCGTGCATGAGCTTCGAATAAGGAGAGCACGGGTGGGCAAGGCGGGCATCAAGCAGCTGGTGCGCGGGTTTGTACTGTTAGGGCCGGGGCAGGTTCAGCCTGCCTCGGGCCCCTGATGTGGCCTCCTTGATGGGGACAACAAAGCCCAAAAGTCTGGCGAGCCACGACCCCGTTGCATGCCAGCCTTGTTCCAGACCTAGCCAGCAGCAGAAGAAGCCATCAGCCAAGCAGAGCTCATATCCAGCTCGTCCAACCAAGCAACCAATAAAGTAATCAACATGAGTGGGAAGGAGGAGACGCAGCACAGTGCGTGCCCCAGCAATGTGCCGTGCCTTGCTGGGCACCACAACGGCAGGACCGCTGGTGCAGAGATGCTGTGCAAGTTTGGCTTGGAGCACTGACGCTTTTTCCGGCGTGCCCCGCAGTTGAGGAGGGCGGTCGCCAGGGCGTGTTCAAGCCCGAGCCGGGCAAGGTGCTGACATACCTTGCCCTGCCTGCGCCGGCTGCGTCTTCCCCGTTAGTTTCTACCTTACACCCCCACTGACCTGCAACAGCACGGTGAACGTCTGAGCGTGCTCGGCGCAGATTGACAAGCGCCATGGCGACCCTGAGGCGGGCGGCAAGACGTCTGGGCAGAAGGTGCAGCCCAGCTGGGGAGGGCCAGTAAGTGGTTACTGAAACTGATGGCAGAAGTGGTGGGAGAGCGCTCTCCAGGCTTGTTACATGTTGTTGAACTCCTTTCAGTTCCAACGCGTGCTTGAAAGGTTTCTTGGATAAAGGCGTGCTCTATTGCATATGTTGCAAGCAAAAAAAACAGTTTTTTTGCTGCAGCTGGTGGACGTGCAGTGCTTCAGGCATTAGTGAAAGCAAACGTATGCGGCAAGCTGGTGTGCTTTTGGTGCGCAGGCAGCTGACACCCGTGCCGAGCGATACGGTGACAAGATCCACTATGACAAGCAGTAGATATCAAGTGCAACGAGCAGCGTGACCCGGCTGCCGGGTATTGCTTGATGGCGCATGTACTAAGGCAGGCGTTTGCCCATACTTAGAAATAGGTTAGGGTGATGGCACGGTGTTGAAAAGGAGACCGCAGTTTGCTGTAATCTACCGCAACTTTGGCTGCAAGGGAACATCAAGCCCGCATATTAGCAAGCTTACACGCAGTAGCGCTCACCAGAGTATGTCGCAGCAGTGTACAAAAGTGCGCAAGTCCACTGCCAGTGTGGCGGCGCAGCCAGTGGCTCTGCGCCTGGACGAGCTCCCTGCAGAGGTGTGTGGTGAGACGCTTGCAACTCGCTGGATGTCAGTGCAATCATTATAGTACCACAGTGTGCATAGTGCGAGACCAGTGGTCTGCCTCATGCAGGTCCTGCAGGCAATGGCAGTCCAACTTCTCCTGCTCTCCGACACAGCCTCATCAGAGGCCTTCACTCTGCAGACAGTGTGCAGGCGCGTGCGCCGCGCTTTGCTCTCCATCAGGACCAAGTGCCTGCAGGGCTGCGCTAAAGGCCTCCATGCGACAGGCACTTCAAGGAGGCACTCATAAAACCGTACTGGACGGCAATACACGCGGACCTCGCGACCCGTTTGTGGCGCGCGCTGGGGCGGCACGGTGTGCACCCTTCCTGGCTATCTTGCCTGTCGTGACGCCCTGAGCACGCGCCCACTCGCTAAAGTACACTGTCCTTACTCCCTTGCTGACGCAGGCACGCTGGAGGAAGCAAGCGCCTGGCGGTGGCTCCGTGTGCACGGCGCCGCTGTGAAACGCCTTTACGATCTGACCGTGGTCGACAAGGACGTCGAGCGGCTGTCGATCCTGCAGCTGGCCATGCCCGCGCTCGAGAGGGTCAGGGGGTTGAAGCTGCGGGCGCGCCCCGGCGACGCTCCAGCTACCCGAGCCTTCCTGGTTGGCGCCGCGCGCGCCGTGGCGCGCTGCCCGTGCTTGCGGACTCTGCAGCTGCTCGTGGAGCTGGCGCCCAAGCTGGGTGAGCAGCTTCCCGACACGTTTGGCCGAGAGCTGGCCGATGCCTGTACCCTGATGAACGTTAGCCTGAGGATCATGTCGCGTGCGGCCGAAGCGCGCGACCGGCCAGCAGCAGCAAGCGTGTCGCACCTGGTGACGGGCCTGGCCGGCCTGTCCCGGCTGCGTGCGCTGAGCCTGACTGTGGAGAACGCATGCATGGAGGGGGCAGTGCCCGCGTGCATGTCGTGCCTGGCGCAGCTGACCACTTTGAGCCTGAGCGGCTTTCACGGCCTGCGCTGCGCGCCCGGCTGGGCGCACCTGCCGGCGCTCGTGTATCTGGGTTTCAAGAAATGCGAGTTTTCTGTCGACAGCGATGCGGCGCTGCCGGGCATGGACATGCTGGTGTCCCTGAGAAGCCTTACAGTGGACAGGTGCCCCAGCTTGCGCACCTGGCCCACGTCGCTGTGGCGGCTCGGGCAGCTGAGCAGCCTCACCCATGGGCCTGGCAATCTCAGTGCCTGCGAGCTGGCCAGGTTGCCGCGCGGTGCGCTGCCGGCTGCGGAGCTGCCTGCTAGCGCCCTCTGCTTCCCTGCTATGACAAATCTCACCCTTGCGGGTCACAACCTATTGGCCTTCCCACGGGGCGTGCTGGGCATGACGCGGCTGGTGCACCTCGATCTGGAATTCTGCTGCTTTGAGCACCTGCCCGAGGGTGTGTGCATGCTCACCGCCCTTACGGGTCTGTACCTTGGCCGGCACTCTGCAACACCAACAGAAGTCGGGGGCGCCTTGGATGTCCGGGCCCTGGGCAGCCTGGCTGGCCACCCGAAGCTGCGCATCCTGGGCTTCTCAAACTGCAGCGTGCTGTTCTGTGGGAGCTTCCAGGCTGCGGCAGCGCACCCCAGCCTGGAGCAAGTGGAATTTCATACCTCGTATCCTGCCAGTGGCCCGTCCTGCCGCGCATGCCTGGGCTTTGCCTTGGATTTGCTGCAGCGGGGGCGCCCGGACGTGCTCGAGCTGACCGGCAGCGCTGTTGAAGGCGCGGGGCAGCAGGACAGCAGCAGGTTCCGTGGCGCCCTGCAGGTTGCGGGGTTTCCGCTGTGATAGGACGCCTCTAGCGATGAGGTCGAGTAGACAGGCTGTGCGCCGGGGCCGCGTGGCTATCCATCTCAGGTTAGGGATTGTGGCGCGCCTGGGTCTTTCATGAGGGGGTGGTTGCTGCGGGGCCCCTGGGTCGACCTGTCAAGCCTGTTAAAGCCGGCACAGGATGTCGGCCATGACATCCTCTCACATTCTATAATATGCAATTGCAGAGCTTGCATTGCAAATGTTGCATCTTGCACCAGAACTACATGTGCACGCTTGCTTTCGGACCACCTCTGAGCTGCAGCACTGGTGAGCAGACCATGCACTGCCGTGCTTACGTGTGTCCTGTCTGTAGTCCTCGACCATTTGCCGTGTTGACACATCATGCAGCTCTCCCAATCAGCGCAAGACTGTCTGCACAGTAGCATGTGTTATTGATGATGGCCGTAACAGGGTTGGGGTTGAGAGGTTCTGTATGAAGTAGACGGCAGACTGCCGTCGGCAGTAGCTTTCACCGCAACTTTGCGCCGACGGGGACATCAAGCCTGCAGGGATCAGCGACACACGCAGGCGCAGTCACCAGACTGTGCAGCAGCAACATACACCAGGGCGCAATTGACATGGCAGCGCAGCCTGTGGCTGTGCGCCTGGACGAGCTCCCTGCAAAGGTGTGTGGTTCGAAAAGGTTGCATTCCGCTGGATGTCAGCACGGTCACTGCAGTGCCACGGTGTACATACTGCGAAACCAGTGGTCTGCCTGCAGGTCCTGCAGGCGTGCGCAGTCCAGCTTCTCCTGCTCTCCGGCACAGCGTCTTCAGAGGCCTTCACTCTGCAGACAGTGTGCAGGCGCGCACCGCTTTTTGCTCTCCATCATGTACGGCGCCTGCAGGGCTGCGCACGAGGCCTTGATGCAACAGGCGGTTCAAGAGGCCCTCACAAAACCATACTGGACGGCAATCAAAGCGGACCTCGCCACCAGTTTGTGGCGAGCGCTGGGGCGGCGTGGTGCGCACCTTTCCTGGCTGTCTTACCCGTCGTGTCGCCCGAGGTGTGCACCCCGCTCGGCTCAAAATTTTGGCATAGTCTTACACCCGTGCTGGCGCAGGTACGCTGGAGGAAGCCAGCGCCTGGCGGTGGCTCCATGTGCACGGGGCCACCGTGAGAAGTATTGACGCCCTGACCGTGCTCAACGTAGAGCTGCTGTCGACCCTGCAGCTAGCCCTGCCTGCGCTGGAGGAGATCAGGGGTTTGGAGCTGCTGGCGTGCCCCGGCGCCGCTCCAGCAGCCACTCGAGCCTTTCTGCTTGGAGCCGCGCGCGCCGTGGCGCGCTGCCCGTGCTTGCGGACTCTGCATTTGCTCGTGGAGCTAGTGCCTATGGTGGGTGAGCAGCTTCCCGACACGTTTGGGCATGAGCTGGCCGAAGCCCGCGCCCTGCTGGAAGTCAGCCTGATCATCACGTCGCACGCGGGTGAAGCGCACGACTGGCCAACAGCAGTAAGCGTGTCGCACCTGGTGACGGGTCTGGCCGGTCTGTCCCGGCTGCGTGCGCTGAGCCTGACGGTGGAGAAGGCATGCATGGAGGGCGCACTGCCTGCCTGCATGTCGTGCCTGGCGCAGCTGACCACTTTGAGCCTAAGCGGCTTTACCGGCCTGCGCTGCGCGCCCGGCTGGGCGCGCCTGCCGGCGCTCGTGCACCTGGAGTTCAAGAAATGCGAGTTTTCGGCCGACGGCGAGGCGGCGCTGCCGGGCATGGACACGCTGGTGTCCCTCAAAAGCCTCACACTGGAGGAGTGCCCCAGCTTGCGCACCTGGCCCATGTCGCTGTGGCGGCTCGAGCAGCTGAGCAGCCTCGTCCACGAGGCTGACTATGATGCGTGGGAGCTGGCCAGGTTGCCGCGCGATGCGCTGCCGGCAGCGGGCCTGCCTGCTAGCGCCCTTTGCTTCCCTGTTATGACTTGGCTCACGCTTGTGGGCCACAACCTGTCGGTCTTCCCACAGAGCGTGCTGGGCATGACACGGCTGGTGCACCTTGATCTGGCTTTCTGCTGCTTTGAGGACTTGCCTGAGGGCGTGTGTATGCTCACCGCACTCGATCACCTGTCCCTTGGCCGGCACACTGCAAAACCAGACGAAGTCGGGGGCGCGCTGGACGTCCGGGCCCTGGGCAGCCTGGCTGGCCTCCCGAACCTGGTCCACCTGGGCTTTTTCAACTGCAGCGTGCTGTTCTGCGGGAGCTTCCAGGCTGCGGCCGCGCACCACCGCCTGGAGAAAGTGTATTTTGAAACCTCGTATCCTGCCAGTGGCCCATCGTGCCGCGCGTGCCTGGGGTTTGCCTTTGATTTAGTACAGCAAGGGCGCCCGGGCGTGCTCGAGGTGAGCGGCAGCGTTGAAGGCGCGGGGAAGCAGGACAGCAGCAGATTCCGTGTCGCCCTGCAGGTTGCAGGGTTTCCGCTGCAGGAGGGCGCCGCTTAGCAACGGGGGCGAGTAGAGTCTGCTCAGTAGACAGGCTGTGCGCGCCGGGGCAGTGCGGCTGTGCGCGCTGGGGTAGCGTGCGTGGCGCGGCCGGGTCTTTTATGAGGGCTGGATGCTGTGGGGTCCAGGGGTTCCCCCTGTCAATGCCGTTTCAGACGGCACAGTGCATGTTATGTCCAGAAACTTGGCAGGCTGGGAAGGCCTGGTATGTGAAAGTCAAGCAACTTCACTGTACAGGCTGCGTTCGTATGAAGGGTGCTTGAGCTTAAGGTGACATCACGTGTCCGCGTCCCCTAGGTTGCGTGCATCAACCATGTGTTACATCCACTCAATACATGATTTGCATTGGGAACTTGCTTCCTGCACCAGAATCATCTTGCATGCATGCTCACCTATGACCTTACATGTGTCTCAGTCTGTGTTCTCAAACTGCCATGTCGGCACATCATGCAGCTCTCTCATTCACCATAAGCCAGTGAAATTGCCGTAACTTGGACTGCTCTGTCAGCAGTGGATGTTCTCCACCAAGGCGGCGAGCCCGCACCTTGTCTGCAACTTCTATTTGTGATGTCGCAAATGTTTGTTTGTGCAGCACATGCATCATACTCCTCCTGGTGGACAAGCATGTTTATTGGTAATATGAAGAATTGTGTGTTTTGCTTGTTTGTTTTGCTTGTTTGTGACAGCTTGTGTTGTTTGTGGCAGCTCGCAGACATACAGTGCTGGAGTCGTTGGTGCAATTTCATGTATGCGCACAAAAGCTGGTGTGCATTGGGTGCACACTGTGCACTACACAGGCAGCTGATGTCAATACCCTTTACCGAGCGATATGGTGACAAGACTTACTATGATAAACAGTGAGTCAAGGAACTGCACAGAGCCAATGTGATACATGGACCTGGCTGCCGGGCACTGCTGCCGACAGCACATGTGCACACATAATATAGTACTATATTATGTGGCTGGTGGCTGTTAATATAATAGATAGATTGAGAGTCACATTTTAAAAAGTAGACTGCTGGACTCACGCGCTACTTTGCGCCATAGGGAAATCGAGCTGCAACTACCAGCAATGCGCACACGCAGTGGCACTCAGGTTGTGTCGCAGCAATGCACATCAGCGCGCAAGTCCAGTGCCAGAAAGGCAGCGCAGCCTGTAGCTGTGCGCCTGGACGAGCTCCCTGCAGAGGTGTGCGGTCAGAAGCTTGCATCTGTGGATGTCAGCACAATCACTGCAGTGCCACGGTGTGCATATAAGACCAGTGGTCTGCCTCGTGCAGGTCCTGCCGGCAGTTGCATTTCGACTTCTCCTGCTCTCCGGCACAGCAGAGGCCTTCACTCTGCAGACAGTGTGCAGGCGCGCATAGAGCTTTGCTCTCCATCAAGATCAAGCGCCTGCAGGGCTGCGCATTAGGCCTCAACGCAACAGGCGGTTCAAGGAGGCGCTCACAAAAGTGTACTGGACGGCAATACACGCGGACCTCGCCACCAGGTTGTGGCGAGCGCTGGGGCGGCACGGTGCGCACCCCTCCTGGCCGGCTTATCAGTCGTGTCGCCTGAGCGTGCACCTCATTCGTTTTTCCGCTGTCCTCACTCCCTTGCTGGCGCAGGCACGCCGGAGGAAGCCAGCGCCTGGCGGTGGCTCCGTGTGCACGGCGCTGCCGTGAGGAGTATTGACAAACTGACAGTGCTCGACGTAGAGCCGCTGTCGATCCTGCAGCTAGCCCTGCCTGCGCTGGAGGAGGTCAAGGGGTTAAAGCTGCGGGCGCGCGCCGGTGCCGCTCCAGCAGCCACCCGAGCCTTCCTGGTTGGAGCTGCGCGCGCCGTGGCCCGCTGCCCGTGCTTGCGGATTCTGCAGCTGCTCGTGGAGCTGAGGGCCAAGCTGGGTGAGCAGCTACCCGAAACGCTTGGGCGCGAGCTGGCCGAAGCCCGCACCCTGATGGAAATTAGCCTGAGGATCACGTCGCGTGCGGGCGAAGCGCACGACTGGCCAACAGCAGCAAGCGTGTCGCACCTGGTGTCGGGCCTAGCCGGCCTGTCCCGGCTGCGGTCGCTGAGCCTGACAATGGAGAACGCACGCGTGGAGGGCCCGCTGCCCGCCTGCATGTCGTGCCTGGCGCAGCTGACCATTTTGAGCCTGAGCGGCTTTCAGGCCCTGCGCTGCGCCCCCGGTTGGGCGCGCCTGCCGGCGCTCGTGCATCTGGAGGTCAAGAAATGCGTGTTTGTTGTCGACGGCGAGGCGGCGCTGCCGGGCATGGACACGCTGGTGTCCCTCACAAGCCTCAACGTGGACAGGTGCCCCAGCTTGCGCACCTGGCCCACGTCGCTGTGGCGGCTCGAGCAGCTGCGCAGCCTCGTCCATGGGCCTGGCGATCTCATTGCGCGCGAGCTGGCCAGGTTACCAGTTGCTGCGCTGCCGGCAGCGGGGCTGCCTGCTAGCGCCCTCTGCTTCCCTGTCATGACATGTCTTACGCTTGTGGGTCACAACCTGTCGGCTTTTCCACTGGGCGTGCTGGCCATGACGCGGCTGGTGAACCTTGACCTGGCTCACTGCTGCTTCGAGCACCTGCCTGAGGGCGTGTGCATGCTCACCGCGCTTAAGAATCTGTACCTTGGCCGGCACACTGCACAACCAGAAGAAGTCGGGGGCGCGCTGGACGTCCGGGCCCTGGGCAGCCTGGCTGGCCTCCCGAACCTGCGCGTCCTGGGCTTCTATAACTGCCGCGTGCTGTTTTGCGGGAGCTTCCAGGCTGCGGCCGCGCACCCCTGCCTGGAGGAAGTGCGCTTTGAAACCTCGTATCCTGCCAGTGGCCCGTCGTGCCGCGCGTGCCTGGGCTTTGCCCTTGATCTGCTGCAGCGGGGGCGCCCGGATGTGCTCGTTCTGTCCAATGCTGTTGGAGGCGCGGGGCAGCAGGACTGCAGCAGGTTCCATGCCGCCCTGCTGGTTGTGGGGTTTCCGCTGCAGGAGGACACCTCTAGCGAGGGCGAGTAGACAGGCTGTGCGCGCCGGGGCAGTGCGGCTGTGCATGTCGGACACGGATCGTGGCGCTCCCGGGTCTTTCATTAGGGGTTGGATGCGCAGGGCCCGTGGGTCGACCTGTCAAGCCTGTTAAAGGCCGGCACAGGGCACGTAAGATATGTAGCCCTGTCGGCTAGGACAGCCAGGAAGCCTGCTGCAAACATACAACTCTCATGGTGTCGTGGCATTGCATGAGTGGAATCCTGAACTCTCACATTCCCTAGATAGCCATCCCGCTGTCATGCAATCTATGGTTTGCATTGCAAGTTTTGCATCTTCGCCCACTTTGCACACTTGTGAATCACCTCTGAGCTTCATACCTGATTTGTGTTGCCCCACACTCTGCCATGTTAGCGCAGTGTGCATTATGCCAGGCAACAGGCGCATCACGCTGCTCTCCCACTGACCACACTGTCAGTTTCAGCAGTCTTAGCTTGAGACGAATCTCTAGTATCATACTAGTAGTATGTGCAGTGAAGTGTGCTCACCCAAGGCGGCGAGCCGACCTTCTGTCCAAGTTTCTTTTCTCTCGTTGCAGACGAGAGCACGCGCGTGAGCACACGCATCGGCCTTCCTGATGGACAAGAGTGGTCTATAAAATATTAAAAACTTTTTAATAAAAAGTGTGTGTTTGCTTTGTTTCTGGCAGCTTGCTTTGTTTGCGGCAGCTCGCGGATGTACAGTGTTGGAGTCGTTGGTGCAATTTCATGTATGCGCGCAAAAGCTGGTCTGCTTTTGGTGCGCAGGCAGCTGACACCCGTGCCGAGCGATATGGTGACAAGACCCACTATGATAAGCAGTGAGTCAGGGAACTGCACAGAGCCAGTGTGGTACATGGACCTGGCTGCGGGCCACTGCTGTTGGCGATGCGGCGGACACATGTAGGAAAGCAAAAGGAAAAGGGGCTGGTTGAAAGTGTGTTGCTTGAGTTAGGGTAAGTGATTGAGGTCACAAGTAAAAGTGGTCCGCATCTGCTTGAAACTTAAGCGGAACACCAAGCCTGCAGGTATCAGCAATGCACACACGCAGTCGTACGCATCAGAACACGGTGCAGCAGTGCTCCAAAGTGCGCAAATCCTGTGCCAGTGTAGCCGCGCAGCCTGTGGCTGTGCGCCTGGACGAGCTCCCTGCCGAGGTGTGCGGTGAGAAGCTTATGTCTTGCTCGATGTCAGCACAGCACGTTCGCTGTAGTGGCACGGGGTGCAAACTGCGAGACCAATGGTTTGCCTCGTGCAGGTCCTGCAGGCAATTGCTGTCCAACTTCTTCTGCTCTCCGGCACAGCCTCGTCAGAGGCCTTTACTCTGCAGACAGTGTGCAGGCGCGTGCGCCGCGCTTTGCTCTCCTTCAGGAACAAGCGCCTGCAGGGCTGCGCTCAAGGCCTCCATGCGACAGGCGGTTCAAGGAGGTGCTCACACAACCACACTGGACTTCAATACACGCGGACCTCGCCACCAATTTGTGGCGAGCGCTGGGGCGGCATGGTGCGCACCTTTCCTGGCCAGCCTATCAGTTGTGTCGCCCTGAGCGTGCACCTTATTCGTTCTTCCGCTGTCCTCACTCCCTTGCTGGTGCAGGCACGCCGGAGGAAACCAGCGCCTGGCGGTGGCTCCGGGTGCACGGCGCTGCCGCGAGGAGCATTGGCGGTCTGACCGTGGTCGACAAGGACGTCGAGCGGCTGTCGACCCTGCAGCTGGCTATGCCTTTGCTGGACAAGGTCAGGGGCCTGAAGCTGCAGGCGCGCCGCGGCGCCGCTCCAGCAGCCACCCGAGCCTTCCTGGTTGCGGCCGCGCGCGCCGTGGCGCGCTGCCCGTGCCTGCAGAATCTGGAGCTGCTCGTGGAGCTGGCGCCCAAGCTGGGCAAGCAGCTCCCCGACACGTTTGGGCAAGAGCTGGCCGACGCCCGCACCCTGTTGGGAGTTACCCTGAGCATCACGTCGTATGCGGGCAAAGAGCGCGATTGGCCAAGAGCAGCAAGCGTGTCACGCCTGGTGACGGGCCTGGCCGGCCTATCCCGGCTGCGGTCGCTGAGTCTGACCGTGGACATGGCATGCATGGAGAGCGCGCTGCCCGCCTGCGTGTCGTGCCTGGCGCAGCTGACCGTTTTGAGCCTAAGCGGCTTTGAGGGCCTGCGCTGCGCGCCCGGCTGGGCCCACCTGCCGGCGCTCGTGTGTCTGGAATTCAAGAATTGCATATTTGCGGTCGATGGCGAGGCGGCGCTGCCGGGCATAACACACTGGTGTCCCTCGAAACTCTCACACTGGAGGAGTGCCCCAGCTTGCGCACCTGGCCCACGTCGCTGTGGCAGCTCGAGCAGCTGAGCAGCCTCGTCCACGAGGCTGGTTTTGATGCGTGCCAGCTGGCTCGGTTGCCGCGCGGTGTAATGCCAGTAGCGGACCTGCCTGCTAGCGCCCTTTGCTACCCTGTTATCTCGTGTCTCACCCTTGTGGGCCACAACCTGTCGGCCTTTCCACCAGGCGTGCTGGCCATGACGCGGCTGGTGCACCTCGATCTGGCTCACTGCTGCTTCGAGCACCTGCCCGAGGGCGTCTGCATGCTCACCGCACTCGAGACCCTGTATCTTGGCCGGCACTCTGCAAAACCAGCAGAAGTCGGGGGTGCGTTGGACGTCCGGGCCCTGGGCAGCCTGGCTGGCCTCCCGAACCTGAGCGACCTAGTCTTCTGTAACTGCAGCGTGCTGTTCTGCGGGAGCTTCCAGGCAGCAGCCGCGCACCCCCGCCTGGAGCGACTGTCGCTTGATACCTCGTATCCTGCCAGCGGCCCTTCGTGCCGCGCATGCCTGGGCTTTGCCTTTGAATTATTACAGCGGGGGCGCCCGGACGTGCTCGAGCTGATCGGCAGCGCTGTGGAAGGCGCGGGGCAGCAGGATAGCAGCAGATTCCGTGTTGCCCTGCAGGTTGCGGGGTTTCCGCTGCAGGAGGGCGCCTCTTAGCAACGGGGGCAAGTAGACAGGTTGTGCGCGCCTGGGTAGCGCGGCGGTGCGCGCTGGGATAGCGTGTGGCGCGCCTGGATCTTTTGTAAGGGCTGGATGTTCTGGTTTTCAGGGTCGGCCGGTCCCCCCTGTCAGTGCCGTTGCAGATGGCACAGTGGACGTAACGTGTAGAGTCCTGTAGGCTTGGAAGGCCTGGAGTACATTAAACCAAACAAGTCCCGTGGGCTGCGTTTGCATGAAGGGTTGTTCAATTCTGAGGATGCGCACATCAACCATGCATCCATTCAATAATTGATTCGCGTTAGAATTTGTGTGCACGCTTAATTGTGGTCCACCTCTGAGTGTCACGTGCGTCATTCTGCTATGTTGTCATGCACCTCTTGTAGTCCTAATGGAACACAGCCGTGCATATGCCAATATTACCTGCCAATGGGCTCACGACCTGCATGTGCTCACCCAAGGCTGCGAGCCGCACCTTCTCCGCTCCTTGCTTTTCGGATGTCTGCATAGTTGCACGACACGGCACCCAGATTTCTCGACACGCGTGTCGAGGCGTGTCTGACACGCGTGTCGGGTCGACACGCGTGTCGTGCACCTCGACACGCTCACTGCAGCTAACCCTAACCCTACCCTGGTGATGGTTACGTCACATGCCAAAACCTGGCATCTGACCGTCGTCTCAGGCGCTCTGTGGAGCTTCCTAGAGCTCCACAGGCACCAGGGACACTCTGTCATGCCTCTTACTGCATATGAGGATGTTCCTAGC